>Ga0100399_1003142_pt1 | contig 11587 bp, 8 predicted proteins | sample CryGeymeta201523_FD_81545 | JGI IMG/M metagenome (GOLD analysis project Ga0100399, IMG submission 81545) | Groundwater microbial communities from Crystal Geyser aquifers in Utah, USA - Crystal Geyser metaG 2015-23 | ecosystem: Environmental > Aquatic > Deep subsurface > Groundwater | place: USA...
ATGCTATAATTTATAGTCCACGCCCTAAAGGACGTGGCAATTGAAACAGAACAATTGCTATTATCACCCAGCTATCAAATGAATAAAAAAAATGCGTAACATCAGTAATTAATACAAATTGGAATTATTTGTTACGATTTATTATAAATCACTTTTCTGTTTTTCAAATAATCCAAAACAAATTGAAAACAATTTTCGTTCTTGCCAACAAGTTCAGGTGGAAAAACACCTTTTTCGCAAAACAATCCCTGAAGAATTAATTCGGCACCGGCTGTTGCTGTAAACCCAGTTGTGCGTGCCATAGAAGAAATTTTTTCGGTATCATCGTATTTGTCGAATAAATCATACACGATTTCTTTTTTCTTCCCTTTTTTTTCTCCCTTAACTTTAACTCTCATTACTGTAAATTCATGTTCTTCGGGTTGAAGTTTCCATTTTTTGAATAACAGAGTGGTAGTAAAATCAAATGGAACAACTTGCCGACCTTTAACATTTATTTGCTCTTTGTTAAAAAATCCGGCTTCCATAAATGCTTGTATTAATCGTATGTGCCCCGGATAACGAAGAGTTTTTTCTTTCATATTTGGAACGTCTTTCAATGTAAAAATAAGAGAACGCAAGCCATCAGTATTAAACGCTTCTAAAGTTCCTATTCCGTCAAAATCTAAAAGTTCCGAATCGCTCATTGCAGGTTTCGAAACCATAAATCCATTTTCGACATAGCGGGCAGGGCGTGTGTATTCTTCTATTACATCAACTGGCGAAAAAGGAGCTTTGTATTCGAATGGGAAAGTTCTGGTTTCGGGTAAACCGCCAACCATATATTCAAAATCAGTAATTTTCATTCTAGAATGATAATATCCTGCTATTAAATTAGGCATTCCTGGAGCTACGCCCATATCAGCAATTCCGGTAACATTATGTTTTTTGGCTAAATCGTTTAATTGTAAAATATCTTCAGGCATAAATGAAATATCAATAAAATTTTTACCCGATGTTATAATAGTGTTCAAAGTTTTATAACCTAAAAAACCTGGAACTGCTGAAACAACAAAATCGAAATCTTTAATTATTTCCGAAAGTTTTTTTGAATCTGATAAATTTGCCTCTATTATCTTTATTTTAGAATTTCCAAGATTAGCTAATGCCTCTTTGCTTTTATCTGCCGATGTAACATTATGCCCTTTTGCAAGGTCTAAGGCAATTGCCCTACCTACCATGCCTGCTCCAAGAACTATTATTTTACTCATGTTTTTTATGTAAAGTTATAAATTTTAATTTATATGAATAACATCATTCTTAATTTCATTTTAATAAACTCTATCAGTCTGAGGTACTCGTAGAGTGACAAGGGTTACATTAAGTCATGCTTCGAGCGGCTCAAACATGACTGAAAACTTTAATAACCGAACTGTCAGTCTGAGGTTCTCGAAGACTGACTATAACCTCAATTTACAACTTCTATAGAAATAACAAATAGTTGCAAAAAATATTATCCCTTGTCCTACGCTATAAGTTAACCATGGGAAGTTTTGAGGAACAAATTTCATCGAAAATATTAGCACATTGTTACTAAACATTTTTAAAATTATTTCAGTCCACGAAAAATAATTGTGCAAATAAAAAACAAATTCTTGCACAAATCCTGCTACTACTATTAAAGAACCCAATGTTAGCATTAGCCAATCTCTTTTTAAAAGTTTTATTTTTTCTTTTTTTTCATTAAAAAACAATATTAATAAGGCAAGCAAAATCATATTTAACGAAGTTATTATAGGAGCAATTACGGGACCTGTCCACATTGTTGGCAAAAGGAATAGCACATCCCATGTGAGAAATGATGATGGCCAGCCAATAATAAAATAAAGAAAAACATAATAAAAAATATCCCATATTGCAAATGAGTAAATAAAACAGGCAAATCGTTGATTTAAGTTTTTTCCTGTCAAATACCCAACTGCCATTAGCATAATTAAAGTTGCTAATTCTCTAAAAAACTCTGTTATTGCAACCGTTCTTGAAACAATTTGCAGTGGAAAAACAAAACCATCGGGATAATAGAGTTCACGTAAATAAATTACTACTGCCGATTCGAGCAATCCCATAGCTATACTGAATAATGTTAACCATAAAAGGCGTTTATTAAAAATTGCATTTATCATAATGTTTTTCGTTATTTTAAAATATTAGTTTTATAATATAAATAGATTCCTCGCTCACTCGGAATGACAGCCTAATTTTTTGTTATTCTAAACGTTTAGTGAAGTATCTATTTAAATTCAGCATTATGTTATTATATTTAAGAAATAATAATTTTAAGAATTATTGCAAATTGTTCCAAAAACACAATTCTTCTACTTTGCTCATATCTAACGGGATTCATCAGAATGTAATGCAGTAGTTCTGTTTTGAACTGAATTTTTGTTTCCATTTTCAATTTGGTTTTTTTTAATTCTGTAATCTTTATAAATTTTATATGATTTTACTAATTCAGGGTTGCTCATAAAGTTCTGGTAAGCCAGCTTATCGTAATAACTCCACGATAAAAATTTATCGGTTTCCCAATCGTATAAAAAATTAAATACTTGTTTTACATAGTAATTTCGCATTGAAAACACATAAAAATAGTCATAATTATAATTACTACTTATTACCCATGGGTTTTTGTATGACAAATCTGTAGAGAGTTTATTAATATCAACAAATGGCAATGCTTTAGTTGACATGTGAACAAGAAATTCGTAATCAAGCTCTTTGCAATGTGTTATATTGTACTTTGTTATTATTGTATCCCAGCTAAATAGCGAAGATATTGTTAAAACAATGTACATTGCCCATGAGTTAAATTTTAATAAAAAGTAACTTGACTTTTTCTTCATTATTTTTATAAAAAATGTGATTAACCCAAAAAACACGAGAATTAAAAAAATGCAAACGCCTATTCTTTTATAAGCCAATCCGTAATATTCCATATAATGATAATTTCGCACACCAACCGAAATGGCAAGTATCAGATTTTGAAATATCCATGCAAAAGAAAGGACTTTTAAGATTTTTCCTTTTGAATAAAAATTTTGGTTTTTTCTAAAAATATATAACAATATTCCCATCGAAAGAAGTATGCTTAAAATAAGCAGATAAGTCCCTTCGTGTACAAACTGTTTAAGATTCATACCCTCTTTAAATTCAAAACCAAACCAAATAAAAACAATGTCCACAATATTTGCCGAAAGAACAAGTAAATTAATAAGAACTAAAAGAATTAATGACGACAAATATTCTCTTTTTAATGCTAAAAATTGAAAACGTCTTTTTATATGTACTTTGTTACGAACAATGTTTACATTTTGATTATTTTCGGCATTTGACAAATTTGTGTTTTTATTTCTTATTAGTATCCATGTTATTAGTAAAATTCCGTGAACAAAAAAGAAAATACTTGCAAAAGTTATATTTCCAAATAAATCGTATATGAAATTCTGAATTGGTATTAATATTTTGTCGGAATATTCTGCAAATTTATCGCTGGCGTTATAAAATATTATAAAGAAAATTATTAAAATAACAACAGGTATAATAATTAATTTGAACCATTTTAAAATTGCTGAATTTTTATTGTTGCTTGTTTCAACATTACTCTTAATGGCAAAAAAAGTATAGGGCGATAAAACAAGTGTAGAAATTGATTCAGGTATTGCATAAACAAGACTTTTAGTAAGCGACCAATGTGTAAAGCCAACAAGCAATATCATTGATATTACGTACATAATTGTTGCAAATAAACTTGCGTGAATAACTATTGCAACTGAAGTTGACAGCAACCCTGTTAACACCAGCCAGTAAGGAATTTTCTTAAGCGATTCGGGATACAAAAACATTAAAGCCGGAATAATGAAAACAGTAAATATCGAAATGTTTAAACCTGGCGTTTCGTGCCAAAATGCCCATTGATAAATACCTGCACCTACAAAAATCAGGAAGTACCTGATAGAATTGTTTGATTTTATAAAAGTTCTTTGTATTTCAAAGTTAATAAATAAAAAAAATTATTTCTGTTTAATTATTTTTTCCAAAATATTAAGATGTTCGTTAAATGCCTTTCTTCCCAGTAAAGTAGCACGATACGAGGTATTGGGCTTTTTGTTAATAAACTGCTTATTAATTTCAATATAGGTTTCGGCTTCCAATGCTTTAATATGACTTGCTAAATTACCATCGGTAATTTTGAGCAAACCTTTTAATGAGTTAAAATCAACCCAATCGTTTACCATCAGAATTGACATAACTCCCAACCGAATACGATTTTCGAATGCTTTATTTAATTTGTTTATTGGCAGTTCCATTGTCTTTTATAAAATAAATTACAGTTCCATAAACAATATGTAAAATACCAAAACCTAAAGCCCAAAACCAAATTCCATACCCTACAAAAATTCCGGATAATATCCCTAAAATAATTTCACATATTCCAAAATATAGTGTTGCATTAAATGTGTATTTACTGGCGCTTACAAGTGCCAAGCCATAAAATATTAAACTTGCAGGGACTATCATTATGTAAAAACCGTAAATTATTAAAAAAAGGCAAAAAAATCCACCGGAAATAATTGGAATTAAAAAATTTATTAATAATAATTTACTTGGCTTAGTCCAAAAAGATACACCTTGTTTTTTTGCTTTTCGCATCGAAAAATAAACTCCGCCCGATAATGCAAAAACAAAAACTAACAAACCATCAAGTATTAATATAAATACAGGATTACTTATTAAGCCAGTTCCCCATATATTTAATGATATTATTGAATCAATTTGATTTATATACCACCATGCGAAATACGCACCTATTAAGGCAAATAATCCGGCAAAAATACCAGATAAACCACTTAACGATAAAAACCTTGTGGAACGCTCCATTAGGGTTCTTATTTCTTTTATATCTTCAATTTGTGTCATAATAAAGAACTTTGTTTGGCAAAGTAACAACTATTAATTTAAACTACCAAATAAATATTTGTTAAAATATATTAATTTATTTAGAAACAAAATTAGGCGATGGGAAATTGGTCTGTGTGCCACAGACCAAGGGAAAAATTATTGCTTTGCGATTTTTTTAATGTAAACATTATTACCAACAGTTACTTTTAAATAATAAATACCAGAAATTAATTTTGAAGTTGGAAAAGTTAATTTAACCTCATTTTCTACATATTGTTTTTCAGGATATTCAAAAATAAGTTTACCAAGATTATCGAAAATTTCTGCACTTATATTTTCTGTTTTTGAAAGATTACCGGATAATGTAAGTTGCTGGTTAAACGGATTGGGAAAAACAGAAATATGTAAATTTTCGGTATTATTTAAAGGTACACTAATCCATCCGGTTGAATCGGCATAAATTCCAAAACCATAATCTTTTGAAATAGAAGTAGTATCAACAATAAAATTAACATCTGCAAAAACAGTGTCGTTTGGATTTACAATTATATGGTGATTTGTTATTTGAGGTAAACCGGGAATATCAACAAATAATTTGTAATTTCCGTTTGCAATGTTATCAATAGAATAATAACCATTCTGATTAGTATATTCGAATCTTGCTAAATCCTGATTGGGCTGATATCTTAAATAAACCATAGCGTTTTGAACAGGAGCAAACGAACCATCGTATCTTACCAAACCATAAATTCTGCACTGCCCGCCAGTGGCAGGAGTATATGCAACAAGGGGAACATTCAAGTTTATTGTATCACAATTATTTATTGTTGTAAGAATTGTGGCATCCTGCCAATTATAAGTGCTATCGTAATAAGTATTTGCAAGAGTTGGATAAAGTTGTGGATTATTTGCAGATATTTTTAAATAATAATTCATATTTGGCAAAGCCCAAAGTGAAAAGTTTCCATTTGAAGAAAGGGTGGAAGTAAAAAACGAATTATTATTATAACTTATTTCAGGGAATATTTCAGCTTTGAAATCTGAAAAATCGGAAACTAAAGAAGATTGGGCAATTCCGTTTATTATTGGGTAATTAAATATTATTTGCACAGTATCTGAATCATAACAAATTCCCTCTGTATTCAATTGCCATATAAAGTGATATATACCAGGTTGCGATGCCGCTACAAAAGTTAATGGAGAATTAACATTGGCAATAGCTGAAGGATAATCGCCTTGTAAAAAATACCACGTACCTGTTGCGATTGAATCCCAGTTTGCATTAAATACTGCGTATAGGTTGCAAACAGAAGTATCTGTTCCAGCATTTGCAATTGGCTTTTTAATAAATTTTACCGAAACAACAGTTGAAGTATCTCTACATTGACCATTTACAGTTACCCAATAAAAATGATGCCAGCCATAATTATTTGTGCCACCAGTATCTATTGTTGCAGTAAGGTTATTATTACTATTTTGACTTGGCGAAAACATTGTATTTGCTACAGTATCATACCAAAAACCAGAACCATAAGCAGGTTGCTGTGCATTAAGTAAATGATAAATTGGACCGCAAACTACTGAATCGGCAGGATCGACAAGTTCAATTGCAGGTTCAATGCTTCCAAAATAAACATTTACCGAATCAAATCCGGCACACACACCATTAAATTCAGACCAGAACATTGTAACTGTAATGTTTTCAGAAGGATATCTAATCCATGCACAAGCAGAATCTTGATATGAAGGATTATAATGAGAAGCAGAATCAATTGGAGCATCAAAATATGCAACTCCACCTTGAGGGCAACTCCAGCTACCACCCGAAACGGTTGTATCGGCACAAATATGAGCAAATTTACCGCAAACAGAGAAATCGAGACCGGCATCGGGCATGGGAACAACTTTAAAATCAATAATAACAGTATCTCTATCAAAACAGGTTGTATTATTAAAATTCATTTCTTTCCAGATAAATATAGCATGACCAAATACATGAGCTGTAATATTTGTGTAAGGTTGGTTAATTGAATCATACATTATACTTCCCGGGAAAATGTAGGATTCCCAAACTCCTATTGAATTACTAATACTAAATGCCCCATTCATTGTATAGTTTAATCCACAAATAAAAGTATCTAAACCTGCATTAGCAGTTGGCATTTCATAAAAAGTAACAGACAAACTATCAATTGAAGTGCAACTATATTCTCCTTGCCCATGCCAGTAAAACCATACTTGGCGTTGGTTGTTAATCCAAAAACCCGGAACAAGTGATGATGCATCAACAGTAGCGCCAGGGTAGGGGTATTGGCCAAATGGAATAATATTAATTCCGGGAACGCTTGAAGTCCAATAAGCATTTGTTATTCCACTTCCAATTGTATCGGCATACAATTGAGTTGTTGTTCCACAAACACTTTGAGAAATTCCTGCTTCGGTATGCGGAAATCTTATAAAAGTAATTGTAACAGTATCGCTTGCTGAACAAGGAATACTTGTATTTGTTTCAGTTAAAATAAAATTTGCAGAAATAGAGCCGCCTGTATATGCCGGAATAAAAACATTTGTAACTAATTGTGATGAGTCTGAAAAAACTGCTCCATTTAAAGATGTCCAAAGGACAGTAGAACCCGATTGAGAAATTGAACCTTGCAATGTGTAAGTTTGACCGCAGGTTGTATCATCTAAACCGGCATTTGGTGCACACTGTGCAATAATATTGTTGTAATTTAATGTTAAAACAATAAAACAAATAAGATAGGTTTTCATAAATTAATTTTTTAAATATACTTGTAAGACAATTGTAAAATAATTTTGGTTGTCCGAAGCAAATAATTTATTTTTATAACACCGTGCAAAAATAACGGTTATGTATTTTAGTAAATGATTACGATTATTTTATTTTTTAATTTTTCAAATTTGACCTTGATTATAAACGAGGATTGGGTTGGTTGGTTCGTGAAGACACGAACCAAGGCGTGTGTGGAGACACGAACCAAGGCGTGTGTGAAGACACGAACCAAGGCGTGAGTGAAGACACGAACCAAGGCGTGAGTGAAGACACGAATTTATGGCAAGGCAATTAGTTTGTGTACCATAGTTAAGATTTTATTTTTCAACTAATAAAATTCTTGCAATATTTGCGGCATGTCGGTTAATGGCATTAAATAAACCTAAAAGTTCGATATGGAATTTACTGCTTCCAACCGATTGTTGAACTTCGCCTACTAATCGTGAAAAATGACTTTTTTCGAGTTCTAAAACAAGGTCGTTGTATTTTTTATCTTTTCTTTTTAATATTTTAGCTTTTTCGAGATTTACATCACGAAATACCTCGATAGCCCTTGATAATTGTTTTTGACAACGGTTATGAAAGTCAACAAGCTCTTTTTTGCCATCTTCGCTGAAATTGCTATCACTAATGAGCCATTCTTTAGCTTTTGGCAAAATATTAACGACAACAATATCTGCCATTTGTTCAATTTCTTTAACAACATACAACATCTGAAATGCCTCACGTGTATTTTCTTCGTGAACATTTAAACGACTGATTTTAATAAGATAATCGGACGTTTTATCGCGTAAATAATTTACTAAATTTTCGTTTTTTTCGATTTCGGGTATAATATTGCCTTCCTTTAATAGAAATGGTAACAAAACATCATTAAGCATATCTTGCGTAATGTTACCCATACGGATGGTTTCTTGTTTTGCAAGATTTAAAGCAAGCGAAGGAGTCGAAAGTATGTTATCGTCAATATATTGTGTTGATAAAGCAAAATATGAATCAGATTTTTTCTGAGGAATAAGTTTATTAATAAGTTTTACAAAAATTGAAGTAAAAGGAAGCGATATTAATGTTAGCCCGATATAAAACAAAGTATGCGAATTTGCAATCTGACGTGGCACTGCTACCGCTACTCCTGCCGTTGCTTCTGAAATAGATACAGAACGAACAAGAACGGCAAAAGCAGGTATCCACCAAATAATTAACAAAGCACCTATTATTCGGTAAACAGTATGAGCTACGGCAACTTTTTTTGCTTCCGATGAAGTTCCAATTGCAGCAATAATTGCTGTTACCGATGTTCCAACATTTGCACCAATCAGCAATGGTATTGAAGCTTCTAACGAAAGTAACCCCTGCGAACCTAAAATAACAACAATACCAATAAAAGCACTTGCACTTTGAGTTATAGCTGTAAAAAGAATTCCTGCCAAAACCCCAATCAGTGGATTTTCCATTTCGATAAGTGCGTCAATAACCGGCTGATATGTTTTAAGCGGTATAATTGATTCTGACATTAACATTAATCCCAAAAACAATAATCCCAATCCTGTAAGTATTTGTCCAATATGTTTAAAATAATGCCTTTTGTTAAAAAAGTGAAGAATAAAACCTGTTGCCACGAAAGCTAATGCGTATTTGCTAATGTTTAAAGCAACTATTTGTATTGTTATTGTTGTACCAAGTGCAGAACCAATAATTACACTAAAAGTTTGCCTGAATTTCATTAATCCGGAATCAACAAAACTAATAAGCATTACCGACATTGCACTACTGCTTTGAATAACGGTTGTAATAAACGCACCAATGCCAAACCCTGCTAATTTATTGTGAGTGAGATTACTTAATATTGTTCTCAACTTATTCCCGGCAGCATGTTGTAATCCATCGCTCAAATAATTTATTCCAAATAAAAATAAACCAAGTCCGCCCAATAAACCGAAAATCACCATTAGTGCCCAATAGTTTTGTCTTACCGTAGTTTTAAATGCTATTACCCCTGCATTAGCATCATCGGGTAAAGATGCTGCTAACAAATAATCACCCGAACTTTTTCCCGGTAAATATCTAAATTCAGCAATTCCATTAGCATTCGAATAAATTATTGATGGTGTAATTATTCCTTTATCATTTATATTTGGTGATAAAACAACTTTTAATTCAACCGGAATTTCTTCGGCTGGCTTGCCATTATTTGAAACTAAAATCTTTATTGACTTAAATAAATATTGACCAGATGTAACGACCTGATTATCGCCACTATAGTTCAGTGAGTTTTTTAAATCAGGTTTAGAAATGGTGTATTGTCCAAACAAAAATGTTGAAAAACTAAAAAACAAAACAAATAATAAAAGATTTCTCATTAATTTATTTGAAACATTATTTGCCAAAATTATAAAAATATTTAGATTTTGATTGTGGAACACTATCTTTGCAAAAAAATATTTAATGGAAAACGAAAAAAGCGGTTTTAACACGAAATTGATTCATGCAGGCGATATGCACGATGAGTGGGGAAGTGCAGTAACTCCAATTTATCAAACCTCAACATTTGCATTTAAAAGTGCAAAGCATGGAGCAGATTGTTTTGCTGGCAAAGAAAAGGGATTTATTTACACAAGAATTGGAAATCCAACCATTGAAGTTCTCGAGAAAAAGCTCGCTGTTTTAGAAAACGGATTTGGTGGTATTGCCTTATCGTCGGGAATGGCAGCAGTTACAACTGTTTACATGACTTTACTTTCAAAAGATTCACATATTTTAAGTACAAGTGCAGTTTATGGTCCAAGTCGTAGTGTTTTAGAAACTCATTTTATAAAATTTGGTGTAGAATGTGCTTTTGTTGACACTTCTATTGTCGAAAATGTTGAAAAAAATATTCGTCCAAATACAAAAATTTTATATATCGAAACCCCTGCTAACCCTACAATACAAATTACTGATATTGCAGCGGTTTCTGAAATTGCTCATAAACATGGTGCTTTGGTTGTTGTTGATAACACTTTTAGCTCACCTTATTTACAACAACCACTTAACTTAGGAGCCGATGTCGTTTTGCATTCAATTACAAAATTTATTAACGGACATGCCGATGTTGTTGGTGGAGTGATAGTTGCAAAAGACCCTGATGTATATGCTAAACTTCGCAAAACCATGACTTATATGGGAGGCAACATGGACCCGCATCAGGCATATTTGGTAATTCGTGGCGTAAAAACTTTATCAATTCGTATGTGTCGTGCTCAGGAAAATGCTATTAAAATTGCTGATTATTTGGAAGCACATCCAAAAGTTGCAAAAGTTATGTTTCCAGGATTGAAATCGCATCCTCAATACGAACTTGCAAAAAAACAAATGAAAGGACCAGGAGCTATGATAAGTTTTGAACTTAAAGGCGGTTACGAAGCAGGAATTATTTTAATGGATAATGTAAAAGTTGCTTTACTTGCTGTTTCGCTTGGAGGTATCGAAACTCTAATTCAGCATCCGGCATCAATGACACATGCAGGAATGGGCAAAGAAAGCAGACTTGCAGCAAATATTACTGACGGATTAGTTCGTTATTCTGTTGGTATTGAAGATGTTGAAGATTTAATTAATGATTTGGAACAAGCACTCGCTAAAATATAAAACAAATGAAACTTTAAACCAGTAACCAGAAACCGAAGAATTAAGTAAATAGAAATAAAAAACAGAAATAGATAGAAATAAGTAGAAATACATTGAAATAACTTAATAATAAATAACTTAATAACATAGAACAATAAACAATGAACAACGAACGATTGAATGACTATCGAATGACTATTGTATGACTATTGTATGACTATTGTATGACTATTGTATGACTACTGAATGACA
>Ga0100399_1003143_pt1 | contig 11585 bp, 8 predicted proteins | sample CryGeymeta201523_FD_81545 | JGI IMG/M metagenome (GOLD analysis project Ga0100399, IMG submission 81545) | Groundwater microbial communities from Crystal Geyser aquifers in Utah, USA - Crystal Geyser metaG 2015-23 | ecosystem: Environmental > Aquatic > Deep subsurface > Groundwater | place: USA...
CGAATCTATGTCGTCGATGATGCCTGTCCCGATCGGACTGCTGAACGCGTACGCAGCGATTGCACCGATCCACGGGTCGAAGTGCTTGAACATGAAGAAAACCAGGGCGTCGGCGGCGCCGTGGCCAGCGGCTACCGAGCCGCACTCGACGAGGGCATGGATATCGTCGTCAAGCTCGATGCCGACGGTCAGATGGATCCCGCATTGATTTCGAGCTTGATCCGTCCCCTGGTCCTTGGCCGAGCAGATTATGTCAAGGGCAACCGCTTCCATCGGATTTCCGATGTCCGAACCATGCCGACGGTTCGTTTGTTCGGCAACGCGGTGCTGTCATTCATGACCAAGCTGTCGAGCGGATACTGGCAGCTGTTCGACCCCACCAATGGATTTACCGCCATCCACCGCGCGGCTCTGGCCTCGCTGGATCTTGATCGAGTTGCCAAGCGCTATTTCTTTGAATCGGATCTCCTGTATCACCTGAATCAGGTCGGCGCGGTCATTGTGCAGATGCCGATGCGCGCGGTCTACGCGGATGAGGTTTCCAGCCTGCGGCCCGGCCGAACCATCCTTCCCTTTCTGGCGGGGCATGCAAGAAACTTCGTCCGACGGGTGCTATACAGCTACTTCCTGCGAAGTTTCTCTGCAGCATCGCTGGAGCTGTTGTTTGGTGCGCTCCTGCTTTTGTTTGGAGGCATTTTCGGGGTCACGCGTTGGGGGCTCTCCATCGCGGAGGCCGAGCCGGCGACCGCCGGCACGGTGATGCTGGCTGCTTTGCCGATCATCGTGGGCAGCCAATTGCTGCTGTCCTGGCTGAGCTTCGACATGGCTTCGGAGCCCGACAAACCGGTGCAGATCTTTGCGCCGGGCAAGGATATTGACGCGCCAGCCGATCCGACGCCGCGTTGACAGCCCTGCCTTTCATCACCATGGCTGGAGGCGCCCGCTTCGGTAGAATCGGGAACTCTTCAATCTGTTCATGACAACGGTCCAGGAGATTTTGATGCGAACTCGCTTACTGGCTGTAGCCTCGGCTGCGGCACTCGTTCTGGCCGGATGCTCCGGCGAACCGGCCTCCGAGCCTGAGGCGCAGGCTGCCGACGGTGCAAGTCCGGTCGAGGTCGCCGACACGGTCGAGCCGGCCGCCGCCATCGTCTATCCGGAGACCGCCACCGTTGACATCATTGACGATTACCACGGCACGCCGGTGGCCGACCCGTATCGCTGGCTCGAGGACGATGTGCGCGAGTCCGAACAGGTCGCTGAGTGGGTTGCCGCGCAGAATGCCGTGACCGGGGCCTACCTCGAAGCCCTGCCGACCCGCGCGCACTTCTCGGAGCGTCTCGAAGCCCTGTGGAACTACGAACGCTTCGGCCTGCCGGTCAAGCGCGGCGAGCGTTATTTCTTCAGCCGCAACGACGGCCTGCAGAACCAGTCGGTGCTGTACGTGCAGGATGGTCTGGGCGGTGAGCCCCGGGTGCTGATCGACCCCAACCAGTGGTCCGAGGACGGCACCGTCAACCTGGCCCAGTGGGTTCCTTCGCCGGACGGCAGCCGACTGGCCTACGGCATCCAGGACGGCGGCTCGGACTGGCGCAGCTGGCGCGTGATCGATGTGAGTTCGGGTGAGCTGCTGGCCGATGCGCTGGAGTGGCTCAAGTTCACATCCGTTTCCTGGAGCGCCGACGGCAGCGGTTTCTACTACAGCCGCTACCCGCAGCCAGACCCGGATTCGAAATTCCAGTCGCTGAACCTGAACCAGAAGATCTTCTACCACCGTCTCGGTGAGGCGCAGGCCAACGATGCGCCGGTCTACGAGCGTCCGGACCAGCCCGAGTGGGGCTTTTCCGCCAACGTCAGCGACGACGGCAACTTCCTGGTCATCACGGTGTTTCACGGCACCGACAACCGCTACCTGGTGGCCTGGAAGGATCTGACCGCCCCGGACTCCGAGGTCAAGATGCTGATCGACGAGTTCACACATGATTACAGCTTCGTCGGCAATGTCGATCGGCGATTCTTCTTCTACACCAACGACGGCGCGCCGAAGTATCGCCTGGTCGCGATCGACCTGGACGCCCCGGACGAACGCGCGGAAATCATCGCCGAGCGTGAACACGTGCTTCAGGGCATCGGCCATGTCGGCGGCCACTTCGTCGCCAGCTACCTCGAAGACGCGAAGAGCGCGGTGCGGGTGCATGCGCTGGACGGCAGCCTGGTGCGCGAGGTGGAGCTGCCGGGTATCGGCTCGGCGGACGGCTTCGACGGCAAGCCGGCCGAGGCCGAGACCTTCTACGGCTTTTCCAGTTTCAATCGTCCGGCGACGCTCTACCGCTACGACGTGGTCAGCGGCGAAAGCGAAGTCTGGCGCGAATCCGAAGTGGGCTTCGATCCCGAGGCCTACACCGTGCGCCAGGTGTTCTACAGCTCGAAAGACGGCACCCGCGTGCCGATGTTCATCGCCCATCGTCGGGACGTGAGCCCGGACGGCTCGACGCCGACGCTGCTGTATGGCTATGGCGGTTTCAACATCTCGCTGACCCCGGGCTTCTCGGTGCCGAACCTGGCATGGATGGAGGCCGGCGGGGTCTACGCCGTTGCCAACCTCAGGGGTGGCGGCGAGTACGGCCGCGACTGGCATCAGGCAGGCACCAAGCTGAACAAGCAGAACGTGTTCGACGACTTCATTGCCGCCGCCGAGTACCTGATCGAGCAGGGCATCACCTCCAGCGAACACCTCGGCATCTATGGCCGCTCCAACGGCGGCCTGTTAGTCGGCGCCGTGACCAACCAGCGCCCGGATCTTTTCTCCGCCGCGTTGCCGGCGGTGGGCGTGATGGACATGCTGCGTTTCAACCAGTTCACCGCCGGCCGCTTCTGGGTCGACGACTACGGCTCCTCGGCCAACCCGGATGAGTTCCAGGCACTGTTTGCGTACTCGCCCTACCACAACGTCCGAGCCGGTGCCGACTACCCCGCGGTACTGGTGACCACGGCTGACACCGACGACCGCGTCGTGCCGGGCCACTCCTTCAAGTACACCGCCGCGCTGCAGGCCGCCGATACCGGCGATGCGCCGAAGCTGATCCGGATCGAGACCCGCGCCGGTCACGGTGCCGGCACGCCGGTGCAGATGCTGATCGACCTCTATGCCGATCAGTGGGGCTTCCTGGCCGAGCACACCGGGCTGGAGCCCTGATCCGGACACCGCGGCAAGGACCGGCTCCCACGGATTTTTAGTGGGAGCCGGACAATTCGATGCCTGAACCCAGTCAGAAGTCGGGTTCGACGTTCTGGTTCGGCTCCGCGGCTCAGCGACGTCGACGGCTTGCGTCGATGCCGGATCGTTGCCGGCGGCATCTCTCGGTCGGGCCGCGGAGGGCCCTCCTACAGCGGGCAATGGTGGCTTTTCTGCAGGAGGCCGCTCCGTCGGCCGACCGGACTCCGCGGTTCCTCGATCGCTACGTCATGCGTGAAGCCCGAAGCGTGGCTCACCGGCTTGAGCCTGAAGCCTGACACATGAAACCTGAAACCTGAAACCCGCCCGCTCGGGTGCGAGTAGGGTGCGTTGCGCCTAGGGCTCCACCCAGCCTGCATGAAGGCCTTCCCTGAAAACAGAAAACTGAAAATCAGCTTTTCTCCTCAATGCCAACTTGCCGCCGCTGCCCGTGGGGCCGGAATCGGTTCGGCCTGCGTCTGGCCAGCGCGCGCGGCGTAGGCGATTCGCCGGGTGCGGTCCAGCACCTCGCTGTTGTCGCCGGGCGGGAGCAATCCGCAAAGGCTGCGCTCAGCAGCGATCAGGTTGCCGGTGTAGCAGTGCCGGAGAGCTTCCAGCAGGTCGCGTTCGTCCCCGGTGGCGCCTGGCATGTCATGGCGCTCGATGTAGAGATGGCGGGCGCCCGCGGCATCCAGTGCTTCGAACAGGTCGCCAAAGTCACCGCCCAGCTGGCCCATCGCGGCCCCGGCGAACAGTCGGTCGACGGTGCCGGCCGCTAATGCAGGTCGGCCCCTCCAGGCATGGCTCAGGCGCAGCGCCAGCAGCCAGATTCGCTCGACTCGATTCAATGCGTCATGGAACATCGCCGATCTCCTGGATTTCTGCATCGAGTAGGTTGTCGTGCTGGAGATTAACAAATTTTGACCTTAAATACAAATGATTCTCATTACTAAAAAGGGCGAGGTTTGCGTCATTGAAATAATTCCGTAACAACTTGGTCACTGTCATGAAATCTGGCGCGGCCAAACTCCCCGTTCTATCAATCCGGCCATTCCCGATCGGGAGGTTTCATGTTTAATCCGCGTCTGCTCCCGGCCCTGGCCGTGGCGCTTTTCCTGTTGCCGGCCGTTGCCGGGGCTCAAGACCCGCTGGATGCGCTTGCCGAAGAACTGGTTCGGCTGCGTGGTGAGGTCGAATCGCTGAATTCCGAACTCAACAGTGCACAGGATCAGCACCGGGCCGAGATGAATTCGCTGGCGGCGCAGAAGGGTGACCTCGAGGCCACCGTTCGGCGCGAGGAGCTGCGTATTCGCCAGCTTGATCAGGAATTGACAGAAAACCGCGACCGCGCCCGCGAGGCCGGAGCTGCAGGTGAGGAATTGCTGCCGGTCGCGATGGCGATTATCGACGACCTCGAGCGCCATATTGCAGCGAGCTTTCCGTTCAAGCGCGACGAGCGCTTGCAGGCGCTGGCCGAGGTTCGGGCCCAGGCCGAATCGGGCGCCCTGGATCCGCCACGCGCGATCAATCGTTTGTGGCGCCTGTACGAGGATGAGCTTCGACTGACCCGCGACAACGGCCTGTACAGCCAGGTGATTCCGCTTGGCGGCGATCGGGTGCTGGCCGACATCGCCAAGCTCGGTGCAGTCGCGATCTACTTTCAGACCCGAGACGGCCGCAGCGGATACGTCGCTCGCAATGGAGCCGACTGGAGCTACCGCATCGCCGAGTCCAGCCGCGATCGAGAACGAATTGCCAGCCTGTTCGATTCGCTGAAGAAGCAGATCCGTACCGGCTATTTCGAATTGCCCAACGGCAGCGTCCGGCTGGAGTCCGAATCATGATTCGCGTTTTGCCCATCCGTTATGCGCTGTCTTGTCTTGCGCTGTCGATCGTCGCCCTGCTGCCCAATGCGCTGGCTCAAGATTCTGCCGAGCCGGCGACAGCCGCACCGGTCGAGGAGCAGTTGGCGCCCTTGCCGGAGCCGCAGCAGCCTTCGCTGGAGCAGGCCTACCAGCGCGAATTTGCATTCCTGCAGGGCCAGAAGCGGGACCTGGAAAGCCGGCTGACTGAAACCGAAGCCCGGATCGATCAGGAGCGTTCGGGTCTGCAGCAGGAAATCCGGACCCTGGAGAACCGCGTGATCGAACTGCGCGGACAAGGCGATCGCCTCGATACGCTGGTGTTCGAGTCACAGCGCTCGGTCGAGTTGGCGCGCGAAAACTCCGACCTGCTTGGCGCAACCTTCACCCAGGCCGACTTCACGCTGGAAGATGCCTGGGACAGCGAGCTCGGCGATCGAGCGCCGGGTGCCGACGACGTGCGCAACCTGTTTACCGCTGCACTGGGGTACCTTGATCGCGGACACCGGCTACGCAGCGACCGCGGCGAGTTCTTCCTTGCCGATGGAACCCGGGTCGATGGCCAGATCCTGCGGGTTGGCAATATCGCTGCCTACGGTCTGAGCGATCGCGGTGCCGGAGCGCTGGCCCCGGCCGGTGACGGTGAGCTCAAGATCTGGAACGACGTCAGCGCCGAGACCGCGCGGGCGCTTGCGGCCGGGCAGGCCCCGGACGTGTTGCCGATCTTCCTGTTCGAATCGCTCAATGCCGAGGTCGAGCGCAAGGTCGCCAAGGGCGTACTGGAGACGGTCGATTCCGGTGGCGTCATCGGCTGGATCATCTTCTTCCTCGGCCTGGTCGGTCTGCTGCTGGTGATCCTGCGTGTCGGCTTCCTGCAGCGCTCGGGTGCTTCGACCGACCGCATCATGACCGCCATCGCGGGACACATTCGACGCGGTGATCGCAGCGCCGCGCTGGAAGTGGCCAAGAACAGGAAAGGTGCGACTGCGCGCGTTCTGGCCGCCACGATCCGCAACCTCGAACGCGACCGCGAGCACGTCGAGGACATCGTCTCCGAGGCGATCCTGCACGAAAACGCTCACCTCAACCGCTTCGGCGCGATCATCATCGTGATCGCCGCAGTGTCACCGCTGCTGGGCCTGCTCGGCACCGTCACCGGCATGATCGCCACCTTCGACGTGATCACCGAATTCGGCACCGGTGATCCCAAGCTGCTGTCCGGCGGCATCTCGATTGCGCTGGTGACCACCGAGCTCGGCCTGATCGTGGCGATTCCGATGCTGCTTTTCGGCAACCTTCTTTCCGGTTGGGCCGAGGGCATCAAGGACGACATGGAAAAGGCCGCGCTGCGGGTGATCAATCTTTTCAGTGAAGCCGAGCGTCGCCCCGGAGCGGAGGCGGCCTGAGATGGAGCGCAGCCTGATTCAGGACCTGGCCTATTTCTTCGAGGTCGGTGGTTACGTGATGCCGCCGCTGATGGCGGTCACGGTGCTCCTGTGGTTCGCGATCGGTTACCGCTTTGCCGCCCTCAAGCGTGGCTCGGTGCGTTCGGTGCGCCGCCTGATTCGTCGGATCTCGAAGGAAAAGCAGCTCCGTACGCCCAAGGGTCTGCTCGACCGTGCCGTGTTGCGTGGCCTGGCGATCGTGCGCCGCAATCCGACCCACCTGCGCCGCCACCTCGACGATGCCTTCGCCGACCTGGAGCGCACCACCCGGCGCTACAACACCCTGATCTTCACCATCGTTGCCGTGGCGCCGCTGATGGGCCTGCTCGGCACCGTGGTCGGAATGATCGAGACCTTCGACTCTCTCGGCGACATGTCGCTGTTCGCTCAGTCCGGCGGTATCGCCGGCGGCATCTCGCAGGCGCTGTTCACGACCCAGATGGGTCTGGCGGTTGCCATCCCCGGCCTGATCATCGGCGGCATGCTCGATCGCAAGGCATCGATGATCCGACATGACCTGGCCCAGATCAAGGACCTGCTTTGCGCCGCCCCGGCGCCCGAGGCGATTCGATGAAATTTCGTGAACGTACCGACACCCAGCAGCAGGTCGACATCTCGCCGCTGATCGACATGGTGTTCATCCTGCTGATCTTCTTCATGGTCTCGACCACTTTCGTCAAGGACATGAAGCTCGATCTGAACCGTCCGGCAGCAACGACCGCCAGTGCGGCATCGACCAAGGCCATTCGCTTGTACATCGACAACGTCGGCGAGGTCTACCTCGACGGCCAGCCGGTTCGGGTCTGGGTGCTGCAGAGCAGGATTCGTGATCTGCTGAGCAGCTCCACGACCCAGTCGGTACTGGTCGTGACCGATGACCAGGTACCGGCCGGGCGGCTGGTCGAGGTGGTCGACCAGGCCCGCCGCGCCGGTGCCCAGGACGTTGGCGTGGCAACCGTTGATGAAGCCGGCGCCGGTTGACGGCGTGCCGCGCACTGCGCAAGGAGCACATAGCATGAGCAAGCAGGAAATCGATATCTTCGCCCCCGAACCCAACGGCAGCCAATGGCGCCGCATTGTCTCCGGCCTGGTCGCGATGACCGGCGGCACCGTGATGGTAGTTGGCACGCTGCTGGTGATCAACCGCCTGTCCGAGGCGCCTGAGCAGCAGAAACCGGGTACCGAAACCTCGTTTGCAGTTGAAAAGCGGACTCCGCCACCGCCGCCGCCGCAGCAGAAGCGCGAGCCGCCGCCGCGGCGCTCCTCGAACGAGCCGGCACCGCCGATGGTCAATCTTGACAGTTCGCTGTCGGGCATCGATTTTGGCCTGCCGGGATTTTCCGCCGGTGACCTGAACGACCTGCAGGACCAGTTGCTCGGCGATACCCGCGACGTGGTCATGACCGATGATTCGGTCGACAGTCCGCCGCGCCCGACCTTCCAGGCACCGCTTAGCTATCCGAAGACGGCCCGTGCTCGGGGCATCCAGGGCTATGTCGTGCTGTCGCTGCTGATCACCGCCACCGGCGAGATCGAGAAGATGCAGGTACTTGAAGCCAGTCCGGCCGGCGTGTTCGAGGATGCCGCGCTCGAGGGTGTACGCAGCTGGCGCTTCGAGCCGGCCCAGTACCAGGGCCGCAATGTCAAAGTGTGGGCGCGCCAGCGCGTGCGCTTCGACCTGAGCTGAGCGCGGAACGAATCGTGTTGATGAACCGTCTCCTGTTGGTGTTGTGGCTCCTGTTGCCGGCGCTTGCGCTTTCGCATGCCTCGGCGCAGGAGCCAGCTTCTTCGCCAGTGCTCGAGGCGGAGACGATGACATCGGTCGAATACCTGTCGCTGGCTGCGGTACTGATCGGTGACGGCAACCACGATCGCGCGCGCGGCATCCTGGCGCGTATCGATTCGTCCGATCCCGAACTCGACCGGGTCCGATATCACACCCTGGCCGGACTGGTCGCGCTGAATCTGAATGAATCGGCACTGGCCGCGCGCGAGTTCGAAGCCGCTATCGAAGCCGGCCAAGATGAACCGCTGATCTGGCTGTATCTGGCCCAGGCGCGTTTCTCGCAGCAGCTTTATCAGCCGGCACTGGATGCGCTCGATCGGGCCGGTGATGCCGCCACACGCGTGCCGTCGGTATTCCTGCTACGGGCTCAGGCGCACTGGGAGCTGGGTCAGTACCCCGAAGCCTGGCGCGTGTTGGAGCAGGGTCGCGAGCTGTACCCGGACCGGGCCGCCGAATTTGCACGACGCCAGGTGTTCCTGTTGATCGACCAGGGTCTGTTCCAACTGGCCGCCGACCAGGGCCTGGCGTTTCTCGCCAGTGATCAGGCACGAATCGACGATGCGGTCGCGATCGGCAACGCCTTGCGCGAAGCCGGCGAGTATCGCCAGGCCGCGATCGTGCTGGAAAAGGCCCGTCTCGGCGCGCCGGATCACGCCCTGCTGGGCAAGGTGCTGTCGCATGTCTACCTGGCCCAGGAGCAGGTCCTGGCCGCAGCTGAAGTAATGCGCAGTGCCGCACTGGCCGACCCCGAACTGATGGTCGACGCGGCTGAGCTGTACCGCCGCGCCGGTTGGCCAATCCAGGCGCTGACGCTCAATGGCCAGGTAATCGACCAGCCCAGGAAGCTCAAGCAGCGCCTGGCGATCTTCCTCGAGCTGGGTCGTTTCGACCAGGCCGCGGCAATGCGCGAAGATCTGGCCCGGGTCGGCCTGCTGACCGACGAGGACATTCGCTACGCCCTGGCCTACGCGCTGTTCAAGGCCGGTCGCTTTGCCGAGGCCGAGACCGAGCTGCAGCGACTGACCCGCAGCGACCTGTTCCGGCGCGCCATCGAGCTATGTCGAGCGATGGAGCAGTGTGCCGACAACCCGTGGCGCTGCGCCTGATGCAAGAGAGATTCATGCGAGATTCCCTGTTGACTCGTCTCGGCATGCTGGCCGGCCTGCTGCTGATCCTGTTCGGCTTGAGTTTCTCGGCCCGGACCATGGCGCAGGAAGCCGGCGCAAGTGTCGCGCCGGCGCAATTGGAATTATTCGTATTCGAGCGAGGCCGCCCGGTCGATGGTCTGAATGTGCGCTATGCCGGAACCGCGGGGATCACTTTCGGTGGCGGGATGTGGCGCGCCGAACTTGCGCCGGGGTTCGAACGGCTGGAAGTTTTCGACCAGAACGTGCCGCTGCTGGCGCTACCGATGCGACTCCGGCCTGGCGAGATCGTGCAGGTCATCGTAACGCTGGTTGGAGACGATCGTCGGGCACGTGTTGCGATTGAAAGCTCGCTGGGTGAGCTTGGTGTGCAGCTCGATGCTCCGGTCGAAAGCGTCGCCCGCGGAGATGCCGGCAGCGGTTTGCTCGCCGGTCAGGTCGTTTCGTCCGAAGACGGTAGTCCCGTGGTCGACGCTCGGGTATTCGTCTCGGGTACGCCGCTGGAGCTGCGGACTGACGAAGAAGGACGTTTCGAGGCCAAAGTGCCGGTCGGGCGCTACTCGGTGTCGGTGCTGCACGCCGAGTTTGCGACCCGCACCGTCGACGGCGTCGATATTGCTATGGATGCCACCACCGAACGCCGCTTCGAGCTTCCGCCGGCCGGGCTCGAGCTGGCTGAATTCGTGGTGATCGAGCCGTTTATCGAGGGCAGTCTGAGCTCGGTGATCGAAGAGCAGCGCCAGACGGCGAACGTTGCCAACGTTCTGGGCTCCGAGCAGATTTCAAGGTCGGGCGACGGTGACGCCGGCAGCGCGCTGGCGCGGGTGACCGGCCTGACATTGGTCGACGGCCAGTTCATCTTCATCCGGGGTCTGGGCGAGCGTTATTCCTCGACGTTGCTCAATGGCGCGAATGTTCCCAGTCCGGATCCGACCCGCAAGGTCGTGCCTCTGGACCTGTTTCCAACCGGGGTGATTCGCTCCATCCTGGTACAGAAAAGTTATTCGCCGGACATGCCGGGCGATTTTGGCGGTGGCGTGGTCGAGATCCGGACCCGCGGTGTGCCTGAAGAGGATTTCTTTTCAATCGGTTTGTCGACCGGCCTGCGCCAAGGGACGACCTTCAAAGACGGATTGACCTATGCCGGAGGCCAGCGCGATTGGACCGGCTTCGACAATGGGACCCGTCGTTTGCCCGGACCCATTGCCGAATTGACCGATGACGGTCAGCGTCTTCCGGGGCGCCGCAACTTCTTCAACCCGGATGGAATCACAGATGAAGAACTGGAAGCGCTGGGCGAGTCCTTCAACACGATCTACGATATCGATCGAAAGACCATAGAACCCGATCGCGGACTCTCGATCGAAGGCGGCAAGCGCTTCGATTTCGGCACGGACAATTCCTTTGGCGTCACCGCCTCGCTACTTTGGGATGATGCTTGGGCCACCCGCAAGGAGGAGCGCAACAGCTTCATTCCGCTGGGCGACGGCACACTGCGACCCAACGACGACTTTACGATCGAACGCACCGCGAGGACCGTCGGTCTGACCGGATTCCTTACCGGCGGCATTACGTTGGGAGATCTGCATGAGATTGATCTGACCTCAATGATCCTGCGCCAGACCGAGGATGAGACCAGCAGCCAGATCGGCTTCAATCTCGATGAAGACGGTATCATAAAGATCAATGAACTGGAATGGGAAGAACGCCAGCTGATCGCCAATCAGGCCCAGGGAAGTCATGTGTTTCCATTCCTGTTGCGTAGTCGAGTGGAGTGGGATTACTCGGAATCTCGGGCCCGACTTGAGACCCCTGATCAGCGGCGCTATCGCTTCGATCCTGACCCGGTCTCCGGGTTCATCTTCTCCCGCCGGTCGGATTCCAACGTGCGTCGATTCACGCTGCTCAACGATCGCGCCACGGACTGGGGCGCGTCGCTGTACCTTCCTTTCGCCGCCGGCTGGCTGGATGGCGAATTGAGCGCGGGACATAGGACTCTGGACAAGAATCGGGACTCATCGATTCGCCGCTTTCAGTTTGATGGCACTTCCACCCTGTCCGAGGTAATACGTCGTCGTTCCTCCTTGGAAGACATCCTGAATGCAGACAACATCGGGCCGAACGGTGTTCGGC
>Ga0100399_1003159_pt1 | contig 11546 bp, 6 predicted proteins | sample CryGeymeta201523_FD_81545 | JGI IMG/M metagenome (GOLD analysis project Ga0100399, IMG submission 81545) | Groundwater microbial communities from Crystal Geyser aquifers in Utah, USA - Crystal Geyser metaG 2015-23 | ecosystem: Environmental > Aquatic > Deep subsurface > Groundwater | place: USA...
AGAGATTGCTTCGTTCCTCGCAATGACGCTCCGAATTTACGTCATTGCGAGGGAAGGATTGACCGAAGCAATCTGTAAACCTATACATAATTAACAATGCCAATTTTTTTATATAAAATGTCTATGATTTTAAATTTTATTTTTATAAAACCTGGTTTCTGGGAGAAACAATTGTAAAAATTTAGTAAAAGTACTATAATGATTGTAGTACGATAAATTTTTTTCATAATTATTTTTTTTCAGTCAACATTTTAACTAAAGTTTCAATATCTTTTGCAGACATTAACTATATCGTCCTATAAAAAGTTTAAAATTTTTGGTTAATGTATAACTGAAACTTTTGTTTTATATAATTGTGATTTGTATCTGATTATTATAAAATAGATTCCCGAAGTTTGAAGTGAGAAATCAATTTTAAACAGATTTTCTGAAGTTTTAGATTTTGGAATTTTCAATTCATTTCCGAGTAAATCAAAAACCCTCATTTCTACATCGTTATCTAATGTAATTTCCGAGAAGTCAATATTTAATAAACCGCTTGAAGGTAATGGATAAACAGCAACTTTATTATTTGTAACATTTTGTTCAATATTTACAAGATTATTTGAAAGGCATCCTGCTACCATAGTTCCTAAAGATGTATGAATTCCAAAAACATCATCACAGGTTCTCCATGTATTATTAGAGTCTTTTACAAATAAGGTGTTTAAACCTAATGCACCTCGGTCATTTACCATATAACATGTAAATGTATCTTGTGGCGTTGAGTATGTTAATTCAAATCCACAAAAAAATGTGCCATTTACCTGAATGGGAGAATCAAACAAAATTGGATAATACATATAAGGTGTCATATTGCTAATATTTATATCTTTAAACCCAAGTTCTGTTTGAGGGAAACTGCTTCCGCTCCAGATTTTAAATCTGATAGTTGAAGAAGGTAATGAAGCCCAAGCTTTAGAAACAGGAACGATTAATTGTGAAATCACATTAAATGTGTAATTTACATATTTGTCTGCATAAGCTTTTATATGTAAACCATTATGCCCAGGCAAGTATCCCCAGTTTGAAGGTAACAGATTAACAAAAGTAAGTGGAAATTCGGTAGGTAAGTTATTTGAAATAGTATCGCAATAACCATTAGGATCAGGCCATGGTTGGGTTGTTACAACAATATAACCCTGCTTACATAATGTGTCGCTATAAATACCATTACTAACAATAAGACATACATCATATATTCCAGGTGTATTATAGATAATATTCAATGGATTTTGAAATGTTGAACTTGCAGGTGAACCTGATTGAAATGTCCAATACCATGAACTTATATTTCCAGTTGAATTATCTTGGAAACCTACAGTTTGACCTTGAACAATCAATCGTGCTGTTGTAGCTTGAAAATCAGCAAAAACGCTATCATTACTTTGAGGAATACCGCACTTATCAGATGTTGTTAAAGGTTCTAAAACACCACCGGGAGCAAACAATGCCTGCATTGCAAGTTTTTGATCGGGAGTAAAATTAGCATAAGCAATATCGTCACTATAATCCATAAAATTCATATACATTATACCTGGCGAAGTTGTTTGACAGTCATCAAATATAACTCCTGTTGGTGCACCATAGGATGCAATATCCTGAATTGGTGTATCACTAAAACCATCGTCATTTGTGCAACCCGGAGAATCGCCCCAAATGTGTGATAAATATAAACAATGTCCAATTTCGTGTGAAGCTGTACCGCCTAAATCGTAAGGAGGTAAAGCGCCAGTTGTACCAGTGGCAGTATAATCAATTACAAGACCATAAAAATTATCTAAAACAGTTGGGTATGTAGCATAACCTAACATTCCATATTCTAAATTACAAACCCAAATATTAAGATATTTTGTTGGATCCCAAGCATCGAATCCACCAGTTGCAGTTTGTTTAACACCATTATCACCAGTAGCCCAATCAGGTCCTATATAATCTCTTCTTTCAATTCCGGAAGTTGCTGCGCCTGAAGTGTCTATAGTTGCTAAGCAAAATTGGATATCACAATTTGCTTTTAGCGAAGCAGGAAAATCACTCATTGAATGGGTATTTGTACCACTATAGTCAGTATTTAGTGTACCAATGTTTTCGATACATCTTAAGTCTAAAAAACTTGAATGTTCAGTTGGAGATAAAACAACATGAAAAACAACAGGTATTGTTATTATAGATTTTGGGGAATAACCGTTTGGGTGTTTTGCAACAAAATCGGCAACATAATTTTTAAGTTTTTCATAACTTTCGGCATAGCCAACCTCATGCTCTAATCGCCATTTATGAACTATATCGGAACCCCATTTTTTATTATCAACTGTTTGGGCAAATATTAAACTTAAATTTAATATTAAAGCAATCAAAGACAATATAAAATTTTTCATTTTTCTATATTAATGTTTTTATCTCATTATTAAATAGGTACGAATTATCAACTCAATCACTTATATCAATTAAAAACAATTAATAAACGTAACCTATTTTAATTATTTTATATAAACTGTTTAATTAATTTATTTCTTTAATCCATCAAATTAATTTCTATACAAATATATATAAAAAATCATATTACAAAATAATAAATTTAAAATATTTAATAGAATGGCAAAGCCATTCTGAAAATAAATATAAACAAAACTGCACATTATTAAAAACATAAACAATTAGTATATAGGGTTATAAATTTATATTTCAGATTTTAAAATTTAAAAAAAATGGGAGCTTTGCTCCCATTAAATAAAAAATATTTTGAATATTATTTTTTTTCTGTTAACATTTTAACTAAAGTTTCAATGTCTTTTGCAATCATAACTCCGGGAATTTTAACAGGTGAACCAACCTGAGCAAGAAAACTTCCCTTTATTTTAAAGAAGTTCACGAGAACTTTGTGGTTCGGCTATGCTTCAATTTGTTATGTGCAGTCGTTTTTAAAATATCATTCCTTTGTTTTCAATGTTATTTTTAATATCACTCCAATTTGATTCTAAATAAGTTTTGACAGTATTATAAATAGATTTAATTACATCAGGAAAATATTGTTTGTCTCTATTTGCACTTCCTCCTTTTTTTAACACAAAAATATTATCAATCCTTGAAGTTGAAGGGTCAACTTTATAATCGACTTCATAAGTTTCTGTAACAATATAAAATTTACAATGAGGATTGCCTGATTTGATTTTTTCACCAGTTGCAATACTTCCTTCAAGCATAGTTTTATCTATATATGTTTTACATTCAATAGAAACAACAGGAACAGACAACTTGTAACTTTCATTATTATTATCTTTTAATTCTATTATTTTATAAATTGAAAAATCTTGGTCTTTTTCATTTATTTTAATAAAGTTTTGGGTTTTAAAGGATTCAAAATTTTTTGGTGAAAAATACAAGTTATTATATGCTTTAACAGAACCAACATTTATAACATCATCACTTACAAATTCTTTAAATAAATGATACAAGAACTCTTCTAAAATAGTTGATTCAAATTTAGATTGAGCTGAAAATATTAATTTACTATTGGAATTAACATTGTTTGTATGAACAAAATTTTTATAACGAATAAATGCTTTAATTTTTTTATCAATAACACTACTATTCATAGAATTTATGAAAGAATTATACTCGTTATAAAAATTCTCAATATTATTCTTATCATTTTTTGCTAAAATATTTTTGCCATGAATACAATTTTTATCTAATTGTTTTAAAAAAGTAATTTGAGAGTAATTTAATGCCATAAAATTACTTATTTTATAATAATTTATTTTCAATTATTGCTGAATTTGTCCTTTCAATAGCAATATCAGAATATTTATCAGAAATATCTATACCTAAATATCTTCTGTTGAGTCTTTTAGCAACAGTTGTTGTTGTTCCAACACCGTTAAAAGGGTCTAATATTATATCGTTTTTAAATGAAAATAGTTTTAAAGCTTGTTCAACAAGTTTTTCAGAGAACATTGCAGGATGTCCATATTTTTTCATATCACGTTCTGGTGCAATAGACCATTTTGCGACAACAAATTTTTTAAATTCTTCAGCACTAATATCTATATTTTTATTTTCCCCATTATGTTTTAAATCACCTTTACTAAAAATTTCTAAAAATTCCCAAGTATATTTTAAATATGGACTACTTGGACTTTTCCAACTACCCCAAGCTGTATATTTGCAATTATAATTATTTTTTTCCCACAAAATTTCGCCTTTCCAAATCATTTTTCTTTGCATAAAATAATTGCTAATAATATGATGACTTGGAATATAATCTGAAAAAAGTGGTTGAACATTTACAATTATTCTACCACCGTATTTTAAAATTCTTATTGTCTCATCAAAAATTTCAAAAAGTTGTTCAAAATATTTTTTCCATTTTTTATCATCTGGGTTATCAGAATATTCTAATCCAAAATTATATGGCGGGGATGTAAAAACTAAATCTATACAATTGTCTGGTATTTTTTTCAAAACTTTTAAACTATCCCCGCATATTATTTTGTTTTCAAATTCTTTAGGGATTTCATTATTCTTTCTCGAAAAATCGTTATTTTGCGCATAATAATAAATTCCCCGATTTTGTACTTTTTGTTTTCTGTTTCCAACTTTTCTTTCTTTGTTGTAATCAACATAATTTCTTTTACCATTATTTAGACCATAACTTTTTATACTTTCTATACTAACCAACAATTTATTAGCTATGTCACTCTCTTTTAAAACATTTTTATGTGAATTAATAAAATATTTAACTTTCTCAATATCTATTTCTTTAAGAAAAAGATAGATATTATTATTATTTAATTTTAATTGAGCTTCTTGGTCTGTAAAAAAATTATTGAAAACTGATAATATATTTTCTTCTCCGTTTAAATGTGTAATGTTTTTCTTGATTAAAATTTCTTTATATTCCATATTTTTTACTTAATTAATCAATTTATCAGATTGTATTTTTTATTGCATGCAACAACAGTTATCAGCTTATGGAGCAAGTTGTATAATAAGTAATGTGTAGTAAATAAGGTTCTACAAGGCGCATAAAAATTTTAAACCGTAGCATACTAAAGTATGTGAGGATTTAAAATCTTTTATAGCAACGCAGTAGGAGCTTATTTAATGCACGTTACTAACCTAAAATTTTAAATCAACCCTGTATAAATTAATTGTAAATATATAAAACCTAAATTCAAATAATTAATCAAACAGCTTTTTATTTCCATTTGATTATCGCAAATATAAATATTTTTTATAATTTTACAATACTCAAATTAAATAAATATGAAATATAAATTAATTATTATTTTAATTTTTTCTGTTTTTTTAAATTCATTTTCTCAAAACTATTTATCAATTAAACCCGATTTATATTAGACTCATTAATGAAAAACTACAGTTTTAAATTTTGGCTTATAACCTCAATAATTGCGTTAATTGTAGGTACTTCAACTGAATATTTCATTTCTCATACAAATATTAACAATATTGAAACAACTGCTTTCTCTCAAAGATTAGAATTACAACGTAATGAATTAAACATCGTTTTAAACGATTTTGCTTCTAAAATTAAAACCAACGGGTTAAACAAATTTTTACCTGAAGCTTTTAAAAAATACTCTTCTGAATTAAATAATTCAGGGTTATGTATAGTTGTTTACAATAAAAACAAAATTGTTTATTGGAGCGATAATTCTTTTATTGTAAATGATTGGGAATGTAACGACGACACGCTTCAGCCAATTTCATTTATTAATAATACCTGGGTGTTGTATGACCAGAAAACAATTGACAGTATTAAAATTGTAGGATTTGTTATAATAAAGAATGAGTTTCCTGTTGAAAATAATTATTTGAAAAATAAATTTAACTCAAAATTTGAAATAGAAAGTGATTTTGATATTTCAAAAATCCCACAACAGTCAGCTTTTCAAATCACAGATAATAAAGGAAATTTTTTATTTTCGTTAGTCCCTGTACATAGCCAAAATATTAATGAGTTGCATGGTTGGTTACCACTATTTTTTTATGTTTTAGCACTTTTGTTTTTATTTAATGGAACATATAAAATGTTTAAACATACTAAAAAACATCTTAATATTATATTATTTTCAACATTTCTCTCAATATTTGTTTTAAGGTTATTAATGATGTATTTTAATTTCCCTCATTTAATTTATTTATCAAGTTTATTTAACCCAGGCGATTATGCATCATCAACAGTTTTTCCTTCATTGGGCGATTTGCTGATTGATTCTGTTTTATTCTTTATTGTTGCGTATTTGTTTTATAAATATTTCAATATTAATAATTTAATTAAAAAATCGAATCGTATAATTTTTTTAGTTTCAGGTGTTTTATTTAATTCAGTTTTATCAGTTGTTATTTTAATGATTTCTAAAAGTTTAATTCTTGATTCTACTATTACATTCCAAATTTACAATATTTTAGATACAAATTATAATACCTTAATTGCATTTTTAATATTTATTTTACTTATTATATCTTGTTCTTTGTTTTTATACAAAATTATCGGCATTTTATATCAATGGTTTTCTTTTAATACTCTTATCATTACTTATATTATTACCGAATTGTTGTTATTTGTTTTACTGTTTATTTTTGTTGATAATGTTGAATTATACTCTTTATTGTTTAATGTATTGGTTTTCATAGTTTTTATTACAAATTGTTTTTATTTCAAAAAAATTAATTTTTATTTTATAATTCTTATAATATTAATAACAACATCTTATTTAACGGTATTTACATTGCATTTCGAGCAAATAAAATCGTTTAATACCCGAAAAGTAATTTCAGTTGGCTTATCAACCGAACGTGATTTAATAGCAGAAACTCTTTTAGATGATTTGCAAAAGAAAATTTCATCTGATTTAATTATTACAGAACTTGCTAAAAAATCGCCTGATAAAAAATACGAACTTCTTCAATACTTACGTGAAAATTATTTTTATGGTTTTTGGACTAAATACGATATTCAGACAACAATATGTACATCATCAGATAATCTTAAAATAGCTGAAACAGGTGAGTTGTATGGCTGTTTTGAATATTTTGAAAACATTGTTAAAAAACGAAGTGTACAAATACCAAACACTAACTTTTATTTTGTTGAAAATAATAATGGCAGGATAGGTTATTTAGGAATCCTCGAATTAAAAAACAAAACTTTAGACTCAATAACTACCCGTATTTTTATTGAACTCGATTCCCGTTTGTTAAATCAGGTTTTGGGTTATCCCGAGTTACTTTTAGATAAAAAAATTAATGATGCAAATCTTGAGAAAAAATATAGCTATGCTAAATATAGAAATGGTAAATTGCTAACACGAAATGGAATTTATGATTATCGGATTAATATAAATTCTAATAATAATTCTAACAATGAATTTTATTTGAAAACTTTTGATGGTTATGAGCATCTATATTATAAACCAGATAAAAACACAATAATTGTACTTAGTGTTTTGGCAACCAACTTTTATGATATAATTATAACATTTTCGTATTTATTAGTCTTTTTAATAATGTTGTATGTTGTTTATTTAATTTGTAAAAATACATATAACATTCTACACTTTAATTTAAATTTAAATATCCGTTCACGTATTTTAATATCATTTATTTCTGTATTAATACTTTCGTTTTTTCTTATTGGAACTGTAACTGTGTATTATATAATTAACAAGTACGAAAAGAAAAATTATGAGAACATTTCGGAAAAAATGCAGTCAATTATCATTGAATTAAATAATAAAGTATTTGAACAGAATGTATTTGCTGAACAACAAAAAGATTTTGTAACATCGTTACTTATTAAATTTTCTAACGTTTTTTATTCCGATATTAATTTATATAGTAAAGATGGAACTTTATACGCTACATCTCGTCCCGAAGTATTTGAAAAAGGGTTTGTGGGTGGTTTAATGAATCCTGAGGCTTTTTATAATATTAATTATCAGAGCAAATCCGAAATTGTTTTAGAAGAACATATTGGTGATTTAAAATATTTATCGGCTTATGTGCCTTATTATAACTCCGATGGAAAGGTTATTGCATATTTGAATTTACCTTTTTTTACTCAACAAAATGCACTTACCCGTGAAATTTCAACATTTGCAACAACATTAATTAATATTTATTTGATATTAATTTTAATTGCAATGCTTATTACTTTTTTTATAACTAATGGTTTAATCCGACCAATAATTTTATTGCAAAGAAAATTAAGGGAAATTGAGTTGGGAAAGAAAAACGAACCAATTTATTATAAAAGAAACGATGAAATTGGAATGTTGGTAAACGATTATAACAAAATGCTTGTAGAATTATCAAAGTCAGCTGAATTGCTTGCACGTTCCGAACGCGAAACTGCATGGCGCGAAATGGCAAAACAAATTGCACACGAAATAAAAAATCCGCTTACTCCAATGAAACTCAGCGTTCAATATTTATTACGTTCTTTTAACGATAAAACGCCGGGCTGGGAACTATTAGTCGAAAAAATGACTAAAACATTAATCGAACAAATTGATACACTTTCGGTAATCGCATCAGAATTTTCGTCATTTGCCCGTTTGCCATCACCAACTATTGAAAGGGTTAATATTGTCGAGAAAATAAAATCAATAACCGAGCTTTATAAACAAAGTAAAAATGTGCAAATTGTTTTTAATAATAACAATTTTAATAATATTATTGTAAACGTTGATAAGGAACAATTAATAAGAGTATTTACCAATCTTTTAAAAAATGCTATTCAGGCAATTCCAGCCGAAAAACAAGGATATGTTAAAATTGATACTTTTGTTAAAAATAATAAAGCAATAGTTAAAATTGAAGATAATGGTACTGGAATTTCTGATGATGTAAAATTGAAACTTTTTATTCCTAATTTTACAACTAAAACAAGTGGGATGGGTTTGGGGTTAGCTATGGTAAAAAATATGGTCGAGGGAATGGGTGGTAACATTAGTTACGAAACTAAAATTGGAATTGGCACAACATTTATTATCGAATTACCTTGTTTAGTTTAAGGTTTGTTCACAGTCTTCAGTCCACAGTCCACAGTCCTCAATCCCCAGCCCCATTGCCTACTGTTCATTGTTCAAAAAAAGTTTAGAGTTAAAATATAAAATTATTCACCAATGAAAACAATAAAAATAAAAGAAGCGAATTCATCTAACTCAGTAGCATTAGAAATGTTAGATAAACAAAATGTAGATGAAGGAACAATAATTGTAGTCGAAAATCAAACTAGCGGGCGTGGTCAAAATGAAAATAAATGGTACAGCGAACCTAGTAAAAATTTGACATTCTCAATAATATTTAAGCCAACTTTTTTAAAGCCCGAAAATCAATTTTATTTATCAAAAGTTATTTCGCTTGGTGTTGTTGATTATGTTGGTTTATTTTGCTCAAACATATCCATAAAATGGCCTAATGATATTTGTATCGAAAATAAAAAAGTTGCCGGAATATTAATCGAAAATACTTGGTTAGGGCAAAAAATTAATGCTTCAGTTGTTGGTATTGGTATAAATTTAAATCAAGAAAAGTTTCCTTCCGATTTGCCAAATGCAATATCATTAAAAATAATGACACAGATACCATTTAATTTAGATGAAAGTTTAAAATTATTAACAAACTTAATATTTACACGATACACATTGTTAAAATTAAATGATTTTAAACTTATTGACAAAGATTACGATGCACTTTTATACAGAAAAACAAAAGAAAGTTCATTTACAAAAAACGGTGAAATGTTCAAAGCAACAATACTTGGAGTTGAAACAAACGGTCATCTTCGTTTAAAACATTCTGATGGTAGAATTGCGAATTATGGAATGCATGAAATTAGAATGATTTAAACCACCAAGTTCCAAATTCCAAATTCCAAAACCTGAAACCAAAAACAATAAACAAAGTATTAAGTATTAAGTACAAAGTATTAAGACAAAAAAATAAAAATTAATAGAATTGCAATAGAACAGTAATAATCTTATAATCATTAAATCCTAAAAATCCTAGTTCAGACAATTTAACAATAAACAATGAACAGTGAACAATAATAACAAAGGTCACACAATAGTCAAACAATGGTCACTCAATTGTATACTCACGTATAACAACTGAATGACTATGAATGACTATGAATGACTATGAATGACTATTGAATGACAACTGAATGACAACTGAATGACTATGAATGACTATGAACAACGAACTTTTTGTTCTCACTTATAAAGCTACATCCTTTCAGGCACATCTATTCCCAACAAACTCATGCAATTTTTTATTTTAGTTGCTGTTATGTCGCTTAATAATAGTTTAAAATTTCTTTTTTCTTCATTTTCTTCTTTCAAAATACTATAATCGTGATAAAATAAATTATAATCTTTTGCAAGCATATAAATATAATTCGCAATTATAGAAGGGTTTAATTCATTTGCAGCATCAGAAACTATATTATTGTAATTTACAATTTGTTTGATAATAGATTTTTCAATTTCATTAATTTCAATGTTTTCGCCAACACTTTTATTAACTGCAAAACCCAAATCGTTTGCTTTGCGCAAAACCGATTTTATTCGGGCATAAGTATATTGAATAAATGGACCTGTATTGCCATTAAAATCAATTGATTCGACAGGGTTAAAAAGCATATTTTTTTTAGGGTCAACTTTTAAAATAAAATATTTTAAAGCTCCAAGTCCTACAATTTTAATTATTTGTTCTATTTCTTTTTCGGTAAGACCTTCTAACTTACCAAGTTCTAACGAAATTGTTTTAGCCGTATCAAACATTTCCTGTATTAAATCATCTGCATCAACAACAGTTCCCTCGCGTGATTTCATTTTACCTTCTGGTAACTCAACCATACCATACGAAAGATGTGAAATAGTATCGTACCATTCATAACCAAGTTTCTTAAGTACAATTTTAAGAGTTTGAAAATGATAATTCTGTTCGTTGCCAACAACATAAATCATTTTATCTGCATTAAATTCTTTTTTTCGCATTATTGCAGTGCCAATATCTTGAGTCATATACACAGAAGTTCCATCGCTTCGTAATAATACTTTTTCGTCTAAGCCATCTTCGGTTAAATCAGCACAAATCGAATTATCTTCTTTTTTTATTAATTCACCAGTTGCAACACCTTTAATAACTTCATCTTTACCAAGTCCGTAGGTTTGCGATTCGTAATATGTTTTGTCAAATGTTATTCCTAACAATTTGTACGTTTGTTCAAATCCTATGTAAACCCAACCATTCATTTTATTCCAAAGTTCAAAAATATCACTATCGTTAGCTTCCCATTTTTTTAGCATCTCGCGAGCTTCAATAATAAGTTCAGCATTTTTCTCGGCTTCTTCTTTTGTTTTTCCATTTGATATTAAGTCAGCAACTTGCTTTTTATATTCTTTATCAAACAAAACATAAAAATCACCTACAAGTTTATCGCCCTTTTTATTTGCTTTTTCGGGAGTAATTCC
>Ga0100399_1003166_pt1 | contig 11533 bp, 9 predicted proteins | sample CryGeymeta201523_FD_81545 | JGI IMG/M metagenome (GOLD analysis project Ga0100399, IMG submission 81545) | Groundwater microbial communities from Crystal Geyser aquifers in Utah, USA - Crystal Geyser metaG 2015-23 | ecosystem: Environmental > Aquatic > Deep subsurface > Groundwater | place: USA...
AAGACGGCGAGGGCGAGCGGCATGCTAAGAAAGGTGGCCTTGTGGCGCAGGCACCAGCGCAGCAGTCGCGGATAAATGATTTCGAAGACCTTGAAGAAGCCAAGCAATCCGCCGATCAGGACCGCCAGGAAAATGAAATTCCGCAGACCACCCCGCTCCGGGCCCAGCGGCTCCCAGTAGCGGGTGAGAAGAATGCCAACCACGAGCGCCATCAGGATGATTGCAGCCACAGGCCCCTTTTTTGTGATTCGTTCTGGCAGTTGCGGTTCCAGCAGATGATAGAGACCGAACATGGCGACAATCGCGCCGACAAGCCAGGACAGCTTAATGGCCAAAATAATTCCCAGAGCCACCACAAAACCATTGAGGACCAGCCGCAGCTTCCGCCCTGAAAGACGCCCGCAGAACAGGACGTGGGCCATCGGCGGCAAAACCATCAGCGCGATCATAATAGAGGCCACCAAGGCAAACGTCTTGGTGTATGCCAGGGGTTTGAACAGTTTGCCTTCCGCCCCGATCATCGTGAACACGGGCAGGAAGCTGACGACGGTGGTCATGACAGCGGTCAGCACGGCGCTACCGACTTCACTGGCGGCCCGGTGGACGATTTCAAGCGATTCCGCGAAAGAAAGACGAGAAGCAGAGTCCTGTGCCTTGGCCGCCTCATCGAGATGCCGCAGAATGTTCTCGCAGATAACAATACCCATGTCGACGATCGTCCCGATGGCGATGGCAATGCCCGAAAGGGCCACGATATTGGCTTGGACGCCGAAAAACTTCATCCCCACGAAACACAACAGGACCGCCAGCGGCAGCATGCCGCTGATCAGCGCGCTGCTGCGCAGATGCACGACCATGACCAGCACAACCAGGATCGTCACCAGAATCTGGAGCGAAATGGCCTCATTCAGTGTGCCAAGCGTTTCATAGATCAATCCCGTGCGGTCGTAGAACGGAATCACTGTAACCTGGCTGATCGTGGCCCACGTCGGCCAGGCGTCGCGCGCCGTGGAGCGCAAGTGCGCCAGCCACGCGTCCCGGTTCAGTTCCGCCCCCTCATAGGCCTCAAAGCCCTGTGCCGCCGCATAGGCCACCACCATTTCCGACGAAACCGCGTCGAGGTCGATCTGCACCTTGGCTGGCAGGGCGTCGCGGGTTTCACCGATCGTGGCCGTGACGTTTTTGATGACCGCCAGCGGGTTGTCGCCATAACGCGCCACGACGACCCCGCCGACCACGGAACTGCCTCCTTTATCGAGGGCACCGCGGCGCGGCGCCGCACCGAGGGTGACATGGGCCACATGCTCGACAAGCACCGGGACGTTGTCGCTGCCGACGTTGACCACGCTGCTCCTGAGATCCTCAAGATCCTTGATAAAACCGATGCCGCGAATGAAGTATTCGACGCGGTTGATCTCGAGTGTCTTTGCCCCGACGTCAATGTTGGCGGCCATCACGGCGTGATACACCTGCTCCAGCGTGACGCCGTAGGCCCGCATGGCGTCGGGGTCAACGTCGACCTGGTACTCCTTGACGTAGCCCCCTATCGACCCGACCTCGGCCACGCCGTCGGACGAAAGCAGCCAGTAGCGTGCGTACCAATCCTGAACGGTTCGCAATTCTTCCGGATCCCAGCCGCCGGTGACATTGCCGTCGGGATCACGCCCTTCGAGCGTGTACCAGAAGACCTGGCCCAACGCCGTGGCGTCAGGGCCAAGCGTTGGTTTGACCAGGGGAGGAAGCGTGCCGTCCGGCAGGCTGTTGAGTTTTTCCAGAACTCGCGTCCGCGACCAGTAGAATTCCACATCCTCCTTGAAGATGATATAGATCGAGGAGAACCCGAACATCGAGTAACTCCGGATCGTTTTCACGCCGGGGATGCCCAGCAACGAGACCGTCAACGGATAGCTTATCTGGTCTTCCACGTCCTGCGGCGAGCGTCCCATCCACTGCGTGAAGACAATCTGCTGGTTCTCGCCGATATCCGGGATGGCATCCACGGACACGGGATAGCGCTCGAGGCCCCCGATCTCCCACTCAAACGGCGCGACCATGACGCCCGCGAAAACGACAGCAAACATGCACAGTCCGACGACCAGCTTGTTCTCCAGGCAGTATCGAATCAGTCTGCCAATGACCGAACGCTGTTCGGGAGTGGTGTCAGGTGGTAAGTGCTGGGAATCAGTCACTTCAACACCTCCTTGATCTCACCGCAGCGCAGCATCGTGGAGCCAAAGTAGGGGTTGTTGATCTCTTCCTGGTTCTGGATCCACGAAGCACCACGGTTGTCGAAGGCCATTGGGCACCACGCCTTGTAGAGCTTACCCTCGGGGACTCCAAACCGTTCCAGTGTCGCCGCCACCTGCTCGGAGAGCAGCGCGAACTTCGCCCGCGCGGGTTCGATACCCGCCGCACCCGCAAGATCTGTCAAGAGCGTTTTCAACGCTCCGGCATGTTTCATCCAGTCCATATGCGCATCACCCGTCACAAGCCCCATGTCCACCTTGCCGAGTGCCTCCAGCGCCTGCTTCGCCGATCCGGTCGCCGCGTCGTGATCGTCCGCGGCCAATGCCGCCTGTACTTTCAGATAGCCTTCCACCACGGCACCAAGCTGCTTCTGAAACTCGGGGTCAACCGCCGGATCCGCCGACAGCGAATGCCCGCCGTGCATCAGACCGAACTTTGCCTGCATGGCGTCAATGTGGCCTTGTGTTGCAGCGGCCAGGCGGGTCGTCTCTGCTGGCGTTTTGACCTCCCTCCCCACAGCGGCATCATTGCTCAGTAGCATGGAATACTCTTTCCAGAGCATTTCGAAATGCCCTGACAGACTTGCGGCGTTCACTGCGGCCACGACTTCCTGCAGGGCACGATATGCCGTCCGAATCCGATCCAAATCCGTGGTGGCGGGAACCTTGATCGCGGCGTGGGCAGCTGCAATCACGTCATGCAACTGGCTCTCCACGATAGCGGGGAGCTTTGGCCTCGTGAGGGCTTCGGGCGCAGCGGCCGCCGCAGCCGTACCACTGTGATGCGCATGCTCCCCGCCGCCTCCACCGCCCTCCGGCGTCATCATGCTGGGTTTTGCCCGGATCTGGAGTTCGGCGTCCAGCTTGAAGTTGCCTTTCGTCACGACACGATCACCTTCTTTCAACCCCTGTTTCACCAGATAGTCGTCGCCCGCTCTCGGGCCCAGCACGATCTCACGCCCCTCGAAAGTCGGCCGGTCCGCCCCGGGCACCTGCACATAGACAATTGCCCGCTTGCCGGTCAGAAGCGGTGCCGAAGCGGGAATCACCAACGGTTTGTCACCCACTTCGGCTTCCACCACGGCACGCACGAACATGCCGGGCTTGAGACGCCCATCCTCGTTCGGCACGTCCACCCGCACCTTGACCGTGCGGGTCGCTTCGTCCAGCACCGGCTGGATGAAGGAGATCGTACCGGCAAAAGACTCGCCCGCATAGGCCTCCGTCGTGAACTTCACCGGCTGACCGTGTCGCAGAAAGGCCAGATCCGATTCGTAGGCATCGAGATTGATCCACACGCGCGTCAGGTCGACAATCGTGTAGATCCGCATCCCCGTCTTGACATACATGCCCTCCTGCGCGTTTTTCTGGACGACAATGCCGCCGGCAGGCGCATGGATGGTCACATGATCATCCGCTTTCCCTCGCCGTTCAATCGCTTCGATCTGCTCAGGCGCAAGCCCCCACAGGCGAAGCTTCTCACGTGCCGCGTCCACCATCGTGCCGAGCGTCGCCCCGACAACATTCGCCTGGTCTGCTGCGTTGCGGGCGTTGGCGACATTGACGGCCTGCAGCAGTTCCTCCTGGGCACTGAGCAGGTCCGGGCTGTAGATGGAAACCATGCGATCGCCCTTCCGGACCGCCACGCCAGTGTAGTCCACGAAAAGACGGTCCAACCGGCCCGGCACCCAGGCCGTGATGTAGGATACGCGCGTTTCGTCATAGTCAACCTTGCCCACCATGCGGACCTCGTCCGTCACAACCCGGCGCTCGACGGGGACGGTCTCGATCTCCATCAGCGTGGCCGCATTCTCACTCACCGATAGCTCGCGCAAGCCAGCCCCCTCGTCATCGTCCGAATCCAGTGGAATCAGATCCATGAAACAAATCGGACATTGTCCCGCCTTCGGCAGCTTGATCTGCGGATGCATGGAGCAGGTCCAGATGGCGGCCGCCCGGGCCGCAGGCTCGGCGGCGTCTACTTTTCCGGACCCATTGGGCGGGAAAAAACAGCCTCTCAGCGCAAACCCCACCGCAAACATAGCCAAGGCGACGGCAAACAGTCTTGTCTTGCCCCGCGCCAACCTTTTCATGGTTTCCTTCATTCTCATACTCCTTTGCCATCCCATCCCTGATCAGTGATTATGCCCTTCGTGTCCCTTGTCGGCCTTACTCATCCTTTTCCTCTTTTTCTTGACTTGACTTTTCTTTTCTTTTTTCGGGTGACGAAACACCCAGCGCGATCCCGACATCGTACTTCCCGATGCAGCAGCCGATCTCGCCGAGTGCGATTTCCCGGTCTGCGGTCGCCCGTTCGAGCATCAACCTGAATTCCAGCCATGTACGCTGGGCATCAATCAGGGTCATGAAGTCCGCCTTGCCGGTCGAGAACTCCTGTCTGGCCACCTCCAGCGCTTGCCCGGCCTTGGGCACCAGCGAGGTCGAAAAAAGGCCGATTCTGCGTTCGGCGTCGCGGAACTTGAAGATCGCCATGCTCAGCTCGGCCTTGAGCTTGTTCCGCATGTCGTCGCGTCCGCTGGATGCCGCCCGGAGCATGGCTTCGGCCTCCCGGATTTCCGCGCGGTATCTACCCCACCAGAGGGGTACCGAAATACCCGCCATGAGGCCCATGTCGGACTCGTCGCCGCGCCCGTCCATGCCGGGCATGACCATCCAGCTTGCCCCAAGCATGAAGTCGGGCAGATAACGTTTGCGGGCGAGCTTCTCCCGGTACTTTTCGGCGGCGATCATTGATTCCGCCGCCTTCAGTTCCGGGTTCAGGTCCGCGAGCATCCCGTCCAGCACCTCCACGTCCACAATAGCCGGTCCTGACGGCGACGCGTCGGGCCATGGAAGAAGATCGTATACCGGCAGATTGAGGGTGGCGGCAAGAACGGCAGACCTTGCGGCGCGCTCATCCCGCAGGGTATCCAGTTCGTTGGCGAGGCGATCTTTCTCGACCTGCGTCTTGATCAGATCGGCAAACGGGGCCAGACCGGCCTTGTAACGGCTCATCACCACCGCCTCCAAATCGTCCAGCAACCTGAAATTCTCGTCGGTCACCGCGATCACGCGACGCAGGTAATCGTACTCGTAGAACGCCTTGACCACGCGATCATAGATCATGAGACGTTCCGCCTCGAGGGCATGCATGGCCGTTTCGGCCTCCGCCGCTGCCGCATCTTCCCGAAGGCCCAACTTGCCAAACGCCGGAAACATCTGCGTCAGGCTCACCTGGTAGCGCGTATCCATCTGCTCGATAAAATACTCGAACGACAGCGTCGGATCGTCCAGGGATCGCGCCTGCGGGATACGCTCCAGCGCCGCCTTCCAACGGTCGAATGACGCCCGCAACCCGGAATTGTGCGAAAACGCATATTGCAGGTAGTCATCCAGCGTCGAACTGCCGTCGACGCGCGGATTCGAGCCCTCGGCGTCCGGGGAGTCATAGACCGAGCGCTGTGTCTCGTAGTGCCTGGCGTACATTTCCTTCTCAGGAACGGAGGCGCAACCGGCCAGGAAGACCCCCCCGGCCAGCGCCAGAACCAACCGACCAGAACCGAACGAACGAAAGACGGATTCCCGCTTTCCGCTGGCTCCGACTGTATTTTTCCTCTTCTTCATGATCATGACTCCTTATCGCTGAGAGACACTGACCGCAACCGCAAGGCGTTGCTGATGACCGAAACGGAACTGCGGCTCATCGCGGCGCCGGCCATGATCGGGCTGAGGAGCAAGCCGAAGAACGGGTAGAGCACCCCCGCCGCCACCGGAATGCCCAAGGCGTTGTAGAGAAAGGCGAAGAACTTCTTCAGGCAGCGGTCGCTACAGAAGAAGGCGGTATGCCCATCGCGCACGGCGCGGAGGCGCGTCGTCCTCGCCACTTTCATCCCGCAGACGGGGTTGATCGCCATGCTCTCGCCCTGCTCCATTGCCACGCTCCTTGATGCCGTCCGTCATGCCCATTCCGGCTGCGTTACCGTGTCCAGTCGGCATATAAGCAGACCTATCGTCAATTGACTATGGGGTAAAACCCTATATTCCATGTCTCATTGTCTTAATCGGCGCTTTCCGCCGCTTCTTCGGCGTCTTCACTGTGGCCAGGCCCTCTGCAATTCGTCCGGCACCGGCCACCATGCCGTCTGCATGACCGGCACATACAATCGGAGATCATCGCATCGAAGCGCCGCCTCTGCGTCGCGTTCAGGATGACGCGCAACTGCCGAATGTGATCCAGCGTCGCCCGTTCACTTTCCTCGTAGGCTCGGCACATTTCCGCCAGGACAGCATCCGCCCGCGCATTGCCGTTCGTCCCGCCTGCCAACGCTTGCCCCAGCCGCATTCGCGCCCCGCAATGGCGCACGGAACACGCGTCCAGGCGTGTCGCCAGCGTCTCATGCAGTGCCTCGACCTGCGAGCGCTGAACATCGGTAAGATTCAATTCACGTTGCAGGAACGACACATCCCGGAGGCGTTCAAGACTGGGGCCGGCCGGCCGGCAAACCACGTAACGGGTCACCCCGAATGCAAGCCCGCCAGCCACAGCCACGGCCAGCAACAGCAGCATCCATCTGGCCGTCATTGTATTTCTCCTGATGACATGGCCAGGTATGCACCGGCCAGTGTTTGCGCGTGCAACAGGGGGTAAACAACGGAACGACTCGCGCGACCGGTTTGCGGGACACCGGTCCAGACGCCAACCACGACTGCAACCGAAGCGGCCAGGGCCGTCACCAAAGCCGGATGCGGCAAGATCCATCCTTGAAGCATCCCGGTGAGCGAGATACCGCCCGTCTCAGGCGTCGGGACCGCCGCGTGAATGCGCTGCCAGACACCCGCTTCGAAATCGGTTCGGGGCTCGAGCCCCCGCCACATGCCGAGCAAAGCGTGCAAACGCGAATCTCGCGTCTGCCCAACCTTATTATCCTCAGCATATCGCTTACGGAACATCGCGCCTCCCTCCAGTGGCTTCTACCGGGTACAACGCCGCCGCGTGAAAAAACCCTCGCAAAAAAAACAGGTTGCTGAAAATTCGTCCTACGCCAACAGGGGGGCCAATTGCTTTCGCAAAAACCGACGCGCCCGGTACAAGCGCGCCTCCACTGATTTTTCCGAACACTTCATGATGGCGGCAATCTGGCCATATGAAAGGTCCTCGTATTCCGAGAGGATTATGGCCGTGCGCTGATCCTCCGGCAAACGGGCCACGGCGGCGGCGATCTGCTCGCCGATCTCGCGGGCGGCCACCGTTGCCGACGCCGTCGCCCCCGCATCGGGCGTTGATTCGCCTCTATCCTCCAATCGTTCGAGTGACTCGGACGGATGTCGCTTGCGGTGGCGAAGACAATCCAGGGCGGCATGGCGGGCCACTTGAAAAAGCCAGGTGGAAAAGGCGGCACCGGTCTGGTGAAATGCCGGCTTTCGCATGTGCCGGTAAGCGCGCACAAAAACATCCTGTGCCAGATCCTCTGCCTCCGCCACATCGCCGATCATGCGAAACACGAAATTGAGGACGGGGCGCCGATAGCGTCCCATCAGGATATCATAGGCATCGTCGTCCCCGGCCTTGACCCGTTCGACAAGTGCCCAATCTGCCGTATCTTGCCTTTCAGCCATTGGATGACTACCGCCTCCGCAACCAGAAGCGGCCATCCGGCTTTCGCTAAGCCGGATGGCTAACACCCCCTTAAATGTCCTTCGGCTTAACAACCTCCAGCGTCACGCCTTGCTCCTCGAGTGCCTTGATGTATTTCGCCGGATCCTTCTGTATGGGCGCGATGCATCCCTGGCAGCAAACATAAACCCGCTTGCCGCCGTAGTCAACATACAATTCCTTGTTGATCGCCCCACCCATCACCGGACAGGTCGCCTGCGCCTTTACCTCTGCCTTTGGCTTACACGTCCCACAGCATTGCTTGTCTACAGGGCAATCCGCCTTCACCTTTTCGCCATCTGCTTTCACACAGGCGGCTTTGTCCTTGGGGCAGGCAGCCTTGACTTGCTCGCCGTCCGCCTTCGTGCAGGCGGCCTTCGCCTTCTGACACTTGGCCTTGCAGGTTTTACCCTTCACCGCGACACCCTCTGCGGATGGCTTGACCGCCTCCACCGACGCTTCGCAGGCCGCCCCCTGCCCCTCGCTTTTGGCCGCCGCCTTCGTGCAGGAACCCGAATAAACATCCGACACCCCAGCCAGTGCCCATACGGCCCCCGCGAACAACGACACCTTGACGGCACGATTTACTATCCTGATCATGTTACTCACCTTTCTTTCCCGGTTACAAGCTCTTGCTAGAGCTTCATTAAAAACCAAAGGGAACACCCATTCCCTAAACGACTACTTAGACTATACGCACAAAATCCCGTAACCTGACAGAAAATAATAGAAAAGTCTTTTGTCTGCGGTCTACAGTCTGTAGTCTATCCTGAAGCTAGCGGTTCTCGCGTTTCCAGCGGGCGACCTCGGCCTTGCTGCGCTGCATGCCCGGCCAGGCGTCGTCGTTGGCGATCCGCAGGAGCACGCGCGCGGCAAAGGCGGCGGTTTCCTGCAGGGCGCCGAGGCTGACCTTGTCGGCGGTATCGGCCGCCATGTGGTAGAAATGCTGTACCGGCGGATCCTGCGGCCCGCTGGCGACACCGGCGGTCGGCACCCGTTGCAGGATAAACGGGTAATGATCGGAATGGCAGTGATGACGGTTCTGGAACAGGATCGGTTCGCCCATCGCCTTGGACAGTTTTTCCAGATAAGCCGACCCTTTCGGGCATTCGTGGAATCCGAGTCCATGCGGTTTGCCAAGCGATGGCGTGTCGCAATTAAGCATGAAGCGGGCCTTCTGCAGCTCGGCAGCATGGGCCTTGGCGTGGTAATGCGATCCGAGCAGGCCGATTTCCTCGGCGGCAAAGCCGACAAAACGGATCGTGCGCTTGAGGCGACGGCGCTGCCGCGCCAGCAACCGGGCGACCTCCATGACCATCAATGCCCCCGCCCCGTTATCATACGCACCAGGACCGATCTCGTGCGAGTCGAGGTGGCCGCCGATCAGCACCCGTTCATCCGGAGCCTCGGTGCCACGCAGTTCACCCACCACGTTCCAGGTCACATCCGGGGCCAGTGCGGCATCAACCCGCAGACGCAGTTGCGGGGCTGCGCCCGACATGGCCGCAAGACGCTGTATCTGCAGCAGGCTTTCGCGGGCGATGTTGACGGCGGGGATCGCCCCGCCCTTGCCGTTGGCCACGGTGCCGGTCTGCAGCATCATTCCCGGCATTGAACTGCCGAGAATAAAACCGGCGGCTCCCCATTCGGCGCAGCGTGCATAGATCGCCGTGCGATGCCCGGCCGTGCCGGTCGTGAAAACAAAGCGTCCTTTGATCTGCCGTTGCCGAGCCTTGATTTCGGCCTCGCTACCGCTGCCGATATCGACAATCCGCGCCGTCACCCCCTTGGCTGGCGTCGCCGCACTATAACAGAGAGCATAGCAGTCATAGTCGCGGACGGACGGCGTCAGCATCGCCAGCGTTGCCGGTTCGCCCCGCCGCCAGGCGGTAAACGGGAACGGCTCGAGATGGGGATGGTCCAGCCTGTAGGCGCGAAACCGTCCCAGCATGAACTCGGCCGCCTGCCGATACCCCGCAGTACCCGCGAAACGCGGCCCGATCTCGTCGCATAAGGTCGCCAGATTCCGCGCCAGCTCGGCGGTATCCGCCGTGTCCTTCAAGCGTTGATGCTGTGTCGTTTGCTTTCTCATGATTCATCCCGGGGATGAAGAACGTTGAATAAAAGGCAAAAATCCCTAAGTAGGACGGGCACCCTTGCCCGTTCATCAGAGCAGAGGTCCTTTGCCAGCCAGACTGCTTATGCTCGGCAGGTCGGACAAGGTGCCACGACCTACTCCAGTCAAAGATCCTTCACGCAGTGCTGGCACCGCGCGGCCTCGGCCGCGAAGACGATCAGGTGCGATTCGAGCGTCTCATCCGGGCCGGACAGGATCAGCGAAGGATCAGCGTTCGCCACCGCCGCCACGAACCGCTGCATCAACACCGTGTCGCCGCCGCCATGGCCACCGGTCACATCCGAAGCCCCGGCATTGATCTCGACTGTCGACCACTTGTCGGTCATGAAATCAAAAACCTCGATCTTGTCGCCGGTGCCACGGATCTCGCCGCGCGTGCCGAAAATGTTCGTGCGCCGGTGGCCGCCCTGGTTGAAGCAGGTCATCGTGAACGAGGCGGTCTCGCCACCCTCGAACTGCATGTTGACCACCTGGTTATCCACCACATCATTATCGCAGGCATACACGCACCGTCCATACGGGCCGTTGCGCAGCACCGCCTCAAGCGATTCCGGCGTACCGATCGGATCCACAACGCTGTAGGGCCAGTCGGTCTGTCCCTTGGCCAGCCGACCGCCATAGATTTTCTTCGCGGAGTAAGGGCAAGCCGCCTCCACCGCGCAGTCGAGACAGCGGTCAGCCGACCCGGCCGGCCGCTGGTCGGCACGGAAGTGCCTGAGCGAGCCAAACGATGAAACCGCCGTGCAGCGTTTGCCCATGATGTAATGCAGCCAGTCGATATCGTGGCAGGACTTGGCCAACAGCATGAAGGAGGACTCCGCCTCGTTACGCCAGTTGCCACGGACGTACGAATGCGCCTGATGCCAGTATCCGACCGGCTCAAAGCGCTGGATGCAGACGATCTCGCCGATCGTACCGGCATCAAGGATGCGCTTGAGCGTCTGCGTGTAGGGCGTATAGCGCAGCACATGCCCGACCGACAGCATCACGCCGTGCCGTTTGACCGCCTCGATGATCGTGCGACAGCCTTCCGGCGTCGGGGCCAGCGGCTTTTCCAGCATGATGTGATAGCCTTTCGCGGCAAACGCCAGCGCCGGCTCGACATGCATGGCGTCGCTGGTGCAGATCAGCACCGCATCCGCAAAGCGCTCGCGCGCCGCCATCTCACGCCAGTCGGTAAACACGTTCGCCGCAGCGATCGCATGCGCCTTGGCCAGCTGCGTCCGCTGGTACTCACGCGGCTCCGCCACACCGACAACCTGCGCCTCGTCCGGGTGCTTGGTCGCGTAATCGGCATGCGATGTGCCGCGATCCCCCGCCCCGACGACAATCATGGTCACTTTCTTACTCATATGAACTGTCCATCCTTGACATATTTAATCTTCATATAAAGCCTTGTAGCCGGGGTCGTTGCCCCCGGTGCCCATGAGAAGGTGAATGGCGAAGCCTCTTTTCCGATTGCTAATCCATGCACCGCCGCGGTCACCGACCCCAGCT
>Ga0100399_1003169_pt1 | contig 11528 bp, 8 predicted proteins | sample CryGeymeta201523_FD_81545 | JGI IMG/M metagenome (GOLD analysis project Ga0100399, IMG submission 81545) | Groundwater microbial communities from Crystal Geyser aquifers in Utah, USA - Crystal Geyser metaG 2015-23 | ecosystem: Environmental > Aquatic > Deep subsurface > Groundwater | place: USA...
GCTTCAGCGGCCCGGCGAAGAAGGAGGGGTTCGTCGAGAAGACCAAATTCACCGCGGTAGCGAGCGACGGGGAAGGAAGCATCGAGGCGACCCAGGCAGGCAAGCAGGCGAAGGTGAGTGTCGTACTGCTCGCGGCAGACGGGGAAGAGTCGCTGCGGATGGCGGTGAAGGTAGAGCCCCTGCGACCTCTGCAAACAGCCGAGGTCTCCTTCCAGTGTTTTCCCAACACAATGTCCCCGCGCGAGAAGCTGTCCCGCGCGCTGGTGACCTCGCAGCGAAAGGTGGTCACGAAGCCAGGGGAGTCTCCCGCCACAGTCGTGTTGAAGAAAGAAGAAAACTGGTTCTTCTGCTGTGACGAGAACTTCGACCTGGGCGCGCCGACCTACGGCGACAACAAGGCAACCGGTGGTTGCGGGCTGTTCTACGTTCCGCAGCAGGCGGCCACGGCCGAGGTGCACGTGGGCGACTACCACATCGACCCCGTATTCACCTTCGCCCCGAACCGGAGGGAGATGCACTTTGTGCTGCTCGACTTCGGGAACCGGAAGAACAACGCCGACGCCCTCGCACAGATCAAGACCATGCGAACAGACTGGCTGGCGAAGAAGGCGACGGAGCGATCGGTGGTGCCGCCGACGCAACCCGAATCAGTCGCGGTGCAGAACCTCGTTCCTCCAGCGATTTCCACGATGGACTCGGAAGAGGCGCTGCAACACCTTCTGTATATGCGGCCGTCCAAGGAGACGGAGGAGAGGCCGCGGGACTTCTATCGCGTCGTCACCGCCAATCCATACCGGGGAACGGGTTGCCTCGCGGTGAATACCTACGGACCCAACCAGTCGGGCATTTACGTCAAAACGCCCGCGGGGCCGTTCAAGGCGGGGGAGACGTTGACGGCTTCCGCGTATCTGCGCGCCAACGAGACCATTAACATCGCCATCTTCCTCTGGACGACCGATGGCGATGTGGCACCCAAGGACCAGGTTCGCGAGATGTACACGCTGGGCCCGCAATGGCAGCAGTGCAAGATCACCGGACAACTCAGCAAAGATGCGAAGTGCGCGTGGGTGGTCTTCCGCATCCTGCACGACGACACGATGATGCGCACTTTCTACGTGGATGAAGTGAAGGTAGAGCGCGGCAGCCAGGCGAGTGCCAGCGAACCGAATCCGGAGTCGCGGGAGACCGAGGCGCGCAACCTCCAGGAATTCAAAGTGCCTCGCACGGCGCAGAAGCCATCCATCGACGGCAAGCTGGATGACGCGTGCTGGCAGGATGCGGCGGTGCTCGACACGTTCTATATCAATGATGGGAAGACCACGCCCGCGCCGCAGAAGAATGAAGTGCGAGTGTCCTTCGATGATGCCAACCTTTATTTCGCCGTGAGGTGCGAGGAAGCGGACCTCTCCAGACTCGCCCATCTTTCCGAGGGACGCGACAAGCCCGACTGGAACGACGACCGCATCGAGTTCTTCGTCGACGCGCTTGGAACCGGCACGAGTCCCACCTATTACCTCTCAGTGAACAGCGCTGGCGTGACGGCGGATCAGTACCTCGGAATCGGTCAGTGGAATCCCAAGCTGCATCTCGCCACCGGACTCGAGGAGAGAGCGTGGACACTTGAGGCAGCGATTCCCATTGGGGAGTTTGGCCGTGGGAGCATCGCGGGAGAACAATGGCGAATCAATGTAGGGCGGCATCACCGAGGATCGGTGAAGGTTTCGAGCACGCTCGTTCCGCTGGAGGGTGGGTTCACGCAACCCGGCCGGTTTGCACTTCTCACCTTCGCGCCGCGTCCGGGAGACACGGTGAAGGTAATCTCCACGAGTCGCGGGGAGATGTCGCGGTTCGGATTCCGCACGGGCGCCAATCGGATCGGCTACTCGGTGGACAATGCCGGCGAGGCGGGCGACCTGACATTCACGATCGAGAATCGCTCCGGTGGGCGAGTGCTGGATCGAGTGTCGGAGAAGAAGAAGGTTGGCAAAGGCTTGTCTTCGGTGGAGCAGTTCTACAAAGTCCTCGGTGACAAGAACGAGTTACTCGTCTTCGAGGTGAAAGACCTCAAGGGGCGCGTGCTCTTCCGGAGCGAGAACCAGGTTCCGTCCATCCGTCCGTTCTTCCGTGTTTACGATGTGAAGAACCCGGTCTATGAATCGCTCATCAGGCAGGGCAAGCCGAAGGCCCCCCGGCTCAACGGAGACATGGTGTGGGGGATGCCGCTGGAGGGATACCTGCACGCGCTGCAAGGAGGGCACGAATATTCCTATGCACAGACGCGGCACACGCTGAGCGACAGCGGGATGCACCTGCTGATGGGCTACTCGCCGAAGCTGCCGTGCATCGACGGAGACAGTGTGGTGCTGCGCGGCTACATCAGAGAAGGTTTCACCAATCACGTCGAGGAGAACAGAAAGAACACCTGGGCCGGTCCGGCGCTGTACGCACCGTACTACATCATCGGCGTTGACGAGAAGGGCACCCGCGGCGCGAACTACGCCGGCTCGGGTATTCTGGCGGATCCCATCAACCGGCACGCATTCATCGAGAGCGTGAAGGGAACGCTCGATGAGTACGGCAAAGACCTGTGGGCCGTTCACGCGGGGGATGAGCAGATCGCCCGGCAGCAGAGCACACTGGATGGCTTCTTCAACTCCGTGTATGATCCCGCCAAGCCGGAACACGCGCGGTTCAAGCTGCTGGAAGAGGAGATCAAGCGCGACTATGGTTTCGGGAGATTCGGGTTGCCGCACAGGCTGAAATCGGGTGACCCCGACTTGCCATACTGTCGGCGCGCCTACATGACCTGGCTGAACGACAAACTGCGGATCGCCAATCGGGAGATGACCAAAGCAGTGAAGGCCAAGTTCCCCGACATGCCGGTCATCGCCGAGGACAGCCACGGCGGCGCGGTCATCGACGTGGAGTACTGGAGCGAATACGCCGAGATGGGGCCGTTCCAGGCGCAGTACACGCCTGACACCGGAAGCATGCCTTACATGTTTGTGACGAAGCTGGCGAAGGACCTTTCGGGACTGGAGTACATCATGGTGTGCCCGCACGATCTGGTGGCGGGTTTCCCGACCGGTGCGATGGAAGCAGATGAGTTGCGGGAGTTGTACAGCCAGATCTTCCGCGGTGGCGGGACGGGGTTCGACTTCTGGCCGGCCTCGATGGGAGAGAGGCAACCCACTCCACCGTCAGCGGCCAGCCTGCAATCCGGCTATCCACTCGCGTGGGATTACATGGTGGAAGTCGCCAAACTAACGCGCAATATGCCGCTGCTTCCGTTCCCGAAGACGGAAACCGCGATCTACATCGCTTCGGAGTCGGAGAAGTTCGGCGTGCATACCGGCGGAAGAGCATACTCTCTGTTCACCCACCTCGGGCCGGTTGCGCGAGGATGGTTCCGCTTCCTCAGCGACGGACTGCTTGACCTGAAGCGGGAACGGCTCGACAACTACAAGGTTCTCTACGTCCCGGGAGCACAGTACCTGAAGCGGGAAATCGCGGACGAAATGGTGAAGTTCTGCGAGAACGGCGGGACACTCGTCTGCATGGATCCACTCGCCTTCTCCAACGACGTCGCCGCCAACTCCCTGACCAGCATTCGGGAGAAGCTGTTCGGTGTGCAGGTGATGGGAGAGAGAAAACAGACGGCGAGGATCGTCCTGAGTAAATTAGCCGCGGACGTAGTTTCGGAGCTGCCGGTGTGCGTCGACAGGGAAAAGGCGTTCGATGTGAAGGTGACCGACTCCGCCGCAAGGGCGCTCGCCACCTTTGAGGACGGACAGCCAGCGATCGTTGAGAAGAGCGTTGGCAAAGGGAAGACGCTCTACTTCGCCTGGAGCCCCTTAACCCTCGAAACGGCGTCCGACGCGAACTGGAGGAAATTCCTCACGCGTCTGTACGTCGACCTCGGCGGGAAGACGGGGCACGAAATCTGGAATTTTCAGATTCCGCAACTGGCGAAGGAGAAGGTCAGCGATCCTCAGGGCGTCTGCCTCACCAACAACTACGCCATCTGGGACAGGTATGAGTTCGTCGAAGGCTTCCGCTACAACAAAGATACCGGTGGAGAATACACGATCGAGTCCGCAGGCAATACGACGCGCCATTCCTTTGCGGAGGGGCCATTGACAAACCGCCTGGCGCTTAGGAAAAAGCATGTCCCCGGCTCCGCAGGCCCGCTCGTTTGGAATAGGGACTTCAACCGCGTCGACTGGGTGGATGAGATTTTCGGCAACGACCCGGTGACGGTGACCTTCGACTTCAGGAAGCCGTTCCCGCTGAGCAATTTCAAGTTGTTCTACGCAGGCGAGTTTCCGGGTGCAACCCTCGAGACCAGCGCGGACGGCAAGCAGTGGACGAAGATGTCCGCGTCACTCAAACCCCACGAGACCGGCGAAAAGGAGGTCGCATCCCAGGATGTCGCGGTGGCGACAATTCCTGCTCGTTACCTTCGGTTGACGATACCGCCCCGGAAGTCCGATGCCAGAGAACTGTTGTTGGCAGAGGTGGAGGTGTGGGGGAAGTGACCGTCCACCGAACGCCTTGACAGGGAAAAGGGTACTTACCCATAATAAGGCTGACCCTTATTATGGGTAAGTACTTTGCGGAGACATTCTCCGGAGACGGGAAAAGCACCATGAAAAACATCACACTCAGCGTGGACGACGAGGTAATCAAGAAAGTCCGGAAGATTGCGATCGACAAGGACACGACTCTGACCCAGATGGTTCGTGATTACCTGCATTCTGTGGCGGAGAGAGAGGTGTCGGTTAAACGGAAAGCCCTGCAAGAATTGGAGAGGACCTTTGAGCAATACAGTGGCAGCCTGGGTCCCATGAATTGGACGAGGGACGATTTGTATGAGCGGTAGAGTCTTCTTCGACACCAACGTCTTGGTCTATGGCTATGACGACGATAATCCCACAAAGCAACAGATTGCTCGAGACCTTCTGCGCCGTGCAATCCGAACCGGGCAGGGGGTGTTGTCGACACAAGTTTTGGGGGAGTTCTTCGTAACTGTTACCCGGAAGACGAGGCAACTGAGGTCTGCAGAAGAGACCGAGGACATCATAGCCACCCTTGGTATCCTTCCAACTGTCGAGATTGATCTTCCACTCGTTCGGCGAGCAATTGAGACCCATCGACGCTATGAAATCGCCTACTGGGACTCGTCGATCATCGCCGCGGCGGAACGCGGCGACTGCAGCAAAGTTCTTTCGGAAGATATGAATCACGGGCAGAAGTACCACGAGGTAAAGGTAGAAAACCCGTTTCTTCGTTAGTTCGTGGAGGGCCACTTCACCGCGGTGGCGAACCTGGCTTGAACGTTCAACTTGAGGCAGATTCCACTCGCAAAACCCGTTGACCGCGGTGACTCGGCGCGTTTGCACTCAATCGGATAGAGGGGAGTGAATGTGCAGGGAGGCGGGGGGGTCGGGTCGGGACTTCTCTAAAACCGGCGTCCGGTTCTGTAAGGCACTCCATCAATTGGCACAATCCTCAATTCTCAACAGGCAGGTGAATCGTTGGAAGTTCTCATACCCAGCCGAAAAGTGCCCGTGCTGGCGGAAACCGATGTCCTAGTCTGCGGTGGTGGCGCGGCGGGTGTTGCCGCGGCCTGCAGCGCCGCGCGGCACGGCGCGTCGGTGGCGCTGATCGAACGGTGGCCGTTCGTGGGCGGCATGGCAACCGCTGCTCTGGTGAACATCTGGCATCGCAGTGATCGCGAGAAGATGGTCATTTACGGGCTTGTCGAGGAGGTAACTCAGCGGGCCCAAAAGCGAGGGTGGGCCACGCAATACCCCAGCTTCCCTCGCGTCCACGAAACTCACTGGTTCGATCCCGAAGGCATGAAGATCGTCCTGCAGGACATGCTGGATGAAGCGAAGGTCCGCACTTTCTGTTACACCGCGGCAGGAGAGCCTCTCGTGGAGGATGGAGAGATCCATGGTGTTCTCGTTCACACCAAACAGGGACTCCGCGCTCTCAGGGCTTCCATTGTTATCGACGCCACCGGGGACGGCGACCTCGCAACGAACGCGGGAGTACCTTTCGACTTTGGCCGCGAGGGGGACGGTAAAGTCCAGGGGATGACGATGATGTATCGCGTGTGCGGCATCGACGAAGCCAAGGTGCAATCCCTCCCCGACGAAGACAAGCAGAGAATGATGACCGAGATGCGCGCCGCCAGTGTCGCGGGGGAGCTTCCGCCGTACAGTCCCGCCTTTTCTCTTTGGCACGCCAGGAACCGCTGCATACCCAACATGTGTCCGGTCGCAGGGAACCCGTTGGACGAAGAGGAACTCACACGGCTTACCAACGAATCACGCCGATACGTTCACGCGTATTGGGACTGGCTCCGGTTACGCGTGCCCGGACTCGAAAGGGTCGTAATCGAGCAGACGGGCTTCAGCCTGGGGATCAGAGAGTCGCGGCGAATTCGTGGGTTGAAGACCCTCGACAAGGAGATGGTCTTGGGCGCGCAGAAGCAGCCGGACGCTCTCGGGCACGGGATCTGGATGATCGACATTCACGATCCCAAAGGGACGGGTTACACCACGTGGATGGATCGCAACGCGTCCAACATGGTGCCGGAGGGGCAGAGCTATCACATTCCTCTCGGGATATGCCTCAATGAGCAGATACCCAATCTCGCCGTCGTGGGCCGTTGCGCCTCCTCCACTCACGAAGGGCATTCCTCGGTGCGCGTGCAGACCCATTGCATGGTCATGGGGCAAGGGGTCGGCACCGCCGCGGCGATGGCGCTTGAAAGTGGCAAGCCGATGCACGCGGTGAATATTGAATCACTGCGGAAGAAACTTCGCGCCGACGGTGTATATCTGGAGGAGGTCCCTGAAAGTTAGCGAGCCCTCTGCTCAGAGTCATGAGTGACAAGAGTTTAGCGTCACTTGTCACTCATCCCTCATGCCCCACACTCAAGTCCCGCAGCCGGATGCTTTTGTCCGAGACTTCGATGGGGTCGGTCAGATGCACCACTCGATCACGCAGCTCCACCACGAGGCGTTTGAAGAGAATCGGGTAGTCCACAACGCCGTCACCGCCGGTATGGGTCCCGCCGCACTCGGGTGGTCCGTAGAAACCGCTTTCATATTTGATAGGCAGGTCTACCGAAATGTCGTTCCACCCGTCGAAGTTGATGAAGGTTCGGCCTTTCCAGTCGCCAACACTCCACCCGCCACACGGAGCGCCGAGGCTGTAGAACCGCTCGCCTTTCGTGTCCTCCAAGTCGAAGAACACGCGCCCCCAGCACGAATTGTCCCAATCTTCATGGCCTTGTCTCCTTCCCGCAAGGTACGAATTCCTGCGTCCATGAATTCTATGTTCCCACACTCAAGCGGTCACTTGCACCTCCAGCGCGGGTACTGACGCGCACAAGGCGCTGGCGGGGTTCACGCCCAACCCTCAGCTTCTCAGCCAAGTGCAAATGTCCTATAATCCCCTCATGAACTCGAATGAAACGCTGAAAAAACTTACTGCCGGAATGCCTCTCCTGCACGGTGGGAACCAAGTGACGTGTGTATCCCAGGAGCTTGCCTCGGCGTTCAAACCCGGTGATCGACTGATCGTCGTCGAGTCCAACGGCGACCTGCTGCACATCCCGTCGGACGAGTACCGCCTTGCCAGTCAAGCGGTGGAGAAAGCGTCCCTCGCCTTCTCCAAGATGGGTTCGGTCACGGACGAGGCCATCACCGGCTTCTATGAGGCTTTTGCCCGGCGGCTGGACGCGGACGAGTCTTGGACGCCAATCCAGGAAGCGAATGCAAAGGACGTTGCGCGGGCAAAGGAACGTGGCCGCTCGACGACGCGGCTGAAGGCCACAGAGAAAATGCGCAACGGAATGGTTGTCGGACTGCGCGAGTGGCGTGACGCTCCAGGCCGACGCGGCCAGGTGCTGGACACCATCGAGCATGACGGCTGGCTAGTCGAACAGGTAGTTGCCCCGCTGGGTGTCGTAGCCTTTGTTTTTGAGGGTCGCCCGAACGTGTTCGCCGACGCGACGGGCGTGCTGCGCGGGGGCAACACGGTGGTCTTCCGAATCGGCAGCGACGCTCTCGGCACGGCCAAGGCAATCGTCAAGCACGCCCTCAATCCCGCTCTCCAGCAAGCCGGACTGCCGGAGGGGGCGGCAACTCTGGTGGAGAGCGCCAGCCACGCGTCCGGGTGGGCGCTGTTCTCGGACAGGCGACTCGCTCTGGCAGTAGCCCGCGGTTCCGGCCGCGCAGTCGCACAACTTGGCAGTGTGGCGCGGCAGTCGGGTGTGTCCGTGAGCCTCCACGGCACCGGCGGCGCTTGGATTGTCGCCGATACAACTGCTGACGCGGACCGCTTCGCCGCGGCGGTACTCCACTCCCTGGATCGCAAAGTGTGCAACACTCTAAACACGTGTTGTATCCCGCGTGAGCGCGTGGACGACCTCGTCCCTCGATTCCTGCACAGCCTCCAACAAGCCGGTGAGAAACGCGGCCATGGCTGCAAGCTGCACGTTGCGGAGGGGGACGAGTCGGCGGTGCCTCAGGATTGGTTTGCGACGAAAGTGGCGGTCCGCCGCGCCGAGGGGGACGTGGAAGAACCTCAGGCTGAGTCGATTCCCGTTAGTCAACTCGGGCACGAATGGGAATGGGAAGAAACCCCGGAAGTCACACTTAAGATTGTGGAAGACATGGACGAGGCGGTGGCTCTTTACAACCAGTACAGCCCTCAATTCGTCGTCAGTTTCATCACCGAATCCGAGGAGAACTGGCAGCGGTTCTACGACACCGTGAATGCCCCTTTCGTCGGCAACGGTTTCACACGCTGGGTGGATGGTCAGTACGCCCTCAACCGCCCGGAGTTGGGCCTGTCCAACTGGGAGAACGGTCGCCTCTTCGCCCGCGGCGGCATCCTCAGCGGTGACGGGGTCTTCACAGTTCGGACGGTGGTCCGGCAGACGAACCCGGACGTGCATCGGTAGTTGACTTGACCGCGCTTGCCGATGTTATACTCGTTACGGGTGAAAGCGCCCCCTCGCCCGTAGCGACTATATGACACTGAAGTAAGGACGATTATAGTTTGCCAAGCTACAATCAGTTCGTATTGCTCAAATGAATCGGGTGTAACCCGGTGGCCGCTCCCCTTTTCAGTTCCAGCAGGCGTTTAAGATCCCTTCCCGGTACGGGTAGAGACGTTCTGTTTCGCATTCAATACGGAACCGACAGAAAGAATCCCAATCGTCATTCAGGTAGGTCGCTTCGGACTCTGCTGAGTCCGCCGCAACTGCAGCATTGCTTGCGCTCCGGGAACGCTTCAGCGCATCCCCGTGCCCTCGAACCGGTCTTTCACGACGTTACGACACGCCCCCTCCACCGGCCCCGTGCCGATGGGATAACCCGCGGCCAGGTATTCGTCGCGGACTCAGAGTCCGAATAGTGCATTCGGCGCTGATTCTTCTCATAATACTGAGTCACCTGAGCAATCGTGTTCGCTTTGTTCCCCCGCAAGCCCCGGATGACGTACTCCGTCTTTCCGCTCAAAACCCTTTCCAACTGTTTGTCCACATACTCCCTGGCGGCATCACTCCCCTCCGCATGAAAGCAATGCGCCGCGTCCCACAGCCGGGGAGTCACGTGCATCAAGTCCAGCACCGATACGAACTCTCCCAGTTCCTCGCGCGCCAACTCCTCCGCGGACTCACAGAGTCCGAAGAGATGGCTCCCCATCGGATAAAAAAACGCCTTCTTCCTTCCCTCGGCGTTACGGTGCTCTTTTCGGACTCTGTGAGTCCGCCTCCTGTCGCAGCCAGGCAAACACCACCTCTTTCCCTTTGACATTTTCTCCCCCCTCCTCCCGTGTCAATTCCGCCCGCGCTCGCTTGTGCTGCGGCTTCGGACGTTTCCCTGGCGCCTCTTTGCGCAGCACCTCCTGCAGCACCTCGCCCACCGTGCGGGGGAAGGGGTCGAACTCGCAGAGTTCGCGTCGATCGTATCGCTCGCCCCCACGCACGCCATGCGCTGCTTGTTTTTCTTGTCCCCTTTCTGCAGGCGCTTCGGATCCTTGGGACGGGAGTCCCCAGCTTCCCGCCGCATCGGAATCCCTTCGGACTCACAGAGTCCGCTGTGATCCGCTCGGACTCTGCGAGTCCGCCATCACCACCAACAACTCTCCCTCTTCTTCCCCAGGAGGAGTCGGCTGTTCCTCCCAGAAAGCCTCCACCGCCTCCGACTGGCGCGGTCCCACGATCTTCCCCAGGGTGCTGCTCGCCTCGGCAAAAGAACCTTGGACACACAAGGTCTGGCTCCAATCCTGCAACAAATACAAAACGTCGTTCTCTGGCAAATCCAGCCGTGCATCCAACGGCACCGCCTCAAACTTCTGTCTCTCCCGTGTGCCCTACACCCTTCGCTGAATCTCCAACTCCCCGAAAACCGATACATACCGCCGAGAGTGCATCCTCTCCAACCGCTTGACCTCCCGACCCTCGGGCAAAACCAACGCCTCTCCTACGTCTCCATCCCCTTGAACTTCCACGTATCCTTGCAGTAAATAAGTAGATCGTCATAAATTCTGTCCTCATTCCCTCACCACAGAGATCACGGAGAACACAGAAAAGAAGGCAAATCTTCGCGCGCTTTGCGCCTTCTGCGGTGGACAAGATTATTGATGATTTACTTACAATCCCAGGCGCAACGCACTTTCCCACAAACCTCCCTCCACCTCGTGGATCGGTTTCGCCTCCCGAACTGACTGCTTCACATACTGCTCCATCTTTTCGAACTCTTCGCTTGCCGCCAACAATGCTCTCTCGTGTGCTACAAGCATGACTGCCTCCTTTGGTTGGGACCTGTGACATTGCCCCAATCTCACAATGTCTTACACCCACGGAGGCTCCCTTGGCAAATGCAACGACCAAAAATGTCGGAAATCCCATATCCCCAAGCGTTTTCATCTCCCGACAGCCAAGAGGTTAGCGGGTTACACCCTAATGAATGAAGCTGTCCGCAAACGTGGCGGGGGTGCATCCCGGAATTATGGGGCACTCGCGCTCAAATCCGTAGGATAAAGCTCCAGCTTTGTCAACCCCAAAGTTAATGCACCATCTCTGTCATCCCTCGAAGGGCGACAAAGCTGAAGCTTTATCCTACGGGCACGGGTAATGGTGCACAAATCAGATACCCCCGTAATTACGGGACGCACCCCGTGGCGGAGCCTTGAAATGATCGGCCTCGATACCAATGTTCTGGTTCGGTGCCTCACACAGGATGATCCAGCACAAACGCGGAAGGCAGATCAGTTGACGGAGGAGAGAAAGGCGAGTCGTTGTTCGTCAACGTCGTGGTGCTTTGTGGGTGCAAGTCAGATTTGTGACGCGTGGAGGTAATCAGCGCCCTGGGGTCGGCCAGGCATAAACGAAAGGTTGGGGAAGGTGCGAACCCTTTGGGTTCGAGGATGGGGGTTGTTGCATGAACTCACTCAGGACCGACGAACCGCGAACTCCGTTACACAATCACTGTCGGGTTTCA
>Ga0100399_1003178_pt1 | contig 11513 bp, 11 predicted proteins | sample CryGeymeta201523_FD_81545 | JGI IMG/M metagenome (GOLD analysis project Ga0100399, IMG submission 81545) | Groundwater microbial communities from Crystal Geyser aquifers in Utah, USA - Crystal Geyser metaG 2015-23 | ecosystem: Environmental > Aquatic > Deep subsurface > Groundwater | place: USA...
GTCCAATTCCAGAAGTCATTGAAGGTTTTCCATCTTTCGGAATGTACAGAAAAGCAGGAATTCCACTAATTCCAAATACACCAGCTAATTCACGTTCTACTTCTGTATCAATTTTATAAATGGTAATTTTTCCGGCGTACTCTTTCGAAATTTCTTCAAGAATCGGGGCTGCAGTGCGACATGGGCCACACCAGTCGGCATAAAAGTCTATCATTGCCGGTTTTGTACCTTTGTATTTCCACTCTTTTGGAGAGTTTTCATAATCCCAGACTTCAGCCAGAAATTTGGCTTTTGTCAGTTTTACTGTTCCACTTTCACCGGCGATTGTCTGCGTTTCCGATACAGTTTCAACCGGTGTGCTGTTTATTTTTTCGTTATCGCCATTGCTTTTTGCCTGGCCTGCGTTACAACTTTGCAACGAGATAATGGCAACTGCCAGGATAAATACTAACTTTTTCATTTTTGTCATTCTATAATTGTTGTTTATAAATTCGAATATTTAAAATCTATTGTATTAATAACTTAGAACCGTGCTTTTTAGTTTAACCCGAGGAGAGAATTTATTCTTGTTTTATCAAATCCAACTACAATTTGACCGTTAATTTCGGTTTGAGGCACACCTTGCTGACCACTTTTACGCACCATTTCTTCGGCTGCTTTCTGGTCGGCAGCAACGTTAACTTCGCGGTACTGAATCCCGTTTGCCTGCAAATGCCTTTTTACCGTTGTACACCACGAACAGGTTGGGGTAGTGTAAACTACAACATTTTTCCGTGGTTTTTCTTCCCCTTCAACAGTTGCTACAAAAACAGATTTGTCAAAAATGGCATTTAATTGCTCAGGTTTATGACATCCTTTTATCACATTTTTAAGCGAACCATTTTCGAATTGAAGCAAAGAGGGAACACTGGTAATTCTATATTCAGGGTGTATATCCCTTACTACGTTTACATCAGCATAACAAAGCGAATCGCTTGTCTTTTGTTCTGCTACTTTTTCAAAATTGATGTAAGCACAGTCGCTCTGTTCTGAACCTTTTTTATACAGGAGCAACCAAACATTTTCGTTTGATTTTATTTCCAATATAAGGTTATTAAAGTTCGATATCTGTTTAATGTCTGCAAATATATAAATATTTAGATATATGAATTTGGTAAAACAATCTTTGTGCCAAATCTAAACAGCTAATTTTTTGTCAGAATAAACAAAAAAAGTGAAAGTTTGCAGCGGGTGACGCAACTTTTTTTCCTATATGGAAATCTTACTTTATATAAATCTTAAAAATTAGAAATTGATGAAGAAAATAGTGTTTGGAATTCTAATTGGATTCTTATTCGTATTTGCAAGTTGTAACAATGACGATGACAGCTATTCGCTGGGCGATATCTGGCTTGGATTAGGAATAGTTGACAGCACCCAGTCGCCGCGCATTACCATGGATGATGGAACTGTACTGGTGCCGGTTGCTTATAATTATTATCCGTGGCATTACCACGATAATTCGGGTGAAGCGAAAGAAATTGAGGCTGGCGACCGTGTTTTGGTGAATTTCACTGTTTTAGACGATGAAAAAAACAGTGGGGGGCAAATTGTCACTTATTACGTGAAAATTAACTCCTTAAAAAAAGTTTTGATGAAGGGTATTTTGGATGTAACACCTGAAAATGAAGACAGTATTGGCAACGACCCGATAATTGTTCAGAAACATTGGGTAACCAATAATTTGCTTAACCTTGAATTGAAATACTGGGGAAGAAATGAAATCCATTTTATTAATATGGTAAAGCAGCCCGGTGTTTTAACTGCTGACAAACAGCCTTTTGAGCTTGAATTGCGACACAATGCCAATGATGACGAAGAGGCAATTCCTTATGTGGCTTTGGTTTCTTTTCAACTCGACAGTTTGCAGGTTGCGGGAGTTGATTCTGTAAGTTTTAAGGTGAAAAGTACTGATTATGATGGGAAAGTGAATGAATTTAATGGTGTTTATAAGTACGGAGGGAGCAATTAAGCAGGTGTTGCTTTGTTGGAAGGGTGTCTGAAAAGGCGCCCTTTTTTTGTTTGTATGAAGTGGTCACCCGACTCAAAGTCGGGTGACCACTGAAACTTGCAACAAAAATCATTACTTGTGTCTTCCAATTTGTTTTACTTTGTGCCAAATACAAATCAATTCAAATCAAAATGAAAAGAATAGCAATTATTTCACTCACAGTTTTCCTGCTTTTCAGTTGCATAAAAAAAGAAACAGTCTCAACTTCTAAAAATTATCTTCCTGAAACGCCCAAATTAACGTCCGACATTATGACTCCCGAAATTTTATGGTCGTTTGGCAGGTTGGGCGAACCGCAGGTTTCACCCGATGGGGAAACAGTTTTATACACAGTAACTTATTTTAATATTGAAGAAAATAAATCATACCGCGATATTTACAGTATTCCGGTTGCCGGTGGCGAACCTAAAAATCTGACCAACTCACCGGGCAACGAGTTTAATGTGGTTTGGCGTCCCGATGGAAAGAAAATCGGGTTTCTTTCTGCTGAATCTGGTCCTGTTCAATTGTGGGAAATGAATCCTGATGGCAGCGGCAAAACGCAGGTTTCTGACATTGCCGATGGAATAGCAGGTTTTAATTACTCGCCCGACCAATCGAAAATATATTTTCTGAAGTCAGTTAGACTCGACGAAAGTGTAAACGATTTGTTCCCAGATTTGCCAAAAGCCAATGCCCGTTTGGAAAATGACATTATGTACCGCCACTGGGACAGTTGGCACGATTACACTTACAGCCATATTTTTGTGGCCGAATATTCGAAAGGAAAAATAACTGTTGGAAAAGACATTATGGAAGGCGAAAGATTTGATTCGCCAATGAAACCGTCGGGCGGAACAGAACAAATTGGATGGAGCCCTGATGGGAAAAAACTGGCCTATACCTGTAAGAAAAAGATTGGGAAAGAGTATGCGGTTTCAACCAATTCGGATATTTATGTATATGAAATAGAAACAGGAAAAACCATCAATTTTACATCAGGGATGATGGGTTACGACCAAAATCCTGTTTTTTCGCCAGATGGAAAGTTGCTTGCCTGGGAAAGCATGGAACGCGATGGTTACGAAGCCGACAAAGTAAGGTTGTTTGTGGCAAATCTTGAAACTTCAGAAAAAACAGATTACTCGTCAAATTTCGACCAGAATGTTGCTGGTTTAACCTGGAGCGCCGACGGGAAATCAATTTATTTTATCAGTAACATTCATGCAACCGAAGAAATACACAGGCTCGATTTGGCAGATGGTTCAATTGCGCGGTTAACCGATGGAATTCACGATTATCACAACGTAGCAATTGCAGGCGACAAACTAATTGCTGAAAAGGTTTCCATGTCGAACCCGGCAGAACTTTACATCGTTGACCCGGTTACAGGGAATGATGAAGAGCTCACCAAAATCAACAAAGGCATTCTCGACCAGCTTACTTTTGGTAACGTGGAAGAACGCTGGCTGCCAACTACCGATGGCAAACAAATGCACACCTGGGTAATTTATCCGCCACATTTCGACCCCTCGAAAAAATACCCAACGCTTCTTTACAACCAGGGAGGGCCGCAGGGAACAGTGAGCCAGTTTTGGTCGTACCGCTGGAATTTCCAGATGATGGCTGCCAATGGTTATATTATTGTAGCTCCCAATCGCCGCGGCTTACCGGGTTTTGGACAGGAATGGAACGAACAGATTTCGAAGGATTACGGTGGACAGAATATCAAAGATTTGCTTACTGCAATCGATGAAGTTGCAAAAGAACCTTTTGTTGACAAGGATATGCTTGGAGCAGTTGGCGCAAGTTACGGCGGTTTTTCGGTTTTGTATTTGGCTGGGAATCATGAAAAAAGATTCAAGGCTTTTATTGCACACGACGGAATTTTCAACTTCGAACACATGTACACCACCACCGAGGAAATGTGGTTTGTGAACTGGGATTATGGCGGCGCTTACTGGGATAAAACCAACGCGGCAGCGCAAAGATCATATTCGTTTTCACCACATAAGTTTGTTGAAAAATGGGATACCCCGATTTTAATTGTTCAGGGAGAAAAAGATTACCGCGTTCCATCAGAACAGGGAATGGCTGCTTTTAACGCAGCAGTAATGAAAGGTGTTCCGGCACAAATGCTTTATTTTCCCGAGGAAAACCACTGGGTTTTGCAGCCTCAAAACGGCATTTTATGGCAGCGGGTTTTCTTTAATTGGTTGGATAAGTATTTGAAATAGTGTTGCCGCACTCTGAAATCGTTGAAACTCGTTTAACCCAAAAATGAAAGTAATGTTGATTAAAAAAATTACATTTAATTAGTTTACAATTCAGTAAACTTCAATATCTTTACCGAATGAAAATAATCTTTAAAACAGAAGAACTAACCTATTTTTATGTAACCCCATTAGATGAAATAAAGGGAAAGTTACCTGTTCAGAAAGATATTATTAAGCAGTTTAAAAAGAAAGTGCAAATCCTGATGAATATTAAAGTTTTAGAAGAACTGAAACAGTTTCAAAGTCTAAACTTTGAGGCATTAAAAGGGGATAGAGAGAATGAATATTCCATTCGTTTAAATTTGCAATACCGTCTGATTTTCTCAGTGGTTAAAGAAGAAAACGGCACATTTATAATAGAAGCAATTTTAATACAAGAAATATCAAAACATTACGAAAAATGAAAACTTACGCAAACGATATGATTCCAGGAGATGTTTTTCACCCTTCAGAAATTGTAAAAGACGAATTGGAAGCAAGGGGAATAAAACAAATTGAGCTGGCAAGAATCACAGGATTTAATAAATCATTTATCAGCCTGTTTTTAAAGGGCGAGAGGGATATTAATATCAAACTTGCAATTGCATTGGAAACATTGCTTTCGATAAAAGCTGAGTTTTGGATTAGGCTGCAAAAAGAATACGAAATGAATAAAGCGCTGATTGAGTTACAGAGAACAAAATTGGCCTCCTAAAAGAAACTTCCCAATTGTGAGGGGTTCTTTATAAATGAAGCCCTTATTATCTTAATCTTATCTTTCGTAAGCCCCAATAATCCCATCAATACTTTTATTGATTTCTTTGTTTACCACCTGCCAATCCTTATTGTTTTTATACCAGCCGATAATTTCTTTCACTCCCTGCGAAAATGGAATTTTACAATCGAATTCAGGAACCAGTTTTTTGATTTTCGAATTGTCGAAGATTACCGAATGTGATTTGTCACCCAGCAAACCCGCACCATGTTCCGGATTGTATTTTGCAATAAAATCGGATGGAATATGAACAGCATTTAAAAGAACGCCCAATTCATCAGCCATCATTTGGTAAATCTGGTTCCAGGTTAAAAGTTCATCAGAAGTAATATGAAACACTTCGCCAATTGCTTCTTTTTTCCCGAACAGACCAACAAAACCAACCGCAAAATCAGTGTTGTGGGTGAGAACCCAAAGCGAAGTACCATCGCCATGAATGATGATTTTCTTTCCTTTTATCATCCTGTCCAAAATGGTGTAACCCCAGTCGTTTGGAATTAAAGTGTTGTCGTAGGTATGCGATGGCCGCACGATGGTAACCGGGAAATTATTTTTTCGGTTTGCATCCATCAAAATCCTTTCACATTCAGCTTTGTCGCGCGAATATTGCCAGAAGGGATTAATCAACGGCGTTTCTTCAGTAATGGGCAATTTCAAAATCGGTTTTTGGTAAGCCGATGCTGAACTGATAAAAATATACTGGTTTGTTTTTCCTGCGAATATTTCTATATCGGCCTGAACATGTTCCGGAACGAAACTAATCCAGTTTACCACCACATCGAAAAAATAATCTTTCAAAACCTGTTTGGTTTCTTCCACATTTCTGATATCGCCTGAAATGTTTTTCACTCCCTCAATTTTCCGGTGACTTTTTCCTCGGTTCAAGTGATACAATTCAATTCCCTTTTCAACTGCCAGCCTGGAAACTGCTGAACTTATAATTCCTGTTCCGCCAATAAAAAGCACTTTCATTTTATTCAATTTTTGAGTTTATTATTTCTATTAGTTTTTGGGCAGTCGGTTCACCTTTTTTCCTGATTAATTGCCGTGAAGTTCCATCCCCGATTTCATAAGTTACGGCCTCGGCACCAAATTCGTAAAAGAAAAAACTGGTGGAACTGATTTTGGGTTCAAAATAAGTAAAAATCAAAGAGTTTTTAGAGGTTAACAGGTTTTGATTTCAAAACACTATTTTTGAGCGAATTTTGAAAATCTTATTTAATGCAAAAAATACATGTTGGATTCATAGGTGCAGGCGGAATTGCACAGGCACATGCCTATTCCATTGAAGCGCTGAAATATTATTATAAAGAAGTTCCTGAAATTATTCTTGAGTCGGTTGCTTCTGCCCGAAAAGAAAGTCGTGAAAAATTTGCTGGAAAGTTCGGTTTCAAAAAAGCGGAACCGGTAGAAGAATTTGCAGCAAACAAAAACATTGAAGCGGTTTTTATTCTTGGCCCCAATAAAGTTCATTTTGAGCATTTTAAACTGGCGCTGCAAATGTCCGGTGTAAAATTCATTTATCTGGAAAAACCGGTTTGCTCAAGTTTGGAGGAAGAAAACGAAATGAAAACACTGCTTGCAAAAACAGATTCTTCCATAAAAATTCAGGTTGGGTTTCAATATTTGCAAACTTCATCGGTTCGTGAGGCCTTGAATTTCTGGAAATCCGGCAACCTGGGAAAACCCATTCATTTCGACCTGAAATATTACCATGGCGATTATCTGCAAACTGCCTATCGCGAAAAACGTGTAACCCGTTTAACGCCAGCTCCCGACGGTGGCGCAATGGCCGATTTGGGCTCGCACGGAATTAGTTTGCTGATGGCATTTTTTAGCAATGATTTGCAGATTACAAGCGCTTTGCAGGGCGGAAGTTTTGCGGATGTACCCGCCGGTTCCGATTTGTTTAGCTCGCTTTCGCTGGTTGACCCTGAAACCGGGGCTGTGGGAAACATGTCGGCCAGCCGGATTAGTTCTGGCACGGGCGATTTGGTGTATCTTGAAATTTATGCCGAGAATGGCGCTATCCGCTATTCGTCGCAAAACCCGGATTATTTCGAATATTACATTGAAGGAAGCAACCAGTGGATTAAACAAATAGTGGGCAGCAATTACAAACCAATAACCAGTTTTCCATCGGGGCATGTGCCGCCGGGTTGGCTGCGGTCGATGGTCCATGCACATTACCGTTTTTTTACCGGCGATGACGTAAATTCATTTAACACCGATTTAAATCATGGTCTTGCCGTTCAGCGGATAGTGCGCGAAACGGCGGATCATTTATCCATTTTCAGAAAAAAGTTTAAGAATGACTAACAGAAAAGGTGGAATCCTGCTGCATATCACTTCGTTGCCGGGCGATGATGGAACCGGAACTTTGGGAAATAACGCGTACAAGTTTGTTGATTTCCTGGCAAAATCGAATCAGAAATTGTGGCAAATTCTGCCGCTCGGGCAGGTGGGTTATGGCGATTCTCCTTACCAGTCTTACTCGGCTTTTGCCGGAAACGTTCAACTTATCGACCTCGAATTACTTTCAGAAGATGGCTGGCTGAATAAAAGTGAAATCAAATCGCCGGGTTTTAACAAAACGAAAGCAGATTTTTCTGGCGCTAAACAATGGAAATTGCCTCTTTTGCATCGCAGTTACGAAAAATTTCAGGAAAAAATAGACCCGTGGCTGAACGAGTATTTCTATTTTCAATATGAACACAAGTGGTGGCTCCATGATTTCGCACTTTTCATGGCTTTAAAGGATTATTATAAAGGTGAAAGCTGGATTGACTGGCCTGATGAAATCAAATTCCGCAAGCCCGAAGCCATTAAAAAATATACAGAATTGTTGAAAGTGGAGATTGATTTCTGGATGTTTACACAATGGCAGTTTTTCAGGCAGTGGCACCGTTTAAAAAAATACGCCTACGAAAAGGGCGTTGAAATACTTGGAGATGTTCCATTGTACGTTTCTAACGACAGCTCCGATGTTTGGTCAAATACAGATATTTTTCTGTTGGACGAAAGGTTGAATCCCACTTTTGTAGGTGGTGTTCCACCCGATTATTTCAGCAAAACCGGCCAGTTGTGGGGCAACCCGGTTTTTAACTGGCAACGTTTGGAAGAGCGGCAATTCGACTGGTGGATGTCGCGCCTGCGATTTAATATCAACATGTTTAACCTTGTCCGTATCGACCATTTTAGGGGATTGGAATCGTACTGGTCGGTACCTGCTGGCGAAAAAACAGCGATTAATGGAAAGTGGGAGGCAGCGAAAGGTTATGAGTTGTTACTAAAATTCAGAAAAGATTTTGGAATCCTGCCGTTTATTGCAGAAGATTTGGGAATGATTACCCCTGAAGTTAAAAAGCTCCGCGACGATTTGCAACTCACCGGAATAAAAGTGTTGCAGTTTGCATTTGGTTCCGACGCCAAAAACGAAAACTTGCCACACAATTATAAACCCAACTTTTTAGTCTGCACAGGCACACACGACAATGATACAACATTGGGGTGGCTAACTTCGGCAAGAAGAACAGAAAAGAAAATGATACAGCGTTACCTTGGCGAACCTGAAAAAGCGTTGCAAAATGCGATTAAAATGGTTTGGGCATCGACAGCAAAAATGGCAATTGTTCCTTTGCAGGATATTTTAGGCCTGGGAACCGCAGCCCGCATGAATATTCCCGGAACCGCCACCGGAAACTGGGGCTGGCGGTTTGAGTGGAAACAGTTACAGCCGTTTCACATTAAAAACCTGAAGGAATTGACTGAGAAGTATAACCGGTAAATTGGTTGCTGGCTGCTGACTCCGATATATTATCGTTACCGTTCATTTTTAATTAGAAATTGAGCATATTTGAAACGCAACCCTATGAGTAAATAACTCATCAAAATAGAAAACAAATCTCATGAAAAATTTATTTTTTTTAATGATGTTAATCCTTTTTTGCATAAGTTGTGCTGAAGAAGATATCTCTGGTAGACCAATTAGTCAATCTGATATTTGGAATTGTTATAATGATTCAGAATGGTCAGATGTAAAAGTTAAGGATGAATTAATCGGGAAATGGAAATGGATTTATACTGAGAATTTCTGGACACCGAATGAAGGATGGAATACTGAAAACGAGAATACTGTAATTGAATTTTTAAATGATTCAAGTTTGCAAATCTCTGTAAATAGCGTATTAATGGGTACGACTAAGTGGAGTGTTAAACCCCAGGATGGAGAATTGTATGGATTAGAATTGGATTCTACGATAACGGCCTTATTGCATGGTCGTATTTTAATTTGTGGAGAGATTCTGGAGTTTAATAATAGCTACATTGACGGAAGTGATAACTTTTTTAAAAAATACAATTAGAGGGAACAGCGAATAATTGGTTTAATTATTTATATGTTATTCCTCATTTCTACAGGAAAATAGTTTCTTATCAATTCCAGTTGTATCATAAATGGTAAGTGTTTTTCAGGATTTGAATCCTGCTTTCAAGGGCTTTGTTTTTAAATTTGAGTGTGTATTCATCCAATATTTTCCGGTCACGGTTTTCCTGCAGAAAATCTTCGTCCAGACGTAAATCTTCCAGTTCCTGCTCTGTATTATAAAAAGGATAAAGGTAAAGCAAGTCGAGCAAAGCCTTTTCAGGGGTGGCAATCTGTAGTGTCCTGCCATCGGATATCGGTTGTAGGTCGTACCCAAACATCAGGTCCGGTTTTACACTTTTATATTCATAATCTCCAAATTGATTGCTGAAACTTATTGTTTTCAAAGATGTTACACTGGTAACCTGTACAACGGCTTCAGGGATAATTCCGTAGAATGCCAATGCAGAGTGAAGGCTGATGTAGGAGGGACGATAAATTCGATTGGCAAAATATAGTGCAAAATCAGGTTTCGATTTATATTCAGGAAATGTATAATATCCCTGTCTCAGCCTGATTAACAAGCCTTTTTTTTGTCCAGCGGACAATATTGTTCCTGTCGAAACCGGGTTTCCATGTATAAACCTGATGGATATTGAAGCAACCCAGGTCAAACATCTAATTTCTGAAATCCAGATAATTCATTAGTATATTTCTGTTTTGCAGCAAAAATGGTGCATTTTGGAAATATATCGAAACAAATTTACAATTCAGAATTATCATATAAAAATTAAAAGTGAGATGAAAAATGGACAGCGACTTTCGTCTTCTGACTTTCTTCAGCAACACAACATCACCGCTTTCATAAACTTTTCCTGTTGTTTGGCTTGTAGCCAGTAGCCAGTAGCCGGCATCGGGTATCCATTATAACAAAATAGTTTTCTAAAATGCTGATTTATTTGATATTTTGATAAATTTGTAAGATGGAAGTTAAAGACAGACATGAAGAATGTTATTTCCAATCAGATTATGATTTGGAAACAGCAATTGACATGTTAAAATAAGGTAGGACGGTTTATTGTGTTTTTATGTGCCATTTATCATTGGAAAAAGCTTTAAAAGGGTTGTTAATAAAACGGACCGGTGATTTTCCTGCAAAATCACATAGTCTAAAATATTTTGTGGAAAAGTTGGAGTTAGAACCGGAGGAATCAGTTTGTGAATTTATTTTTACTCTCAATAAGATTTCTGTTCCAACTCGTTATCCGGATAATTTAAGAAAACTATTTGTAGCATATACAAAAGAGAAAACAGAATCAATTTTAAATCGAACTAAAGAGGTTCAATTATGGATGAAGCAACAATAAATGAGTTGATTGATTTTTTGAAACAATCTCTAATTAAAACAGGTATTCATGTTGATTCAATCGCATTGTTTGGATATGCTTTAACAGGTAAAATGGATAAGGATAGCGATATTGATTTAATAATAATATCATCAGATTTTATCAACATTGATTTGTTTGAAAGGGCAAAAATGACCATGAAACCAGAGACTGAAACAATACGAAAATTTAAAATTCCGATGGATATATTAAATTTATCGTCAGATGAGTACAATGATTCGAATTTAAAGATGTATTATCAAACTCAGATTGTGGCTTAAGAATGTAAAAATCATTTTTCAATTGTAGATTGGCAATTTATTATAAATAACCAACATCTATTTTCTGATTCCGGACTTCCAACTTCTTTCAGCAACACAACATCACCGCTTTCATGAACAATTCCGGCTGCTCGGCGTGCAGCCAGTGGCCGGCATCCGGAATGTCAATAATTCGCGAATCGGGATAAATTTCTTTAATCATCTGTTCATCTTCGGGGAGAATGTATTTTGATTTCATTCCGCGAATAAAAATAACAGGGTAACTAATTATGGGAATCCGGTCTTCGAACCAGTTTTTATTTACTCCGCTCACAATTTCATCCAAATGGCTGTATAAAACTTCGGCATTTAGCCGCCAGTAATACATTTTGGTTTCCTTGTTCTTTGCCACATTTTTCAGCAAAAACTGGCGGATTCGTTCATCA
>Ga0100399_1003192_pt1 | contig 11496 bp, 8 predicted proteins | sample CryGeymeta201523_FD_81545 | JGI IMG/M metagenome (GOLD analysis project Ga0100399, IMG submission 81545) | Groundwater microbial communities from Crystal Geyser aquifers in Utah, USA - Crystal Geyser metaG 2015-23 | ecosystem: Environmental > Aquatic > Deep subsurface > Groundwater | place: USA...
GCCATTTTTAAAGTATTGCCTTCCCTTCCTTTTTGCCCACCGGGCTTGCGCCCCGTTTGTTCGCGTAAGCTCCTGCGCTGGGGGCGGTTTTCATCTTTTGACGGGGGAATGGAACTGTTGTTGCTGTTTTTGGGGGTTTCGTATTTGGACAAACGTTTTTTTAACTCTGCATTTTCAAGTGTCAACTCATCGACTTTCTGGATGAGTGCGGCGATAACCATATGTAACTCCTGGTACTCTTTCGACATGGAGTAAAAATATCTCCTTAGTTGATAATTACCATGTATTTGAATATCAAGTTATCAAACCAAAATCGCCCAAATTGTTCATAACAGTAGATTTTTCAAAATTATGTAATGCAGAATTGGATATTTGCAGGAATATTTAAAACCAAATGTTAACAACACTAAATCACCCGCTTTAAAATCCATAAATCCAAAAACTTATTAACACAGAACAGAAAGGGTTCACTGCAACGATTGATTTTGTAAATTTGACACTAATTAGTAACAAATAATTTAAAATAAATTTTTGTTTAAGAAATAAAGGTCTTAAATTACAGGAAATTTAACTAAATACAGTTTTCCATTTGTTAGATTTTAAATAATTATGAATAATAGAAGAAATTTTCTAAAAATTGCAGGCGTTGGATTAACAGGTTCTGTTTTAAACACGGTTAATTCTTCAGCAGCAGATATAACCTTGGAAACAAGTGCTGTAAAAATTGGTGTACTACTTCCCCAATCAAACGAAAATCCATTTTATTCCGGTTCGTTCATAAATGGATTAAGACTTGCAACATATCATAACGGATTATCCGGTAATAAAATAGAATTAATTACCGAACAGGTTAATTATGGCTCTCGCAGAACTACAAGAGTAAAAGCCGGCCAGTTGATTACTGAGAATAATGTTAATATACTTTTAGGCCTTGTAAATTCTGAAGTTGCAATAGAATTGGGAGAATTGGTGGAACATGCACAGATTCCGACTTTAATTGCAAATGCCGGGGAAAATTATTTATTAAATAAAGCAAAGGATAATCCCTATTTGTTTTTTAACTCCTTAAATCTTTTTCAAAATTCGTTTTTAGCAGGTAAATACGTTGTCGAAAAGTTTGGTAAAAACATTGCAGTTGTAACTTCGGTGTATGACAGTGGTTACGATTCGTTATTTACTTTTTACAAAGGGGTGGAACTGGCAGGTGGAAAAATAACAGAAACCTTTGTGAAAAATGAGAAAGACATTGACTTTTTTTCAAAAACGTTGGATAGTATTAAAAAGGAAGAGGTAAATGGAATTTATGTTTTGTTGAATGGGAATTTGGCCGACGATTTTTTCAGAACAGCACATCAGCAACTATTTTCGCTACCGATGATAACCACCTCATTTGCCAGCGAAGAAAATCGTATGGTTAATCTTGGTGAAGCAGCCCTTGGAATTCATTCATTTCAAACCTGGACTAAAAATCTGAATAATCGCGAAAATCAGGATTTTGTATCAGCTTACAAAAAGAAGTATTCAAAGAAGCCCGACCAATTTGGTTTTTTAGGTTATGAAACCGGTTTAATAATAAATGATTCAATTTCAAAATGTCAGGGCAACATTTCAGGAAATCGTCTTGCCAATGCAATAAGAAGTTGCAAAGTCAATTCGCCGGGAGGCTCTATTTCAGTGAACAAAAAATCGGGGCTGGTAAATAATCCCGTGTATTTATGCAAAACAAAAATGTCGGGAATTAATATTCCTGAAAATGAAATTTTACAACAATACACTTCAATAAGTGAATTTGATGATAACTTTATTCCATTGGATACGAATTTGCGTTCAGGTTTTCTCAATCCTTATTTGTTTGTATAAACAGAATTATTATAGTATCAACCATTAAATTATATTATTATGGATCCATTTATCGGACAAATTCAGGCTTTTGGTTTTAATTTTGCACCCCGCGGGTGGGCTTTTTGTGACGGACAGTTGTTGCCGATTTCGCAAAATACAGCGCTCTTCTCGTTACTGGGAACAACTTATGGCGGTGACGGACGATTAACATTTGCACTTCCTGATCTGAGAGGAAGAAGCATCATACATCCCGGACAAGGGCCCGGTTTAAGTAGTATAACCCAGGGAGAAAGGGCGGGTAGTGAAAACATAACTTTAACTGGAAATAACATGCCTTCTCATAATCATAATGTTTCCGTTGCTGTCAATTCGGGTAGTGGAGAAGAATCAAGTTCCACATCCTATCTGGCCGGTCATGCCAATGCTTTTAGCGAGGCTCCTACTTCGGGCGCTGCTCTGGCAGGTGTTAATCAAACAAATGCTGGTGGTAATCAACCGGTGAATATCAGAAATCCTTTTTTGGGTATTTATATATGTATTGCTTTGCAGGGAATCTTTCCCTCAAGAAACTAGAAAATGTACAGAATATAAATCAGGTCATTTTAAACTTGTTTAATATCCTGTGACAATTAACGGTTTAGTTTAAATAAATAATCAGTTAATTAATATTATGGAACCATATATAGGACAAATTCAGGCTTTTGGATTTGGTTTTGCCCCGCGTGGCTGGGCGCAATGTAACGGACAATTATTGTCAATAGCGGAATACGATGCTCTTTTTTCATTACTGGGTACAACTTTTGGCGGTGACGGACAAACAACATTTGCACTTCCTGATCTTAGGGGAAGAAGTATCGTACACCCTGGCTCAGGGCCTGGATTAAGTCCAGTTCAATGGGGGCAAAAAGGCGGTCAGGAAACGGTTACTTTAACAACAAACCAACTGCCATCTCATAATCATGCTGTTTCCATAGCGGTAAATATTGGAAGCGGAGAAGAATCTATTTCAACGAAATATATTGCCAGCCATACTTCGGCTTTTAACGAGGCTCCTGCCCAAGGCGCTTTTCTCGCTGGTGTGAATCAACTCAATGTTGGTGGTAATCAACCGGTAAATATTCGTAATCCATTTTTGGGAATGAATTTTTGTATTGCGCTGGAAGGAATTTATCCATCAAGATCATAACGAACTGAATGGAATTAAAAATTGGAATATTATTGCCCCGGTCGGATATGTTTCCGACACTGGCTATGGATTTCTTAAACGGATTAAAATTGGCGTTTAAAACATCCGGGGGTGATTTAATTATTCCAAAACTGCTTATTGAAAGCGTTGGAAATGCAACAGGTAAATCTTTGTTACAAATTGCTGAAAAAATGATTTTGCAAGAGGATGTAACTTTAACAATTTCATTTTGTGGCATTTTCAATTTGAAGGAGCTGGCAGGCATTTTCAACGCTTATAAAAAACCACTTATTCACGTCGATTTAGGGGGTAATATTTTAAAAGAAGAATATATAAATCCGTATGTAATTCATCATACATTAAATCTATGGCAATCGGCTTACTATTCAGGTGTTTATGCTGCTAAAACTTTCGGTCAAAATGCAGCGTTAGCCATTTCTTTTTATGATGGCGGATATCATCTGGCAGAAAGTTTTGTAAAGGGATTTACGGAAAACGGTGGCAACATTGTTTATCCTTATGTTAGTCCTTTGGATTACAAATCAGAATCGTTTGAAACGATGATAAATGGAATCCAAAAAGCCAATCCCGATTTTGTGTACTTGTTATTTAGTTATAAAGAAGGCCAAAAAGTATTTGATGTTATCTCAAAGTCACCTGTAAATGGTAAAATCCCATTTTTGGTCGCTCCATTAATGTCAGAGGAAAATAGTAATTCTGAAAATTACAATATGAATAACGTGTTTTCAATATCGACCTGGGCTTTTGATGAAGAAACTACGATAATGAAAAATTTTAAAACGAGTTATTCGGCTTCATATATTGATACCCCAAATGTTATAAGTTTATTGGGGTACGAAGCTGGTTTAACCATTTCAATTTGTATTGAAAAAAATGGCGACATACCGGCAAAAATAGGCGACTTTGTTAATTCTCTGATTTTTGAATCACCCCGTGGAGAATTAACATTTTCGGTTTATAACGAATCTCAGGTACCGTTAAATAAAGTCAGGCAGTTAATATTTAATGATACCCAATATAAAAATACGGTTGTAAAAACAATTCATTTATCTAATCAGGATAAGCTGTATGATAAATTTAAAGACCTTCCTTATTCAGGATGGCAAAATCCCTATTTAATTACCTAAAAATAATAACATGAAAAAATTTACTTTTTTACTTGTTTTGTATTTACTGATTTCTGCCCATGCAATTTTTGCACAAAAAGTAGTCGTAACAGGAATAAATCATTTAACTCCGGATGGATTTTCATTTGTGGCGAGGGAAAACCTGTCAATTGGAGAGGTAGTCTATTTTACTGAAAACGAATATAATAATGCCGGAGATGCTTTTTTAAATCAGGATGAAAGTGTGGTCAAATTTACTGTTACATCGGCCATTAACGCTGGTAATGTTGTATATGTTGAAGAGACAGGAGTTTCAACAAATGTGTTTACGGTAGCAAGTAGCAGTGGTGCAGGCACAGCAGTTAAAACTGCCGGAAGTGGGGGCTTTGCAATTGCTACCAATGGTGATGGCTTTTATGCCTACACAGACAATGATGAAAATCCTGTTAATGGTTTTACTGAAATTTATTCGGTGCTTTATACCGGTTCGGGCGAGGCTCCAACGCAAAATGGAGGTCTTATTCCTGCCAATGAGAATCCGGTTTCTGATTTCCCAAATGCAATTGTAATACATGGTTTCCCAAATGATGGTGATGTTAACGTAGGTCTAAACAGGGTTGAATATAATCCTGCATTGCGAAATGTCGATGTTGGTTCGGTTGATTTTACCATTATTGGTAATTGGTTGCATAGTCAGCCTAATGCAGATCTTTCAATCACACCTTTTGTTGGAGTAGCAGATCCGGGTGTTTCTGTTACCGTATCACCATCGTCTGTGTTGGAAGATGGTGTCACTAATTTGGTATATACTTTTACACTTAGCGCAACAGCAACCAGCGATGTAACTGTAAACTTTTCGGTTGGAGGTACTGCTGTTTTTTCCACAGACTATACTCAAACAGGAGCCGCAACTTTTGGGACTACATCTGGAACAGTGGTAATTGCAAATGGTTCTTCCACGGCATCTGTTACAATTAGTCCTTCAAACGACACCGATCTTGAAACAAATGAAACTGTTTTATTTACCATAAATACAGGAACCGGATATATCATTGGAAGTCCGATTAACGCTACTGGTACAATCACTAACGACGATGTTAACAATACTGCACCGCTTGTTGCTTTAACCGGAATAAAGCATTTAGATACTGATGGTTTATCGTTTGCTGCATTAGACAATTTAAGCGATGGAACTACAGTCTATTTTACTGAAAACTCTTTTGATAATTCAACTTTGACATTTACCGGAGATGAAGCTGTATTAAAATGGACGGCTTCGGGGAGTGTGGTTAAAGGTGAAGTTATTTACATTAAAGAAACATCAGCAAACACCTTTTCGGTGATTTGCGAAGGTGGTGGCAGTTGCGGAACAATTACCCTTATTGGAGGTGATTTCGCTCTTGCCACAACAGGCGAAACGTTTTATGCCTACGCTGATGTTGATGATAATCATAAAAATGGTATTTCTGCCATATATTCAGCCCTTTATACTGGAAATTCAACAGTTCCCGGAGGTAGCATTCCTTCAGCAGAAAATCCCACAACTTATTATACAAATTCAATTCTTATTGATGGTTTTCCTGCAGTTGATCCAAACAGGACTGAATATGATCCTTTAAAGCGGGTTGTTGATGTTTCCAATGCTAACTTTTCCAATTTAAATAATTGGTTGCACGCCCAATCCAATCAGGATCTTTCTACTGTTCCTTTTGTTGAAAGCATCGAACCATCAGTTACGGTTTCAATATCTCCTTCAAATGTTTTGGAAGATGGAGCAATAAATATGGAATACACTTTTACTTTAAGCGAAGTTGCTGCAAGTGAATACACCATTAATTTTGATGTTGGAGGAACTGCAACATTGGGTGCGGATTATATTCAAACAGGAGCTGCAACTTTTGGGGCATCGTCAGGAACTTTGGTAATTCCAAACGGCTCAACTTCTACATCGGTCACAGTAATTCCGGTGTCAGATTCAGATTTGGAAACGAACGAAACGATAATATTAACTGTAAGTCCGGGAACTGGTTATGTTAGTGGAAGCCCAAGTTCGCAAACCGGAACAATTACCAACAACGATACCAACAATAATTATCCAATGGTTGCTGTTTCTGGTTTAAATCATTTGGACAACGATGGTTTTTCATTTGTTGCTGTAAATGATATTCCTGCAAATACAAAAATTTATTTTACCGACAACTCGTTCAATAATACAACATTAACGTTTGGTTCCGGAGAGTCAGTTTTATCGTGGACATCGCCTGCCAGTGTAATTCCGGCAGGAGATGTAATTGTGGTTACAGAAACCGGTACGAATGTTTTTTCATTAACACGAAGTAACGGTTCCGCTGATGTTGGAAGCATCATGGTAGAATCAGGAGATTTCGCAACAGGTTCAAATGGAGAATCATTTTATGCATACAATGACGATGACAACGACCCAACAAATGGTATTATTGATATTTACGCGGTACTGTTTACAGGTGCTGCCGGAGCATCAGGAGGTACTATCCCTGCTATCGAAGATCCTTCAGGTGTTTATTTGAATGCTTTGGTTGTGGATGGATTTCCGGCAACTAATCCAAACAGAACAGAATATAAATTTGCCTCCGGAGAGCGTAATCTTCTTGTTGAGAATGTAAATTTTAAAAATGTAAATAATTGGTTACACGCCGAAGCAAATCAGTCTCTTTCAGCTATTCCGTTTACTGATTTGAAAATTGTTGCAAGCCCGGAACTTACAACAGATGAAGTAGTAACCTTTACTTCAACCCAGGCTTTAATGGGAGGTAATATTACAAATGGTGGCAGCAATTCGGTTACCGAAAGGGGAGTTGTATTTTCATCGGCAGATAACACTCCTACAATCGGTGAAGTTGATGTTATTAAAGAAACAAATGGAACCGGGACAGGCATTTTTAGTGAATTGATAGAATCATTAATACCAAATACCACATATTATGTTCAGGCATACGCAATCAATTCAGCAGGTACAGGTTATGGCGGAGTTGAAAGTTTTACCACCAGCTTTGGAAATGCCATCTGGAATGGTTTACAAAACGAGGATTGGTTTACAGCCGGAAACTGGGATAATGGAGGCGTTGTTCCTGATGCCAGTTTTAATGTATTCATACCCGGAGGTCTGAGCAATTATCCAACCATAACTGCCGCAACTGAATGTAATAATTTATTCATGGAAAGTACTGCAGGTAGCACAAGTTCTATTTTAGGTCAGAAAAATTTAACTGTTAATGGTACTACTGTAATTGAACGATTTATGATTGGAAACAAGTGGCACATGGTAGCATCTCCTGCATCGGGTCAAACTATTACCTCATTTTTAACGACTAACACAAATGTTCCTGTTAAAAATACGGATGACAGAGGGATGATGGATTATGACGAAGCTTCTAACAATTGGAATGCATTGTTTACAAGTACTCAATTAGGCAATTTAACTGGTGGAAAGGGATTTTCATTGCGAACCGATGCTGATGATGTTGTAGTATTTGCAGGCGAGTTGGTAAAAGGCACAGTTTCACCTTTTGTTACAACATCTGGCAGTGGCTGGAATTGTATTGGAAATCCATATCCATCGGCAATTTTTATTAATGATGCTGCTGATTTAACCAACAATTTCATCAACATTAATTTAAATGAATTCGACCCGAGTTATGCAGCTATTTATGTTTGGGAACAAGATAATAACGCATATACAATCGTAAATTTGGGTGATCCGGCTTTTTATGCGCAATTGGGACAAGGGTTTTTTGTAAAAGCCAAAACCGGCGCTACTCAAATGCAATTTACAACTGACATGCAAACTCATCAACCTGAAGCGGCATTTAAAAATGGATCGGTTTCAATACCCGAAATCAAGTTGATTGCAAAGTTGGAAGATCTTCAAAGTACGACAAGATTTAAATTTGATGATGATATGCAAACCAATCTTGATATCGGTTATGATGCAGGAATATTTAAAAATGGATTTGATTTATATTCACAACTGGCAGAAGATAATGGTGTTGACTTTGGGGTTCAGTATCTTCCATCTTCCTCGTTGAATTATGTGGAAATATCACTGGGGCTCGATTCAAAATATAATGGAATAGTTGCTTTCTCATCGGAAATGGTAAATATTCCTGTAGGTTACCAGTTGGTACTTGAAGATAGATTAACAAATACCTTTAAACGGTTAAGCGACGGCCAGGTTTACACAGCCCTGTTAGGACAAGATACGCAGGGTAAAGGCAGATTCTACATTCATATCAGCAATAGCGCCACCAATATTTTGGAAGATGGTTTGAAACAGAATTTCACTGTTTACAGCGACAAACACAAAATATACATCAACGGACAGGTACAGGGTAAAACCACTGCTACACTTTATGATCTTTTGGGAAAGAAAATTTATGAAGTACAACTTGAGCAATCTCCGTTAAACACCATCTCAACTTCTGAAATTAAAACAGGAATTTATCTGTTGAACATCAAAAATCAGGGAGGAACTTTTACTCAAAAAATACCAGTGAATAAATAGAAGTAATAAATCATCAAATATGAAAAACATTAAAAAAGTTAGTGCTTCTTCAGCAAAGAATTCAAAAAGCAATCATAAAATAACCAGAAAACAAGCTTTGCAAAAAGCAGGTTTGCTGTCTTTAACAACTGCTTCAATGTTGCTTTTGATGAAATCGCCGGCAAAAGCAGCGGCTTCAACCCCGGCTCCGCCGCCTTCATGGTGAAAATTCAAAGACATAAAGAATATATCAGACTATTTTATTTTGCATAAATTAGTTTGGTGTTTCTATTTGTTTTCATCTTGCTCAGTTTCTTTTGTTGAAGAAAATTGCCGGGCTTCTTTCTTTTTCTTTCGTTTCGATATCAATTTTCCAATTTCTTCTGAAGGCGAAAACCTTACCAGACTAACCGAAGATGCGGCCACACGTTGCACTGCGTCTTCGGTTTGCATTAACGCATTCATTCTTTCTGTTTCTGTATAACCGTCATCGGGTAACGGACGAAAATCGAATTCAATTCTTTTCATATTTGTCAATGCCCGTTCATAATCTGTGCGCTGATTTGCCGAAACATTTACCGGCCTGATGTTAATCGTGTCAAGTTCGAGTTGTACAATCGGGTTAACCATTAACTGATGAATAGTAACCGCTTTTCTGATGAAAGAAATATGTGTTATTATTAAAGAATCGCCTGGCTGAACCCAAATATCGAAAATGCCGTTACTTCCGCTTACATTTCTGCGAGTGCTTCGTTCGTTAAATATAAGGGCGTCAGCAACCGGATTTTTTTGAACATCTACAACCTGGCCTTGTAAATGAAATTCCGCCTGCTGGGCAAAAGAACCCAGAAAAGTAAAAACCATTAGTATCAGGAGAAGTTTTTTCATCTTTAAGTTTTGCTTAACGCAAGTTCGGAATTATGCTGTTAAAATAAAACAGTTAAAAACTAAATGTTGTTAAATGTATTCAACCATCACCTTTTTAAAGAATTTGTCTTGTAAAATTTTTACAATTCGTTTCACCACATATTTTCTAAGTTCAAGTTCAATGGGTTGTTCCGGATCCTGGTGTGCCCAGTTTATGCGGGTTCCAACAATAACATCAATCAAATCGTGTTGAAGCAGCAGCTTTACAATTTCTTCGGGAGGACTATCGCCCAAACGGGTATCGCTGTCGTAATTTTCCAGTATATCTTCCACTTTACCCAAGGTGAGAATCCCTTCCGAAATCAATTCAAAACCCTCCATTTTAGCCGCCGGTGGCAGTGCATTGGCTTCCTTTCTGAAGTGTTGGATTTTTACTTCGATGTTTAATTCACGGGCAATAATTTCTGCAGTAGTACCACCGCAAATGATTTTCTTTCCCTGAAAATTTTTAATTCTGCCAACAAAATCGAAATCTTTTACTTTGTAAAATGGCGGACCGGTTATGAGCATAAATTTGCGCGGTTCACGAAAATAAATTACACCGCAGGTGGTATCGTCTTTTAACAAAAAATTGTCGTACATAACTGCCTGGTTTATTATTTTTCGTGCCAGTTTGGTTGCCGAAATATCTGCCATTCGGTTAATCTGGTTAATTGCAAATTCCTCCACTTTATCGAGGCCCCAGCCCATTGAAGAATGTTCGCTTCCAAGGCCCGACTGAGTTATTCCGTCAGACAAAAATATTAAACGATCTTCCTTTAAAGCTGTAAATTCGCGACAGCGAAGCAGTTTGCCGAGATTCTCATCGCCCCTGATTTTTAGTTCAAATTCTTTGGGCAGAAATGACCTTCCGTTTCGGATGATCAATACGCGTGGATTATCGTAATTGGTAATTCTTACATGACGGTCGGGATCCAATTCAATGATGGTAAAGGTGGCGTAATTTTCCTTTCCGTCGCTGCTTTTGGGTAGTGCATTCATAATAATCCGGGCAGCAATTTCGGGCTTGGTGTGTAACTTTGTGTATTTTGCTGCCATAGTTGCGGTAAGCGTTGCCAAAACACTGGCTTTTATTCCATGTCCAATTCCATCGCTGAGCACCAGTATATTACGCCCCTCGCCACGGCTTGTGTCCGACAAAAATACATCTCCGCATGCAGTTTCACCTTTCGGTTTTTTTTGCTGAACATCTATTTCTATGTGAAATTCAGGGTTATTCGTCGTCGTCATACCTGTACGATTCAATAATTGAGTATAGCAAATCTTCAATTTCTGCAGCATTCTCGCCTAAAAGGAAGGCAATTTTCTGCACCATTTCAATGTTCTGTTTGTTAATTCGCTGAGCGCGGCTTATAATTTCATCGCGCACAAGTTTGGGGGCCGACATATCGCGGATAACTGCTCCAACCACTTTATTTTTATAAAGTGTTACAACCGAAATATGAATTAATTTATTTTGAATTTTAAGATCGCGTTCAAGATTGTCTTCGCCTGAATGCATAACACTGGTAAGCATTTTAAGAATAACCTCGGGTACAAGCACCTGAACAGAAGCGCCTTTCAGCCCGGGTATCGTTTCATAAAGTTCCATGGTTTCCTCACCCATCAAACGGGCAAAACTTTCATTCGAATCAACAACCTTGTAATTGCTGTCGATAATTACCACTCCGGCGCTTATTTTATGCAACATGTGCGACGAAACTTCCATCGATTCCTGCGCCATTTCAAGTCGTTTCTGGGTTTTTTTCAACTCGGTAATGTTGTTTATTGAACCCACTATTCCAATAATTTCATTGTCATTATTCCTGATAACAGCTTTGTTTAGAATTACATTATGCGTAGTCCCGTCCTTATGTTTTATCAGGGTTTCGTAAACCTGTTCATCCGGATTCTGA
>Ga0100399_1003193_pt1 | contig 11492 bp, 6 predicted proteins | sample CryGeymeta201523_FD_81545 | JGI IMG/M metagenome (GOLD analysis project Ga0100399, IMG submission 81545) | Groundwater microbial communities from Crystal Geyser aquifers in Utah, USA - Crystal Geyser metaG 2015-23 | ecosystem: Environmental > Aquatic > Deep subsurface > Groundwater | place: USA...
AAGCCGTTTTTGAAAATGCCGGTGATTTGCTTATCCTGAGCGCTGAAAAATTGAATTACAGTTCAGTAACCGGCCAGCAAATTCCCATTTTCAGCGACACAACTTTTACTTTTCAACTAGTTCCGAATAAATACAACATCACCATTTCGGTGGCCGATAAAAACACGGGCAGTTTTTTTCAGGGAACCCGGGTGACCTTTAACAACGAAGTAAAAACCACCAGCGACAAAGGTGAAGTTGAATACGAAGTTTACCCGGGTGTTTATGATTTACTGATTGAAAAAACCTCTTACCAAAACGAAAACGGAAAGTTGACCATTCAGTCAGACACAACTTTTCAGTTTTTAATGACACGCACAGAAGGTTCTGTTAAATTCAGGATTACCGAAGGAGTAAACACGCCCGTAAATAATGTTACAGTAGTATTGAACACCCAAACGCAGGTAACCACTTCGTTGGGAATACTGAATTTCAGGAACCTGCCGGTTTATACCGAATACAGTTTCCTGATTTACAAAGGCGGTTACAACGATATTTCAGGAACGCTGATTTTAGCTGGCGATACAACTGTGAACATAACAATGTTACCTTACGCAACTCCGGCCATCACCGACGAGATTGGAAGTGGTTTTAAAGCCTGGCCAAACCCGGTGAATGATTTTATTTATTTTGAGGTTCCCGGAAATTTTGCGCAAGGCACCGTTGAAATCCTCAATTTACAGGGAGTTTCATTAAAAAAAGTTCAGTTTGAAAAGGGTTTTCAATCCGAAATTAATGTTAGCGATATTCCTTCAGGAATGTATTTTTTGAAGATTGATGAATCAAAAAAGCAGGTAAATCAGTTGTTTATAAAAAGATAAAAAAGGCCTTAAAAAAGTGAGCTTAATTTATCATTTCCAATAGAATCAATTTGAATTTTTTAAGTTCAGTTTCGTTAAGTTGACCAAGTTGTGCAACAATATTTTCCCGTTTTACAGTTACAATCCTGTCCGTTTTAACTATCGAATTCACCCTGAGTTTATTTTTAATACCAACACGTACAACAAATTCCCTTGGCGTAAGTTTGTCCGGTAGAACAGAACTAATGGCCGATACAACAATATCCTTGTATTTATCTGATGTTTCAGCAATTACTGACGCAGGACGTAATTTTGTTTGAGTAAATTCGGAAAATGGGAAAGGAATTAAAACAATGTCACCAATTTTCATTTTTTATCAGGTTTTGAAATCAGGTAATCCTGGTAAACATCTTCAGCAGCATTCTCCCAAAAATCAAAACTTTCTGTTTTTGAGGCAAATTCCCGTACTTTTTCATCTTCAGTTTGGATTTCTTCCAGAAAAGTTACAATTACCTTGTATTTTTTCTCAGGAATCTGTTCGGTAATTTTTACCTGTTGCCCGTCGTATATGCCTTGAACTGTAAACATGGTTTCAATTTATGCAAATATAAACAAAACGTAAACGGAAATAGTTTTAAGCGAAATGAATTGTATATTTATCCTTCGATTTTAAACCAATTAATCAAAAAATGAAAAGAAATCTTATCTCCTTTTTATTGTTACTGGCGCTGAATTATGCTGGTTTTGCACAAACAGTGAAAGTGCAGGTTTACCCTGAAATCCTGAAACAAAAAATTGAGTCGATTGGCGGAAATTATTGTCAGGCCAATTACACTAATCACGCCTGGGATGCCATTGGCGAAGCGACGTTAAGCGAATTCCGTCCCAGCCATGTGCGACTGGCGCTGCCTTTACAGTTTGAAAATCAGCCTTACGAAACCTACAAAGGCAAAAAAATTGTAGAACAGCCAACCGTTATTACTCTTTTGGAAGCCATGAAACGGATGAAAACCGAATTTGGTGTTACCAACTTCACCATTTCAGTTTGGCGTGTTCCCAGCGCGGTGGTCGATAAACCTGAAAGGCGCGATAAACGGCGCATAAAACCTGAACATTATGCTGAGGTTATCGACATGATTACAGCTTTTTTAACGGAAGCCAAAACAAAATACGGTGTTGAAGCCGATTACTTTTCGTTTAATGAATCGGATGGCGGTTACATGACCATCTTTTCGCCGGAAGAAACCATTGTATTTTTTAAAATGGCTGCTGAACGTTTTCAAAAAGCCGGGTTGAAAACGAAATTCCTCTGGGCTGACACTGCCCAAACTTTAGGAACAGTTGAGTTTGCCACAATGATTGCCGCCGATTCCACTCTTTGGAAATACCTGGGCCCTTTGTGTTTTCACAGTTGGTGGTCGGAAAATATACCTGACAGCGAATTTGAACGGATTGCAGGTTTTGCCAAAGCCTGGAACAAGAAGGTGTGGTGCAGCGAACTGGGGTTCGATGCTATGTCGTGGAGAACAAAGGGGATGAACGAAAGCTGGGATTATGCTTTCAGGTTTGCGAAAATTTCGCACCGCATGATGAAATATGCCGAAGTGGAAGTTTCGATGTACTGGACCTGGCAAAACAATTATGGAATTATGTCGGCCGATACCAAAACCAAATACCCCTCTTACTACGTTACGCGCCACTATACCGATTTTCTGAATTCAGGCACACAAATCTTCCATTCTCTGAGTTCCGACCCAGAAATCCTCTCCATTTGCGGAATTAACAAAGAAGGCAAAAACGTGATTCAAATTATCAACCTGAAAAAAGAACCGGTGAACATTGAAATTTCAGGAATAGCTGGTAAGTTTTCGAAATCGGTCACAACCACCGAAAAAAACAACTGGAAAGAAAACGATATTCAGGTAAAAGTTTTGAAAGATAAAATAGTGGCTGAAATACAGGCCGAATCGTTGAATACACTGGTATTTTGAGAAAATAAAAAAACCTGATTTAACATCATCCGAATGAAAACAAGAATTTTTATCAATCGGTTTTCGTTGTTTTCAGCCGCTCTTATCTGGCTTTCAGTTTCATGCACTGTTCAGCACAACAAAAAACCTGAACCGGTTGTGAAGAATGAAAAAATAGTGATTTACCAGGTTTTTACCCGACTTTTCGGGAATACCAATACTACCAATAAACCGTGGGGAACCCTTGAAGAAAACGGCGTTGGCAAGTTCAATGATCTTACTGATTTGGCATTGCAGGAAATTAAAAATCTGGGAGTTACACACATTTGGTACACCGGTGTTCCACATCACGCGGTTATCAACGATTACACGGCTTATGGCATTTCAAACGACGACCCTGATGTTGTTAAAGGCCGTGCCGGCTCTCCGTATGCGGTAAAAGACTACTACAATGTCAATCCCGATTTGGCCGTTGAGCCAGCCAATCGCCTCGAAGAATTCAAAGCTTTGGTTGAACGCTCCCACCGCAACGGACTAAAAGTGATTATCGACATTGTACCCAATCATGTGGCACGCAATTATCATTCGCTTTCGAACCCGGAAAGAGTGGCCGATTTTGGCCAGAATGATGATAAAAGCGTTGAATACAAACGCGACAACAACTTTTATTACATTCCGGGCAAAACTTTTAAAGTACCTGATTTTAGCGAAGGTGAAATTCCGTTGGGAGGAGAAAAACATCCGCTGGCCGATGGAAAGTTTGTTGAAATCCCCGCGAAATGGACTGGTAATGGCGTCCGGGCAGTGCAACCTTCGGTTTACGACTGGTACGAAACTGTAAAAATCAATTATGGAGTAAAGCCCGACGGAACCAAAGATTTTGAAAAACTCACTGCGGATTTTGATACGGCATCCATTATTTCGCATTTTAATTTCTGGAAGGATAAAAATGTGCCCGACTCATGGATAAAATTCAAGGATATTGCGATTTACTGGATTGAAATGGGAGTTGACGGATTCAGGTTCGATATGGCCGAAATGGTATCGGTTGAATTCTGGAGTTATCTGAATTCCCAAATCAAAATAAAAAATCCTGAAGCGGTTTTAATTGCAGAAGTTTATAATCCAACGCTTTATCGCGATTATATACGGAAAGGAAAAATGGATTACCTCTACGATAAAGTGGGTTTTTACGATTCTCTTCGGGTGATAATGCAAGGTAAAGGAAACACTGCCGAATTGATAAAGATTCAGCAACAAATGGCCGACATTGAACATCACATGCTCCACTTTCTTGAGAACCACGACGAACAGCGCATAGCCTCCACCGGTTTTGCCGGTGATGCAAAACCTGGTAAACCGGGGATGCTGGTTTCAGCAACCATCAGCACTTCGCCAACCTTAGTTTATTTTGCACAGGAACTGGGCGAACCTGCGGCAGAAGATGCCGGTTTTGGAAAGGTAACCCGCACCACTATCTTCGATTATTTCGGTGTTCCTTCACTTCAACGTTGGATGAACAATGGAAAGTTTGATGGCGGGCAATCAACTGCTGAAGAAAAGGAACTTCGCAACTTTTATCAACGGCTGCTGAATCTTGCCATTTCGCAACCCGCATTTTCGGGTAAATATTTTGACTTACATTCGGCAAATATTGAAAATACTGAAGGGTATTCCGACCGGATAATCAGTTACGCGAGATATTCTGATTCTCAGAAATTAATTGTAGCTGCCAGTTTTGATAAGGAAAATAAAACTATTTTCAGTTTAAAAATACCTGCCGAACTGATTCGGGAATGGAAATTCAAACCTGGTTCGGTGTCTGTTACCGATTTGCTATACAAAAATGTTCAATCCAAATTAAAGATAAATGAAAATGGGGCCGGAACAATTGAGATTGAACTTTCGCCGCTGGGTTCAGTAATACTGGAACTTCGGAAATAAAGTCAACATCGCAACTATCAAAATACCGAATTCAAAATCAGTTATTTTCTGATAATTTTTCGGGTGACTTTGCCATGGTTGACAATTATAATTTCAATAAAATAGATGCCTGCAATTACCCCGGAAAAATCGAGATGGATTATTCCGTTTTCCACACTGTTTTCCACTTTTATTTTGCTGCCCGCCAAATTGTAAAGCGAATAACCTACTATTGATTCTGATGATGAAAGATATAAAATTTCATCCACCGGGTTTGGCCAGATCCTCAGATTTTCTGTTTTTTCAAAACCGCCGACATTCACCGGGATCATTTCCATCTGGATGTTCAGTGTTGTGTCGGTGCGCAGATAAACCGACCCCATAACATTCTGAAAACCAGATTTATAAATGTGATATTCAAAAACGGATGGAACATTCAGATTTCTGATGCGTGCAATTCCAAGACTGTTGGTGGTTGCCGTATCAGTCAAAACCGCCACTTTCGCATCCGAAACCGGAATAGCGTCCTGCTGCAAAACAAATTTAATTTCGGCCTGGCTTCGGTTCATAAAAAGATACAATGTTGTATCAGAGGCAATTTTCAGTTCACCTTCACCGGTAAAATAATTGGTTTTAGTCAGCGAGTAACTGTAATTTCCATGATATTCCGAAAAAGTAACATCCCCATTTATCCCGGTGGTTTTAATAATTGAATTGAAATTAACAAAAGCGCTTGAAATAACATTACCCGAATAATCATCGATGACTTTTATCGTAATGTTTTTTTTTAAAGGTGTGAGTTTAAAATAAAGTGTAGTATCACTGTAAATACTGATTTGATTTAGATATTTTGATTTGTATCCCTTTTTCTGCAACAAAATATCCATCAATCCATTTACTTTTTCAAACGTTGCCAATCCTTCAGCAGTTGTAATTTTTGTTGAATCCTGAATTTTTACCTCGCAAGAGGCTACCGGCATATTGGTAATACTGTCGGTAACCACTACCGAAACTTTATAATCAAGCGGGATGGATGTAACCTGAATCGTTTTCGATTTGGTAGAAAACCCGCTTTTATCAACCACTTTGGCCAATAACTGAACTATTCCGTAAGTTGGATTTTTCCATTTAAAATTGTACGGAGGCTCGTTGCTTTGCCCAATTTTGTGCCAGTCGTTGTAAAACTCTACCCAGGCAATATCTTCGTCCCCATTTGGATCGGAAACAGAAACATTGATATTAATATCGCCGCTAATTCCTGATTCATGTTCCGGGGAAATAATGCCGATAGAGGGTTTTTTATTTGGTGCAAACGAACCATCCGGAACATCGCACAAATAGCCATAAACCACCGCCGAAAGAATGGTATTCTGATGAACGGTAAATTCAGCATTTGCGGGGGTCGTATAGTTGTTAAACCAGCGTTCGTGTCCCGGCCATTTGCTGATTCCTTCGGGATAAAGGGTTTTGTATGGCCAGTGAATGTCCCACGGACCAGTTGCAGGAGTCGCGCCGTCATCTTTCCAGGGTCCGTAAGGGGTAATACCGGGAATGATTTCACCAGTTTCGCTGTACCAGGAATCAAGATGCATCACTCTCTCCGGGTAACGAACGCCGACATGTGTAATCCATACCATATTCAGTGGGTTGCAACCCAGGAAATAGTCGGCTGTGGTAAAAATTCCAGCCAGATAATTCGCAGTTTTTGAAGGCATAAAATACTTCGACAAAAAATGTCCCATCATCACTTCAAAAACCCGTGGAGTTGTTCCTTGTCCAATAACCATTGGCATCCACATATTGTCGCCATATCGGCAAGCCCGCTGTTCGATGCTGGTAAACCGCTGTTCGGCAGTAGCCATAATTGCACCTTTTACTTTGGACATAAAAGCCGCATCATCAATCTGATGTTCACTCCCGGTAATCAATGCGTAAGTTCCCCATTTTTTATCTTCGTCCAGCACCGTGGTCGAAATAACTGCTGAGAGGTTGCTTTTAATAATTTGCACATAATCAGGATTTCCCGTTAACCGAAATAAGCTGGTTGCGGCATACAATTCGAAATCCTTCAAAATATAATTATGTACTTTTGTCGGGTCAGAATCAGTTGGTTTTGCATTGTTTTTTGCCCAAATAAAAGCTTCTTCAGCTTCTTTTTTCCAATCGATTCCTTCAGGGTCTGAAATACCAAGTTTATTCAATATTAAAGCAAAATGGCCTGCCAAGCCTGCATAAAAATAAGTAGTAAAGGGGTCTTCACCCGAAATAATCCACTGCCCTTTATCAAGGTTCGAAGGAGTTCCTTCAGGCGCGTGGCCAAACCAGTCGGGCGCCACACGGGAACCAATTCCACCAGTACCATAACCTTTATCCATTATTTCGTGTCGGGTACGATGAAAAAAGCGGATTAACCAGCGGGCTTCATCCAGAATATCGGGGATTTGATTCACACCTTCGGGCAAATTCAATTCGCCATCGCCAAATTTTTCGGGGGCAATTTCCCAGGTAAGCATCAACATCGCCGGGATTTTCATGTGCGTAAAATAACCATCCCAGTCGCCGGCATCCTGGTACCAGCCCCAGGTATCGATGGGACCAAGTATTCCGGCTCCGATGGCAGGTTTGTCGGCAGCAGAATTATCCGTGTTTGTCCAGTCAACAAAGCGTGAAGTAGTGTATTTCAACTTGCCTGCAAAGCCGGGTGTTTTTACCGGATTGTGTGGAGCTGGCCGGGTATATTCTGTAAATGGTTCCTCCAGGTCGATTCCGGATCGGTTGTGATACAAACCGCGTACAGAAGTGTAAAACGGGAGGCGGTAAATGTCTTTTTCAACTTTGAAAGGAAACGAACTTCCTATTCCGTCCACCGCCAAAATATATTCGCCGGGGGTATTAAATGCCGAGAAATCACACTCATAAACATCGGCTCCTAAAAAGTTCTGATTTGGAGTATCGGAGGTTTGATAGGTTTCAATGTTGTTTTTATTTTTCCGGAATTTCACAATTCCTGTAAATGCTTTTTCTCCAGTTTTTGTATTGATAAGATAAAAGTTATTGCCGTTATATTTCGAGAAGTCGATTCCACCTGTTTCCCCAGCCCAGTGATATACATAACCGTATTTCCCGGGCGCACGCGGGTCATACCCAATAATGTTAACGTGTATCGCTTCGCTCCTGTTTTTTTTCAGGGTAAATTCAAACTCCCATTCTTTGCCGCTCCCGGCAAGTTCACTTGTTGAAACTGCGTATTTTCTTCCTTGTTCCAGTGGTTCGGGCAAATGCAAATAAATCCAGTGTTCTTTGGTATGATCGTGATCAGAATTTGAACATCCTATATTTTGAATGTAGTTCTGGCATAACCATGTAAATTCGGTACCCTTTGATTTACGCGTGACTTGAACAGGTTTTTGAGGAGTGGTATAAAAATCATCGCTGCCTTTTATGGTATAGTTTTCCAAGGCAACCGCTTTCATCACATCCAGTGGTTCGGAAATCACCCATTCATTTTGCCGGGATTCACCCCGCCCGTGATAACGAGCATAACCGTCATCGAAATGGATCATGATTATCCGGTTGTTCAATGCCTGAACATTGATAATATCGGATGCAAATAAAGAAATATTGCAAAGTAAAATAAGAAATGTTGTTACTAATCCGAACTCTACCTTTTTCATTATTCGTAAAATAAAAAAAGGCAGGCAATTTTGTATTTACCTGCCTTTGATTATGTTTTATTTAAGCCTATTCAAAATAGTTGATATACCAGTTTTTTTCATCGAGCAACAAATTATACATTGCCTCCCTTCTTTCCGTCGGGAATTTTTCAGATACCTTTTTAGCGAGGTATGAAGGATCGTTTCTGCGTTGTGCCACCCGCATCAAATCATAAAAACGCTCGCCTTCATAAGCCAGTTCCCTTGCACGTTCACCTACAATCAAATCTTCGAGATACAACTGCAATCCTTTGAAATTTCCGGTTAAATCGAGATAACCTGTAACCTGGTTTGTGAACGGGTGACGCAAATAATTGATATTACCCACCCTGAGACCATCGGTAGCGCCGCCAACACCAACACGGCCTCTTACACCACGCTGCAAACGACTACTACTAACTGAATAATTTGATCCATCGTTTAAAATATTTACAGCATTTGAGGTAAATTCCCTTACCACACCACCCTGGTTAAAACGCCACCAAACATATAACTCGGCTAACCACAGATGAACTCCGGCAGCACGGTAAACAATAAAATTGGCATCCTGATCGAAGACCCCCTTACCAATTGAGTATTTCCAAATTACCGTATCGGCTCCCTCAACCAGTAATGCAGAAGTTCGATAATCTTCCTGTGATTTCAGATACAACATTCCCTGAACCATCATTGGCGACACTGGCACCCCATTTTGTAAATAAATATATGAAGCGCCATATCCCCTAAAAAGATCTCCGGGCCTTCCAATATTACCAGTCCTGGTTCTGCCGGGTTGTGAAGTATTAACTACCAACGAAAAATCGTCCCACGTGGTTTCCCAATTCATAACAGCCGCCCGGGTTGGTTTTAACATATATTTGTGTGGGGCGCGGGTTTCAAAAAACTCCTGAAAATTATTTTGCTGAAAATAGGTTTTACCATACCACAGGGTAAAAATATGCTCTCTTAAATCAATGTTGGTAAAGATATTACGCCAGTTGTTGTTTCCAAAACTTGCATCTATCTGATACCGGTAATTTTCTGAATTTATGTAAACAATTTTTTCAAAATGTTTGGCTGCTTTTGCCAAATCACCATTGGTTAAATACATGATTCCCAACAACGCGTCATAGGCGTATTGGTTCCAAACGGTAACCTCCCAGGTTTGGTCATTATTATCGATAAAATGATTTACACCAACAGATTTAACACTTTTCGTCAATTCGTTTGTAAAATAATCGATAATTAAATTTTGATCGTAGTATTGTTTATCAAGTGCAATGGGCACATTTTTTAAAGTGTCGTTGGTGTAGCCATCAATACCGTAAATAATATGAACACTGTCAATGTAGGTTCCCGGAGAATTTAAAAAGTTGTTGACTTCATCAATGTTTGTTAATGACTCAGGAATAAACGGAACTTTACCATAAATGCGCACAGCATTAAAATAAGCCCAAGCCCTCATACATAAAGCTTCGCCATATAATTTATCGTAATTGGTTACCGGACTTTTTGGATCCAGTACTTCGGGATGCTCAGTTTTTAAAACTGTAATAAAACTGTTGGCAGCCGAAATAAGCCTGAAAAAATTAGTTGGCGAAGCGTATTTATTTTCCTTTGAAACATTGAAATTGTAAATTTCAACCATATCAACATCGGCATTTTCTGTAATCTGCATTAAATCGCCCCTTAGTTCGCCCAGAATTACCAACTGTTCGACCAATTTAGCCTGAATTCCGTATAGCCCCATTGCAATTGAGCGGTACTCGTACCAGTCATCATACAATTTATCTTTCGTAATATTGATTTCCTGATCAGGATTTAAAAATTCCTTACACGAAGAAAGGAAAAACACGGATAGCAGGAAAACACTAACGATTACTGCGTATTTATTGTAATTTCTCATAACATTCAAAAAAAATAAATCTTTATAAACCTAATTTAATTCCAATAACAAATTGTCGTGGCTGCGGCGTTAAGCCATAATCAATGCCTTGAACAACATGAGCGCTTGAGAATGAAAATTCCGGGTCGTATCCCAAATATTTTGATACGGTAAACAAATTCGATCCAGAGACATAAAACTGCGCATTTTTGAATACCAAAAACTCGCCGGGAATACTGTAACTCAATGAAACATTTTTAATTCGCAGGTACGAACCATCTTCAATCCACCGGGTTGAAAAATCGGAGTTTCCAATTGGGTCGTTAAATAAAGCACGTGGAATTTCGGTTTGCTGACCATCGTATTCCCAACGATTCAGAACCACTGTACTTTGGTTACCCAGGCCAATCATGCTTTCGTTTTGATACCGAACAAAATTAAATAATTCGTTACCCGATACAAATTGAACGAAAGCATTTAAAGCCCAACGTTTGTAAGTGAAGGTGTTGCCAATTCCACCAAATTTTTCAGGATTTGATGAACCGATAACCCTTTTATCGTAACTATTAATTACACCGTCAGGCGTTCCGTTCGGGCCTGAAATATCTTTAAACTTAGCATCGCCAGCCTGATATTTAACATATCTGTCATTTACTATTCCCGAAGTTTGTGCTTCAGCAGCAGTTAAATATACTCCTTCGTAAATGTAGCCGTAAAAGCTGTTTGCCTGTTCGCCCGGCATATTTACCAACTCCGCTCCCTGAACTTTTGTTACCAGTTTATCGCCTTTAATTTCGAGAACTTCGTTGTTAAACATCGAATAAGTTGCCTGTAAATCCCATTTGAAATTTGGTTTATCGAACAAACGGAAAAGAACACTGACATCCAATCCTGTATTCTGCATTTTCCCACCGTTTTCGGGCCTGAAATCGAAACCAAAATAAGCTTGTAATGGTACATAAATCAACATATTCTCAATGGTTGATTTATAAATATCGACACTGGCGCGCGCCCGGTTTCCCCAAACTGAAACATCAATCCCTCCGTTTAACTGGGAAACAGTTTCATAAGTAAGTTCATCATTGGGGACTACTCCCGGTATTAAACCTGAAGTTTCACGAAATTTAACGGCATCGTAATAATTGGTTGCACTTGTTTCTCCAATGGCATCATTACCTGTGCG
>Ga0100399_1003200_pt1 | contig 11479 bp, 10 predicted proteins | sample CryGeymeta201523_FD_81545 | JGI IMG/M metagenome (GOLD analysis project Ga0100399, IMG submission 81545) | Groundwater microbial communities from Crystal Geyser aquifers in Utah, USA - Crystal Geyser metaG 2015-23 | ecosystem: Environmental > Aquatic > Deep subsurface > Groundwater | place: USA...
CCAAACCCACAAAAATAGCCATTGTTATTTTGAGTTGGAACGGTGAAAAATTGTTTGATAATTTTTTGCCATCGGTAATTCAATATTCAACCGCAGATAATATTGATATCATTGTTGCCGATAATGGTTCTGTTGACAAATCTGTTGAACACGTCAGCCGTTTTTATCCCTCAATCAGAATTATCGAGTTAAGAGAAAATTACGGATTTGCTGAAGGTTACAACCAGGCGTTGAAACAGGTGGAAGCTGAATATTTTATTCTGCTGAATTCGGATGTAAAGGTGACAGAAAACTGGATTGAACCGTGTATAAAACAATTTGAAGCCGATGAAAAGATTGCCGCCATTCAACCCAAAATATTAAGTTACAATAAACCAGATAAGTTTGAATATGCCGGTGCAGCCGGTGGTTTTATCGACAAATTTGGCTACCCGTTTTGCCGGGGCAGAATATTGAACCGGATTGAGGACGACCACGGACAATACGATAAACCATCGCCAATTTTCTGGGCAACAGGCGCATGTATGTTTGTGCGGGCATCTGCTTTTAAAACCGTTGGGGGATTAGACGGCGATTTTTGGGCGCACATGGAAGAAATTGATTTGTGCTGGCGGTTAAAAAACCAAGGCTACAAAATTGTTTACGAGCCTAAAAGTGTGGTCTATCATTTGGGAGGCGGAACACTTTCTTATGGCAGTCCAAAAAAGATTTACCTCAATTTCAGGAACAACCTGTTTATGCTTTTTAAAAACCTGCCGCGTCAACAGTTCACCCGGATTTTCTTTCTGCGAATGGTTTTAGACGGGGTTGCAGCGGTAAAATTTATTGTTGGCTTTAATTACCGTGAGTTTTGGGCAGTTTTAAAAGCGCACTTTGTATTTTATAAAAATCTGGCAATACTCATTCGCAAAAGAAAACAGGCTCAAAAAATAGTTATTGTAAAGAATCATCCCGAAGTGTATTCAAAAAGTATTATGTGGAAATTTTTTATTCAGAAAAAACGAAAATTTTCGGAACTCAATTTTATGCCAAACAATTAAGCAGGGCGTAACGAAAATCATTTCAAAATAAAAAGAAATGCAAAAACTAACATTCGAAGAAAAAATATATACGTACCACACTGATTTTGTGGGGTATGTAAACAACATCAACTACATTATCTGAATGGCAAACGGGCCTGTAAATCGGGCATCAGAAGGGATCTTTTATCGATAGCAAAACCTTTCGTCCGGTGCGGCTTAGGGAGGAAATGAGAGATTGTTTCGAAAAATTTTTAATCAGAGACTGACTTTTATTCCAAATACTATTCTACATTTGTGGCGATATTTATGCAATGGGGTGTTCCATTTAAACGGGACTGAGAATATACTCAAAGAACCTGATCCGGGTAATGCCGGCGTAGGGAGTGCACAAGGAATTTTTCCTGCCTCATTGGTTAGTTCTAACCAATAATTTCTTTAAAAATGAAAAAGTTAATGTTTTTACTGCTTTTGCAGTTGTTCGTTTTTGCCGGATTTGGGCAATTTAAACTTTCGGGCGTGGTTTTGGGAAACAACGAACCACTTACCGGGGCCAGTGTTGTTTTGGACAATTCGTTGTATGGTATTTCCAGTTTAAGTAACGGAACTTTCGAATTTAAAAACCTTAAAGTGGGGGAATACCGGGTGAAAGTTTCGTTTATTGGTTTTGAAACCAATGAGATAAAAGTGAACTTAAAATCGGACCAACACATTTCAGTAACCCTGGAACCAAATGTAATTTTAACCGATGAAATTCTGATTTCGGCATCGGTGGCAAAAAGTAAAACCCCAATGGCGTACACCAACGTTTCGGGCGAAGAAATTACCCGGCAAAATATGGGGCAGGATATTCCTTACTTATTGCAGCTTACCCCTTCATTTATAGCCACTTCAGATGCCGGGAGTGGAATTGGGTACACCAATTTCAGGATTCGCGGCACCGATATGAACCGGATCAATGTAGCCTTAAACGGAATCCCTCTCAATGACGCCGAATCGCACGGGACGTGGTTTGTAGATCAACCCGACCTGGCCTCATCCATCGAAAATGTGCAGGTTCAGCGTGGCGCAGGAACTTCGGCCAATGGCGCAGCAGCGTTTGGCGCCACCATCAACCTGCAAACCAGCACATTCAATCCCGATGCGTATGCTGAATATAAAACGGCTTTCGGTTCGTTTAACACGTTTAAAAATACTGTTTTGGCCGGAACGGGTTTAATCAACGGCAAATTTTCCGTCGATACGCGCCTTTCAAAAGTAAGTTCAGATGGTTTCATCGACCGGGCCAGCGCCGATTTGAAATCGTTTTATATTTCTTCCGGGTTTTATTCTGAAAATACGGTTTTAAAGGCCATCGTTTTTTCGGGAACTGAAAAAACATACCAAGCCTGGAATGGCGTTCCCTCTGATTTGCTTTCAACAAACAGAACTTACAACAGTGCAGGGGAATATACCGATGAAAATGGAATAGTTCAGTATTACGACAACCAGGTGGATGATTATCAGCAAGACCATTTTCAACTTCATTTTTCGCACAATTTTAATCAGAGTTTCAGTTTAAATGCTTCGGCTCATTACACCCGCGGAAGTGGTTTTTACGAAAACTACAAGGAAGATGAAGATTTGGCAGATTACCAGATTCCATCGGTTATCGTTGGTTATGAAACCGTTGAAACTTCGGACTTAGTCAACCAAAAATGGCTCGACAACGATTTTTATGGTTTGGTTTATTCTTTAAATTATCAAAAAAATAAAAGCGATTTCATTTTTGGCGGCGGTTACAGTATTTACGATGGCGACCATTTTGGAAAGGTTATCTGGGCGCAGTTCCTGGGAAATGTCAAACCCAATCACGATTGGTATCAAAGCACCGGATTGAAAAAAGATTTTAATGCTTATGCAAAATACAACTTCCAGATATCGGAAAAAATTAATCTTTTTGCCGATTTACAGTATAGGAATATCAATTATGCCATCGATGGAATTGACGATGACTTACGCGATATAACTCAGGAGCACAAATTCAATTTTTTCAATCCTAAATTTGGGTTTTTTTATGAGACTCAACAAAACCAGCAAGTTTATCTTTCGCTGGCTGTTGCCAACCGCGAACCCAACCGTAGCAACTACGTTGATGCCAACCCGGCAGGCAAACAACCTGTTCATGAAACATTGCGCGACTGGGAAATGGGATACAATTTCAAATCTTCCACATTCTCTTTTTCGGCCAATTACTATTACATGTATTACAAAAACCAGCTTGTATTAACAGGAGAAATTAACGATGTTGGTGCGCCAATTATGGTAAATGTCGATAAAAGTTTTCGTACCGGAATTGAATTGCAGGCCGGTGTAAAAATTACACCCGCATTGCAATGGAATGGCAATACCACGTTCAGTATCAACAAAGTAAATAATTTTACAGAATATGTTGACAACTGGGATACCTGGGGCCAGGAATCGTATGAATTGGGAACAACAGACCTGGCTTTTTCACCCAACGTTATGGCCAACAGCCGGTTTACTTTTTCGCCGGTAAATAAGCTGGAGTTTAGCTTCGTTTCATCTTACGTTGGAAAACAATTCATCGACAACACCTCGAATGATGACCGCGTTTTGAATGCATGGTTTGTAAATAATCTGAATGTTGAGTATTCGATGAACACCAAATTGTTTAATGAAATTACGCTTCGTGTGATGGTAAATAATTTATTTAATGCGAATTACGAATCGAATGCCTGGGTGTATTCCTACATTTATGAAGGTGAACGATCAAAAATGGATGGTTACTTTCCTCAGGCAGGGACTCATTTTATGTTTGGGGTTGATTTTAAATTCTAATTGACTTTACTCCAGAATTACTTTTCCTTCAATTTCAACAAGTAAATCTGGCCGGCAAATATCGGCTACAATATAAACCACAGGGAGGTTGCCAAAATGCATTCGGAATGTTTTTTTTATTGCTGCGAAATCCTCCTTGTGTTTAATATAAACCCGGGCATGCCCATACTTCGGGAACAAACCTTCGTTCGGGATTTTGGAAAGTACATTATCAGAATACAACTGTTTGATATTTTCAATGGTCACTTCGGTTTGTAAGGCCGGATCTCCGATGCCAATTGTTTGTTCACCCCGAATTGATGCCGTTCCGGAGATGAATATGATTTTTTTGCCGAACAATTCGAGAAAGCGTGCACGTTCAAATTTTGGGGTTGTTTTCAGCATACATTCTTCACCAACCAGTACTTTTTTACTGTATGAATGGGCAGCTACCTGTATAGGATTGTCGATTGGTATAGTTACCAATCTGTTAGACTGAATGGCAATAAATTCGATGATGATTCCACCCCGGTTCATACCAATTCCAGTTGCCACAGGATAGCCTTTTTCATCAAACGAATCTCCGTAAAAGTCTGAACGTACATCATTAAACTCCTGGTAACGCTGTTTGCTGCCATCGAATCCCAAAATGTTTTCGATATAATTCCACTGACGGATTATTGAATTTATCTGAAATCCTGCTATTTCAAGAAATTCAGATAAATGGCCAAATGCCGTTTCTGAATTTGCCCGGCACTCCTCATTTTCGTTCGACTGAACATTTCCAATCAGAATCTGACTATCTCCCTGCTCAAACAAAACTGCCCCGTTCTCTCCCTTCGAAACAAAATCAGATTTCCAAAAATGAGGGTCGTAATAACAGGCTTCAATAATTAATTTGCCCGCAAGCGGAGGTTGTGCCAGAACACTCAGCAAAATTTCATCTGAAAAAAGGCGGTAAACTTCGTGATGAATTGTTTGCTGAAAATGAAGATAATCCTCCTTTGAGTTGGCTTCGATGAAGAAGTTAAGTTTAAATATTTTCTTCCCTGAATTGATATTTTTCAGTTGTGAAAGACAGTTTTGCAACTCCTCGCCAAAAGTTCCGCAAACTTTAAGTGGTTTGATATAAATGCGATCGCCGTTTAAAAAATACATCTTTCAGGTTTATGAAAGGTGCAAATATGGCAGGATTTTTCAGAAAACCCAACTCGTTTAAAAACGTTTGTATTTTTAATAATTGCCTTCTGCTTTTGCGCCTTTTAAAACAGCTTCTGTTGAACCAATTCCAAGTCTGTCGGCGCCCTGTTCAAGAAAAGCGACTGCTGTTTCCCAATCGCGGATTCCTCCTGAAGCCTTAACCATCATTCTGTCGCCAACTGTTTTAATCATCACATCCACAATTTCAGGAGTAGCTTTTCCGGGACCAAAACCGGTGGAAGTTTTTACAAAATCCGCTCCCGCCTCGTAAGAAAGTTCGCAGGCTTTAGCCACTTGTTCCAAAGATAAATAACCGCTTTCCTGAATTACTTTTACCAATATTCCGTGGCTGTGCGCAACATCAACCACTGCTTTAATATCATTCAATATATATTCGTAATCGCCCGAAAGAAATTTGCCGATATTCATTACCATATCAATTTCATCGGTCCCGTCTTCAATGGCTTGCTTTGCCTGAAATTCCTTTACCAGCGTGGCATCGGCGCCATGGGGAAAACTCAAAACACACGAAACTTTTACATCGCTTTTCTTTAGCAATACTTTAGCAGCTTTTATATCGCAGGGTTTCACACACATACTGAAAACCCCGTTCTCAATGCACATTTTTGCATTGGCAGCTAAATCGGCGTCGGTATTTTCAGGTTTTAAAACTGCATGATCGATGGTTTGGGCTACTTGTTTTTTGGTGTAATTCATTTTGATTGTTTTACTATTTTAATATTTCTGGTATTAACAAAAATGTAAACCAAGTAAATTGCCTCGCCTTTAATTTGATAAAACAAAGTTATTTGTTTGCTTAAAACCGCTTTTCGAAGTCGTGGGTTGAAAACTGAAACCGGGAACATTTTTGGAAATTGCAGAATAAGATCAATTTGTTTTGAGAGCTTGTATTTGAATTGGGAAACTTCTTTTTGAGACCATTTTGTTATTAAATAATCCAGAATTTCTTCCAGATTATTGATTGCTTCATGAGTCCAAACCAATTTATAATCCATATCTTAATCGAACTTCATCGTGAGGAACTACCCGACCTTCTTTAATATCTTTCAATCCCCGATGAATGCCTTGTCTTTGTTCATAAGAGAGATCATTCCACCAATCCTCTTTTGAATCAGAATCTTTTATAATCTTCAGGAATTGAATAGTGCTATCATCTTCAAGTTTGGTTAACCATTCAATGAGTTCCAATTTTATTGCATCGTGTCCCATCTGTTTTTCTTTCAAAGTTACGATTTTTTAAAATGCACCAATTTCGATTCAGATTTAAAAATATGTTTTTAATCTTCCATTTCCTTTAAAATCTGTTCAACCTGTTCGTTGGTTTTAAGGAGTTTGTCTTTGCAGATTTTTAATAGCACCGACACCCGTTTTACCTTTTCGGCCAGGTCGTCAACATCGAGTTCTTCGTTTTCAATTTTCTCCAGAATCTCTTCAACTTCAGCCATTGCTTCGTTGTAAGTGATTGTTTTTTTAGTGTTCATATTTTATGTTTTAAACAATTTTACTTTTTACGGTTCCATCGGCAAAGCGGGTTTCAATTTCTTCATTTACATTCAGTTGTTTTACCGATTTTACAATTTTTCCCTCTTTTAAAGTCAGTGTATATCCTCGTTTCAGTACATTTTCGGGATGAATTAAACGGGCTGTATTTTCGCAGAAATGAATGTGTTGCTGCTCCCTGAAAATCATCTTTTCCGCCCGTCCTTTCAACAAGTTTTTAAAATGACTTAATTCTGACTTCCGGCTAATCAACGATTCGTTTACAACATGTTTTAAATTCTGTCGCTTTTGTTCAATTCCGGTTTTTGTTATGGAAAACCATAATAAAAGTGTCGATTTTATTTGATGCCGCAGGTTATTTATCTCATGTTCCTTTTGAAATGAAAACTGTTTCACTGTCCTCTGAAGCTCATTTCCTTTTCGTGTAAGTTGCGTTTGATTTCTATTGATAAAATCCGTAACGACAAAATTCAGGGTTGAAGCAGCCTGTTCAAGTTCCTTTTGGTTGGAATCAATGGTATTGCGGGTTAGCCGGATTATTTCTTTTTCCATTTCCATCATCTGGTCATAAAAACGTTCCATACCATTGATGAAAAATTCCGCCACTGCCGTCGGTGTTTTTAAACGGGTGTGTGCTACCAAATCAACTATGGTGTCGTCTTTTTCGTGGCCAATTCCGGTAATTACAGGCAAAGGGAACTGGGTGATATTGAATGCCAGATCGTAATTATCGAAACTGCTCAAATCGGCGGTTGCCCCTCCTCCGCGAATAATCACCACTGCATCGAAAAAATCTTCGTATTGAAAAATCCGATCCAGCGCATTGATTATCGAAGGCACTGTTTCTGCTCCCTGCATGGTTGCCTGAAACAATTTTGTGTAAAACCTGAACCCGAATCCGTTGTTGTCCAACTGGTTCATAAAATCCTGGTACCCGGCGGCAGTTGCCGATGAAATTATAGCTATTTTCTGCGGTACCAGCGGCAATTCCAGCTCCTTGTTCATTTCGAAAACACCCTCGGACTGCAAACGGTTGATGATTTCTTTCCGTTGCATGGCCATGTCGCCAACAGTATAAACCGGGTCGATATCCTTGATATTCAAACTCAATCCAAATGCAGAATGATACTCAACCGAAACCTGCACCAGAATTTTAATTCCCGAAGTAAAAAACTGACCGGTAGTAGTTTCAAAATAAGGTTTTAACATGCGATAGGTGTACGACCAAATGGTTGCCCTTGTACGTGCCACAATTTCGGCCCCTTGTTTCTCAATGAGTTCAAGATAACAATGGCCGTTCCGGTTTTCCTTTAACTCGCTCACTTCTGCAATTACCCAAACCGATGCCGGGAAAGCGCCGGCCAACGCCTCTTTTATTAAATCGTTTAACTGAAGAAGGGTAAGTTTATGCTCCATCTTTTATTAAATTTTGCTCAATTTAATGGTTTCTGATGATTTATCGGTACTGATTTTCAGCAATAAAATCCCTTTGGGCAGCGAGGCTAAATCGCGAATTTCAATCCTGTTTGCATCCGGTTTTATCCATTGTTTAACCAGTTTCCCTTCAATAGAATAAATCTCAATATTGATTTCATTCTGAAAATGATTACTATTTTTCTGAAGAATCAATACATCGCTAACCGGATTTGGAAAAGCTGTCCATTGTTTTGAAATCTCAGAAGTTGAAGTTGAAAGATTTTGTAGTAGCTGCCAGGCGCGGTGCATATCCGGTATTCCAAATCCCATTAAATCGTTGGGATTTTCGTAGATATGGGCGCTCATTTCAATGGCTTTTTTTACCTGTTCCGCTGTTGCGAGTGGCTGCGACTGCCATAAACAAGCAGCCATTCCGGCCATTACCGGCGATGAAAAAGAAGTTCCGTTTAAAAAACCAAATGTTCCGTCGGATTTCTGCAAGTATGTATTCCACCCCAAAGCCGTAACATTTGGTTTGGTTTTACCGCCATAAGCCGGACCCTGTGAAGTGAAACCTGCAGGAACACTGTCCTTGTTCACTGCGCCAACACCAATTACCTTTTCTCCGTCAGAAGGAGCAACAATGTTTTTCCATGCGTTTTCGCCAACATTATTTCCCTCGTTGCCAGCGCTCGAAAATACAAGGATTCCTTTTGAAGCTGCGATGTTTGCACCTCTTGTGACTCGGGTGGTTTTTCCGTCCATTTCCTCAAACGGATGGTTCATCTCTGCATTATCAAAATTATAATATCCGAGTGATGAATTAATGATATCAACTCCTGCGCTATCCGCAAATTCGGCAGCCGCAACCCAGTTATCCTCTTCAATCAGGAATTCAGAACCTGTGTCCTCAGAGCGGATCAACCAGTACGATGCCTTTGGCGCTGTGCCAGTTAACTTGCCCGGAACATTACCCCCCATGCACGAAAGAACACTCATGCCATGATAATGAGTTTGATAAAAATCCACTGTCGGATCAACAAAATCCTTTGTTCCTAAAATTTGTTTATCCGCCCACAAACTATCCATTGCAGCATATTTGTCAGCATTGTAAAATCCGCCGTCAAGAACAGCAATCTGCATTCCCTGCCCCCTGTAATTCTGGTTGTGCAGAAACTGACCATTCAAAATGGAAGTTTGATAAACCGATGGTCCGTATAATGAATTATCGATGGGGAAATTTTCTACTTCTGACGTTTCATTAAATTTCTGAATTGCACTTTTTTTAACTGGCCCTTTTGTGAGTTGAACCTCTTTCACAAAGGGCAATTTCGAAACCTGGATTGCAAAACTGTCAATTTCGGCTTTTATGGTAATTCCGTTTAGCCATTTTGAGGAATGGATAAAAGTGGCGCCAATTTTTACTACTTCGTCAATGTAATTTCGATTTGCAGGTAAATCGAGCGAATCGATGGTAATATTTTGCCTGATTCTGCGCTGAATGGCGCGTTCAGAAAGATATTCTTCGGGTGATGACAATGAAAATGGAGTGTCTTTTTTATCCGAAAATCCAACCCAGTAATATTCCTGTGCCTGTGAACGATGAGAATAAAAAAGACCAAACAGGATAAAAAAGAAGAACAGATATTTTGACATTATCACTTTTTCAAATCAATTTATAATCAAGTAAAATTGCAGCCAAATTTATCAAATATCAGAAATTTTCACTTGTAGATATTCATTTTTAACATGTATTCCGAAGGGTCCTGCATGTATTTCTCGGGATCAGGAATTGAGTCTTTACCCACTTCCATCAATTGCAATTGCAAGTTGCTGATACTGTCGCGCACATTTGGGTTTAGGATTTCACCTTCATTATAAAATAGTGAATATTGATAAATGCCCTGTTCATCGAAGTATTTCCATTCACCATGCCGCAAACCATTTTTATAACTGGCTTCCAATTCAACGCGGCCATTCTGGAAATAAGTGAGGCACAATCCGTTTCGTTGGTTATTGCTCATTTTACACTGAAAAAAAGGCTCGCCGCTTTGAAAAAAGACACTATAACTGCCTTCCTGCTTGCCTTGAACCCAATCGGTTTCTTCCCAAACTTCACCGGTTTGGTAATATTTACGCGATTTACCGTGCTTTTCTCCTTCGGCAAAATGTTCATCAGCAATTTTTCTGCCTTCCGAAAAATAAACCCACAATCCGGCTTTCTTTTCGTTTAAATACATTCCTTCCGCAACTTTTTTGCCCCACTCATCAAATAACTGTGTAAAAGCCGAATCAGAATCTGCCTGGTATTTAATGATTGCTTTTACCTGTCCGCCTGTATGATATCGTTTCCACTCCCCCACCGGTTTTCCGTTTTTGAAATTCCCTTCGTACATTAACCTCCCGTTGGGTTGCTGTTTTTGCCAAAAGCCCTGCCGTAAACCGTTTGCATCGGTTTGGTTAATTTGTGAGAAAACCAGCGCTGGAAAAAACAAAAGCAAAATCAAAACAATTCTCATAGACACAATTTTAAATTAAATCCTGTTTTAAGAGGGTTTACAAAAGTATGAACATTTTCTTACAGGGTGTACTTAATCAATCGGCATGTTTTACGATTGAGAAAAAAGATACTATAATTTTTGAAAATTTTATATCTTTGAATTATGAAAACACTGACAATCAATATTCCAGATACATTAGACTTTGACAACAACGATCTTGCGATGATACTTGCTTCAAGACTTTATGAACAAGGAAAATTATCATTAGGACAAGCCGCCGATTTGGCAAACTTATCGAAACGCACATTTGCTGAGTTATTGGGAAAATATAATGTTTCTATATTTAATTATCCAGCTTCTGATATCCCGAAAGATGTAGCAAATGCATAATTAAAGACACTTCAACAGCGTTAACCGATATCTTCAAGCGCAATTGCTCAATTAAAAATTCACGGCTAATTTTATATTTTAAAACACATCACGTTCAAACTTTCGGTTTATTTCTTACTTTTAAGCACAATAAAAACCGTTCATTACCATGATGCTAACCCAAAACAAATGAAAAGCCCTTCAAAACATCAAATAATCACGCAAAACATCAACTGTAAGAAATAAATTATCCCGCCCCAGGTGGAATTGTTAAACCAATAAAATAAACATTTATGGCAATTAAATTTAAAGTTATCGAAAAAGGCCAGCCCGGTGTGGCTGGCGGAGGTGTGAAAAAGTATTACGCTTCAAACCAGTCGAGTGGCGAAATGACATTGGCCAAACTAACCAGCAGTATCGAAAAAGTGAGTACCGTGAGCGGCGCCGACATTCGCGCGGTGTTGTATGCCATGGTGGATGTAATGAAATCGGCGCTGGCTGATGGCCAGATTGTGCGCCTCGGCGAGCTGGGCAGCCTGCGCATCAACATTTCGAGCACCGGCGAGGAAACGGCTGAAAAAGTATCGGCAAAATCGGTTAAAGGCGCAAAAACAGTATTTACACCGGGCACCG
>Ga0100399_1003205_pt1 | contig 11471 bp, 12 predicted proteins | sample CryGeymeta201523_FD_81545 | JGI IMG/M metagenome (GOLD analysis project Ga0100399, IMG submission 81545) | Groundwater microbial communities from Crystal Geyser aquifers in Utah, USA - Crystal Geyser metaG 2015-23 | ecosystem: Environmental > Aquatic > Deep subsurface > Groundwater | place: USA...
CCAGGTTTAATCCCCTTTTGGGCTACTCACAATTTGACAAGTATAATCGATGGCCGGACAACCTTGAGCGTGAATAACTGAGGCGAAAGGCAAAAATGCAACTCAAAAGTAAAAAATATAACTTTTGAATTTTTCATTTTGATAACCAATTTTATCACCTCCAATTAACAGAAAGCAAAGATATTATAATTTTTTCTAAATGGTAAAATTACATAAAATGTCAAAAGTCAAAATTTCCCACAAAATCTTACCGCTCGCCTTAATGCACTATTCGTGCACGGCTCGTGGGGTGATTGAGCGGGGCAGGCAATTTAAAAGTCAAAATTTTTTAAAGTACTTTGTTTTAATCTTTGGTTTTACGTTATTGGTTTTTCCTAAGATTCTCAATTTTAAGTTTAGTGTTTTTGCTCAGGGTTGTCCGGCGACCGATTACGATTGTCAAATTGTGAGTAGCCCAAAAGGGGATTAAACCTGGGGATTTTTTTCAAGGAAATCAACAACTACAATGGCAAACTCTTTTAAGTCGGTTAGATTGTATTTGTAATTTTGAAAAACTAAATTGTAATTGATGGTTAAATATTCGTGGACTAAAATATTTCTGAGACCGCAGGCTTTTGATAGTTTTTCTGAGAGTTTCCGGTCCAGAATCTTTTCTTCAGCCAGTAATTTAAACACCTCACCGGCAGTGTCTTGTCCCGGAAGATTTAAACCCGAGGCTAAATGAGCTGCCATATCTATACAACACTCAATTGCTACCTGCAGTCGTCGATCCACCAAGTCCTGGACATCTATATTTTCATTTAGTTCTTCGGGAGAAAATTCCATCCTTTCGAGTTTAGAAAGCGTCTTTTGTAATTTATTAAGCAAGTTTTCTAAAATTTGTCGGTCTACCGCCATAACCCCCCTCCTTTAAAGATTTTTTGAGGTAATAAAAATTTAAATTTCGTAAATGCTGTGTGTCAAAAAATGTTTTCATTGCTCTTGTTTCAAAATTAGTTCTTGTTTTTTCGTCTTTAGCGAAAAGAAGAAGTCTGTCTTTTAATACAGATCGTAAGAAAACAGGTTCTGTTTTTTCATTTATAACTCTTAAATCAATTTCTTTGCCGGGAATATGAATAAAAATATCAGCAGGAAAACCAAAAACCATTTTTTCATCCGTATTTTCAAGAACTACCGCAATATCGATATCGCTTTTATCGTTTTCTTGGCCACGGGCATACGAGCCGTATAAATAGGCCAGTTTAATTGGTTGTTTTGCCAGCGCATTTTTAAGTTGAATTATTAAATCTTCTCTGGCTTGTTTGTTCATGCTTAAATAGTATCACGGTTTGGAAATGGGTTCAAGTAAACCCTACACCAAATTGTGATTAAATCAAAAGTCAAATGAATCTTTCAATACCCAAAATATTTTGCTTTTTGTTTTGAAAGATGAAAAGTTTTCTCAAAATCTCCGGGAGTAAAAATAAGGAGCCTCATTTTGAGCAGTTCTTCTCTTATAGATAATGGTTTCAGTGAAGTATACATATTTACTCTTTTCTGAAATCATTATAGAAAATATTATTCCGGTTGTCGGGAGGTTGTTTAATTCAAACATCTTAACAGAAATGGTAAAATTGTATAGAATGCTTAAATTCAAAATTTCAAAATTATCTTTTTTACTTTTGATTTGCATTTTTGCCTTTTGCCTTTTGCCTTTTGCCTTAGTTATTCATGCCCAAGGTTGTCCCGCTACCGATTATACTTGCCAAATTGAGGAGCTTCAAAAAGAGGCCGATGCTCGTAAGGATGCTCACGAAAAAAACAAAAGCGATTTAGCGGCTTATCAAAAAGAACTCGCTTCTTTACAGAAAAAATTAGCAGATTTGGACAAAAGACTGAAGGATACCGAGAAACAGATCCGGGAGCGGGAAATTTCTTTGGGGATTCAGGAAGAACTTTTATCGGCCCGTTTGCGCGAGATGTATAAACGGGGGAGGGAGTTTTCCTTTTTCACTTTGCTTTTTTCCTCCCGGTCCATTTCCGACTTAAGCCAGGGGCTCGCTTTGCGCCGGACCACTGCCCAGCAGGATTGGCAAATTATTACTTCTACTTCCGAAAAAATTCTTTCTTTAAAAAAAGACAAAGAAACTTTGAAGAAAAATCAGGCTTCACTTTCCGGTTTAAAAGCCCAAGTTGATAAGCAAGCAACCTTTTTGGCGGGAGAAGTGGCAAAAACCGAAACTTTTTTTAGCCAGATTAAAGCCAAACAAAGTGAACTTTTAGCTTTAAAAGCAGGTGGTTTCTCGACTTCAGTGGGAGACGTTCCGCCAGCAGACGATCCGGCCTCGAGACCAGATTATAACCCCGGATTTTCACCGGCTTACGGGGTTTTTTCTTTTGGTGCGCCTCACCGAAAAGGGATGAGTCAATACGGCGCTTATGGCCGAGCAAAAGCCGGACAAAGTGCAGAGCAAATACTGAAAGCCTACTATGGAGATGGAATCGAGATTAAAAAGGACTATTCCACCAGTATTAATATTCGGGTGCAAGGCTACGGCACAGTTGATATTGAAACCTATGTCAAAAGAATCTATGAAATGCCTGGTTCTTGGGGAGATAGTGGTGGTTTTGAAGCCTTGAAAGCTCAGGCAGTGGCGGCCCGCTCTTATGCTTTGGCTTATACGGATAATGGGGCTGGTTCAATTTGTGCCACCGAATCTTGTCAAGTTTACAAACCAGCCAATAAAGGTGGTAAATGGGAAGAAGCAGTTAATGCCACACGCGGTTGGGTGTTGGTAGTTGGAAGTCGGCCATTTTCTTCTTGGTATGCTTCGACTGCCGGCGGCTATACATTTTCTTATTCAAGCAACGGCTATTCAACTCCCGGGCTTTGGGATACTCCTTCCGGTAGAAACGGGTGGACAAATGAAGCTTATGAAAAAATTGCCGGTTCACCTTGGTTTTACAAGGCTTGGTACAGAACTCGCAGTAATGTGACCTACGGTCGTTCACACCCTTGGTTGACAATGGAAGAATTTACCGACATTATCAATGCTCTTTTGATTTACAAAGGAAATTCTTCCGATGTTACTCATTTGTCTTTTTTGGATTCCGGCGTCTCCGATACCTGGAGCATGAGCAAAGTAAAAGAAGAAGCAGGCAAATACGGCGGACCGGTAACTTCGATATCGGGAAATCCGGACGTGGTCTATTCTAATGATGGCTATACTGCCAAAGTTTATTTTGAAACAGACAAAGGCAGAAAAGAATTTAACGGTGAAGACTTTAAATATATTTTTAATTTGCGCGCTCCCGGGGCAATCGGTATTAAGTCCAGCCTTTTTAATATTATGAAGAAATAGGCTATAATAAGAATTGACCTAATTATTATTGGGTTTTATTAGAAATTAAAAATTAGAAATTAAAGATTTTGATTATGCCTGATCTTTATTCTGCCAAATTAAATAATCCTCCTTCGCCACCAGTCAGCCCTCCGATGGAGATCAAAAATGAGACTGAACGGGACTTTTTGCCTCCTTCAAGAGGAGGTTCTCTCTCTTCGTTGATTTTGCGCCCAAGAAGCGAGATTCATTTTGACACTCAAGAGCCGGAGGAAAAAATTTTGATGATTGTACGCGCTCATTGGCTAACCAATTTTCCTTGGGTAATAATTGCCATCATTCTATTCTTGGCACCGATGACTTTATCTTTTTTCCCGCTTTTGAGTTCTTTTCCGGCCAACTTCCGCTCAATGTTTGTCATTGTTTGGTATTTGGTCGTTTTAATGTATGTCTTTGAGCGTTTTTTATCCTGGTTTTTTAATATGGCCATTATTACCGACGAACGGGTTGTCGATATTGATTTCATTAACCTTACCACCAAAAAGGTCTCTGACGCTGATTTAGATAAAATTCAAGACGTCAGTTTTACTAATGCAGGAGCAATTGGCACGATTTTTAATTTTGGCGACGTTTTGGTACAAACCGCGTCGGAAATAACGGAATTTAATTTTGAAAACGTACCCAATCCGGCTTTGGTGGCGACTGTGCTGCAGCGTTTGAGGACTGAGGAAAAAATTGAAGCTATTGAAGGAAGGGTGAGGTAATGCCAGGCGCTTTAAATACTATTTTGGGAGTAAATATTTTACAAATCGGTCGAATTTTTGTTTTACTTGGTCTGGCGGTTTATGCCGTCTTTGCTTTGGTGGTCGTTCGTCAGGTTAAACTGATGACGGAAGTGGTTTCCGGTTTAATGGTGGGTTTTTTGAGACTAATTGCTTGGCTTTTCTTTTTGTTTTCGATATTTATTTTTATCTTTACCTTACTCGTTTTGTAACTCAATGGAAACCAATTTTAATCTGCAAATCGCCAAGGTGGTAGGGACACCATTTGACGGCTTTTGGTCACAGGTGCATACTTTTTCTCCTGAAGAACCGGAAAAGAAAGAAAAAAGAGGTGAATTACTCGCGGTTTTAGTGATTACCGGCGTGCCTCAGGGAGTGGAAGCAGTAGCGGCTGGTCGGGAGGTTTTGGGCCGCCTGCATGAAGAATATTACGGCAACCTTGACGGCAGTGCTTTTGAAAGGCTGAAGGCGGCGGTGGAAAAAGTGAGCTTGGAGAATGAAAATCTGGAAATTGCCGCTGCCAGCCTGGTTGGTCAAGCCCTGTCGTTGGCCATCTGCGGCGAAGGCAAGGTTTTTTTAAAAAGGGGAGACAAGTTGGGAGTAATTTTGAACGGAGAAGGGCCGCTGACTACCGGTAGCGGCTTGCTTTTAGAAAATGATTTTTTGGTCATCGGTTCCCGTCATTTCTTTGAGGTAGTGGGCAGCGGGGTTTTAAAAGCGAGTTTAGAAGCGGGTTCTCCGGAAGATGCCGTGGAAACCTTGGCGCCGATTGTTTTAGGCAGAAGTGAAATGGTGGCCGCTGCGGCGGTTTTAGTCTTGGCCAAAAAAAGCGAGGAAGAGGAAATCCAGCCGATAGAACCTCCAGTAATTGATGAAGTTGTTCCTAAAAAAACCAACCTACCTTTTCTTCCAAAAAGACCAATCTTTATCAGAAGTGAAACCAAAGAAAAACGCAAAAAACTGTATTTCTTAATGGCCATAGTTTTGCTTTTAGGGTTAGGGGTGAGTTTAGTAATGGGCATTCGCAATAAAACTATTACCCAAAAGAAAAATAAAGCCAGCGAATTGACTAAGTTGGCAGAGGATAAATTAAATCAAGGAAAAATTTTAGCCAGCTCCGATGTTAATCAGGGAAAAGTTTTAGGGTTGGAAGCAGAAAAATTATCGGAGCAAGCTCTTTCTTTAAATAAGACTAACGAAGAAGCCGCTTTTTTAAAAGAAGAAACGAAAAAATTTATCGCTTCCTTGGGCGAAGAGGCGGCAGTGACCCCTTCTCTTTTTATGGATCTTAATTTAATTACTGACGGCGCTTCCGGAATCGCTTTTAGTTTGGCAGATAAAAATTTAGCGATTTTGGATCAGATAAAAAATAAAATTTATCTTTTAAATTGGGAGAAAAAATCTTCAGAAGTCATTGATAATACCGGAGGAAAGGGAAATCTAATTACATCTTATGATTCCCGGGTTTTTATCTTAGACGACAAAGGAATTTTTGAAAAAGAAGATAAAAAAACCAGCCTAAAAGTAGCCAAAGATTCTTCTTGGGAAGAAATTACCGGTCTGGGTACCTTTTTCGGTAATCTTTATCTTTTAGACAAAGGAGCGAGTAACATTTGGCGCTATTTAGGCGCCAATGGAGAATTTGGAGCGAAAAAATCCTGGTTTGTCGGGACTCCGCCTGATCTTTCCGGCGGCGTTTCCTTGGCAATTGATGGCTCAATTTGGGTTTTAACCAAAGATAAAATTTTAAAGTTGACTTTAGGCCAGGAAGACAATTTTGCCTTAAGTAAAATGCCGGAAAGCTTTAGTGAGCCGATAAAAATATATACTTCAGCCGACGCCCAAAATCTTTATATTTTAGATAAGGGGAATGGAAAAGTTTATCAAATTACCAAAACGGGAGAATTTAAGACTTCCTATTCTTGGTCAGGCTTTAAAGGAGCAAGCGACATTGTGGCAATCGAATCAGCGAAAAAGCTCTTTATCCTCTCAGGAGCAAAAATCTTTGAGATGGAATTAAAGTAACTGGCGGAGGAGGCGGGAGTCGAACCCGCATATCCTTTCGGATGCCAGTTTTCAAGACTGGTGGAAAACCATTATCCGACTCCTCCAAAAAAAGTGCGGAGGATGTGGGAGTCGAACCCACCAACCACTTTCGTAGTTATGGTTTAGCAAACCATTTCCTGAACCGTTCGGAATATCCTCCAAGCGGCTTAATTATACTCAAAAAAGGTCTTTTTTGCTATCGGGCAATCGTTAATCCCCAGATTTTTTTTACTCCAGACCTCTTTAATAAACTGCCGGCGGTTTTTAAGGTAGATCCGGTAGTCCAGACATCGTCTATCAATAAGATATTTTCCGGTAAGGTCTTTAATTTTTGCTTAACAAAAAAGGCATTTTGGACATTGGCTTTTCTCTCCTTTATTTTTAATTTTGTTTGAGAAACAGTTCCCTTATTTCTGATCAAAATCTCTTCAGAAAGGGGGAGGTGAAAGTAATTGGCAAAATCTTGGGCAAAAAGAGTCGCTTGGTTAAAACCTCGATAATTGTACTTATACCAATAAAGCGGGATGGGGATAATTATTGGTTTATATTGAGCAGTAAATTTATTCAACAATAAAAGATCTTCCCGGCGCTTTAATTCGCTTAAAATTATTTGCCAAAATTCTTCTTTTAGATCAGTAACTAACCGGTACTTTAATTTATGAATCGCTTGTCTAATTATCCCGCCAAAAAACAAAAAAGAAGTCAACCCGTCAAGTGAATAACGAGTTAGACAAAACGGGTGAGTTTGACCAAAAGGAGAAGGCTTTTCGCAGACCGGACAGATTTGGGAAATCGGCGCTCTTTGGCTAAGACAATTGGAACAAAAATATTTTCCTTCTTTTTGACAACCTAAGCATTTTTTGGGAAAAATCAAATCCAGGATACTCACAGCCTAAGTTTAGCTCAAAGTGTTAAAATAAGCACATGAAGATTCCCAATAAAAAGGCCGGATTTAACTACCAAATTATTGAAAAGTTTGAGGTGGGGGTGGTTCTCACGGGCGCCGAGGTAAAGTCCCTTTTTAAAGGACAGGCAAGCTTGGATGAAGCCTACGTCAAATTTGTAGGCAACGAGGTTTTTTTATTAAACGCCCATATCCATCCCTATGCCTATGCCGACGTTAAGAAGATTGACCCCAAAAGAACCAGAAAGCTTTTAATGCACCGGGCGGAAATCCTTTCCCTGCAGACGAAAATGAAGCAGAAAAACCTTGTTTTGGTGCCTCTCTCGTGGTATAATAAGGGCCGTCAAGTGAAGCTCGAAATAGCCTTGGCCCGGGGCAAGAAAATGTGGGAGAAGCGGGAAGCCTTAAAAAAAGCTGATTTAGCCAGAGAAACAGAAGAAGTTTTAAAATTTAAAATTTAAAATTGTAAATTTCATTTGGGGGATGACTGGTATCGACAGAAGGCGCTCTTTTAAAACTGCAAGCCTCCTTTGATTAACAGGAGTAAAACAGAATCAAAAAACAAAAGACAAATCTTTTGATGTGTCTCCTCGTGCTGACAGCTTTGCTGTCAACTACGCTTTTGCGTAAAAAGGCATCTTTTAAGTTTTTGCTTGTCGGAACTTTTAAGGTGTAAACAAAGACAAGACGCAAATGCTATGGCAGTTAAGACTATAGTATCCATGTTCAAACTTAACAACCTTTAACTTTCTTGGTTAGCGGATCAAGTTAAAGGTATTAATGCTAACCTACGCTTGTAGATGTTTTAAAAAGTTCTTTTTGGATTCCGGTTCAATTCCGGACATCTCCACACTTCGCTCCTCATTTATTTTCGGAGCTTCGCGTGGCACAGCCACACTATATTTGTAAGCTTATTTCGGATTTTAAGACGCGAAGTGTGCCCCGCGTAGCTTTAGCGAAGTAGGGCTTCTGATACTTATCAAGAGGAACACCAGATGGGCAATGTGAGCCGAACTAAAGAATTAAGACCAATACAGTTGGCGTGGTATTGTTCATTTATTTCCAAAATACAAGCTCTTAACTTTGAGAAGTATCTAAAATCAAGCTCGGGTTTTGCTTTTAGAAATAAACATTTAGTCTAATTTTCTTGCTTTTCTTTTTTCTTTCCATTATTCTGGTATTATGCCCGAGGAAAATGTCACTGCCACAAAAAAAGATTCTCCCATGGAAGTTATCCCTTCAAGAGAATTAAAGGTTTTATATACCTGGGTGGCGCCGATTCGGCCGTTTAAACGCCGCGACCGGGAGTTTTGGACCACGGTGATTGCGATTGTGGTTTTAGTCGGCTTAATCCTCTTTTTTGTCAAAGAATGGTTTTTAATCGCCGCCGTTATTTCCTTAACTTTTGTTTATTATGTTTTATCAACAGTGGAGCCGGAAAAGGACGAATATAAACTGACTAATCGGGGATTGGTTTATGCCGGTCAAACATATCCTTGGGAAAATCTTAATCAGTTTTGGTTTTCCGATAAATACGGCCAAAAAGTAGTTAATTTCGAGATTAGGGGCGGGCTAATTGGTCGGTTGACTATTTTGGTTGGGGAAGGAGATTGGGAAAAAATTAAGGAAATTCTTTTAAAATATATTATTGAAGAAGAAGTTAAACCTAATTTTCTGGATAAAGCCGCTGATTGGATTCAAAAAAAAGTACCTTTGGAAAGCGAAAAAAAAGGCAGTCCGCTCCCTCCGTCGGTCTAACTTCGAAGCTAATTTTCTGCTATAATATTATTGATTTTCGCCAGTAAACTGGCTCAAGTTAAAACATCGTGTCCCTGTAGCTTAACTGGATAGAGCAATTGCTTGCGGAGCAATAGATTGCCCGTTCAAATCGGGCCAGGGACACTACTTTAATTTGAAATTTAAAATTTGAAATTAAAAATTGAGTACGGTGGGGTAGCCAAGTGGTCGAAGGCGATTGTCTCGAAAACAGTTATCCTCGCAAGGGGATCGCGAGTCCGAATCTCGCCCCCACCGCTCTGTGTGAGTAACTTTATTGTCCCTGTAGCGCAACGGATAGAGCATCAGTTTCCGGAACTGAAAATGTGGGTTCAATTCCCGCCAGGGACACAATTTTTCTCTCGCTTTTTGCTTCAAAATGGGATAAAATCTATTCACTTAACATTCGGAGAGGTCGCATAGCGGTCTAGTGCGTTCGCTCGGAAAGCGAATATAATCGCAAGATTATCGCGGGTTCGAATCCCGCTCTCTCCGCCAATTGGGAAATGTCTTTGTTGGCTCGTTCTCCACAAACGTGTTTGGAATAAGATTCGCTGGGGGAAAACTAACCAAATGATAAAGAAATCTATTTATGGAGAATAAACTCGGTATTTCTAAAAATGTTTTTGTTTTGGGGCTAGTGAGTTTTTTTAATGATGTCGCCTCGGAGATGATTTATCCTCTGGTGCCGATTTTTTTGACCAGTGTTTTAGGCGCGCCGGTGGCGATTGTCGGTTTGATAGAAGGTATGGCGGAATCAACCGCCAGCGTCTTAACAGTTGTTTCCGGCTGGCTTTCCGACAAATGGCGAAAAAGAAAAATTTTTGTTGTCGCTGGTTACTCATTTTCGGCGATTTCTAAAATACTTTTAAGTTTGGCTTATAGCTGGCCGTTTGTTTTGCTTGCTCGATTTGTTGACCGTTTTGGTAAAGGAACAAGAACATCTGCCAGAGATGCGTTGATCGCTGAAAGTTCGGAAAACTCGGTTCGCGGAAGAGCCTTCGGTTTTCATCGTGGCCTTGATACTTTGGGGGCGGTGGTTGGGCCGCTGATTGCTCTTTTGGCAATTCATTTCCTAGATAATAATTTTCGCTTAATCTTTTTTCTTGCTTTCATTCCGGCTTTCATTGGCATTCTCTTGTTACTCTTTTTTGTCAAAGAAAAGAAGAAAGAAGCAAATTCTCTCGATACTTTTCATTTTAATTGGCGAGAGCTTAATCCATCTTTTAAGATTTTTTTATTAATTAGTTTCATTTTTGCTCTGGGTAATAGTTCAGACGCCTTTTTAATTTTGCGAGCGCAAAATTTGGGTTTGTCGTTGACTTTGGTGGTACTGGCCTATGTTCTTTTCAATTTTACCTATGCTCTATTTTCCACGCCGGCCGGAATTATTGCTGATAAAATCGGACCTAAAAAAGTGCTTTTGGCTGGCTTTTTGCTTTTTTCCGGCGTGTATCTTTTCTTCGGCTTAACCTCTTCCAGTCTTTTTCTCTGGTTTCTTTTTCCGGTTTATGGAATATATATGGCCCTCACCGAAGGAGTGGGGAAAGCCTATATTTCTAATTTAGTTCCCCAAGAAAAGACGGGTACGGCTTTTGGTATTTATCAGACTATCATCGGACTTTGCACTTTTTTTGCTTCTTTTATCGCCGGGATTTTGTGGACTTATATTGGCGTTAGGTTGCCATTTATCTTTGGCAGTATCATGGCGTTAATTTCCGCTTTTTTGTTTGTTGTTTTAGGAAAAAAGATAAAACTTGCTAAAATGTAAATAATCATGGAAATATAGGGTAATGTATGAAAACGGCCACTAAGAATGTTAAGATTAGGCCGTTATGTCCAGCAAAAGTTGCCCCCGGTGTCAGAAGAGAAAATTTTATCGGGTTAGAAGGGGTAAATTACGGTGTAAGAATTGCTTCTATGAGTTTAAAACAAGACTCGGTAGTTTAGGATTATCTAGGACCAATTGGAAAAAGATTATATTTTGGTTTGTCTTAGATCAACCAATTTTGGTGATCGAAAAACAAACCGGGATTAGTCACTACTCAGTTGTCAGAGCGACTAAAATCCTAAGACAAGCGATGGTTAGAGACGTGCCGGGAATCTTTTCCGGAACGGTCGAGGTTGATGAGACTTATCTAGGTGGCCAGAAGAAAAACAAGAGAAAATCGCAACTAAGAAAGGAAAAAGAAATCTTTGGCAGAGAATCAAAAAGAGGTTTTGGCACGACCAAGCAGGCCGTCTTTGGCATTCTGGCTCGATCAGGCATGGTTTTTGCCAAGCTGGTAGATAATACTGAAGCCAAAGATCTAATCCCGATTATCAAAAGGAAAGTTAAAGCTGGTTCTCAAATCTGCTCTGACACCTGGAGAGCTTATACTGGACTGGCGACGAGAGGTTATGTCCACCGGACGGTAGAACACGCCCAAAAAGAGTATGCCATCGGTAAGAACCACATCAATGGTCTTGAGGGCTTCTTTGGTTATCTTAAAAGAAAACTGGCGGCCAAGGGTGGAGTCAGGCGAGAATATCTTTCCCTCTTTCTGGGCGAGTATGTTTGGCGCTATAATTACCGACAGATGGAAATTGATCAGAAGGTTAATCGTTTATTAAAATTACTAGAAGATTTTAGTGGCTAAAATC
>Ga0100399_1003209_pt1 | contig 11464 bp, 8 predicted proteins | sample CryGeymeta201523_FD_81545 | JGI IMG/M metagenome (GOLD analysis project Ga0100399, IMG submission 81545) | Groundwater microbial communities from Crystal Geyser aquifers in Utah, USA - Crystal Geyser metaG 2015-23 | ecosystem: Environmental > Aquatic > Deep subsurface > Groundwater | place: USA...
AAAATACAGGCTTCCTTACGGTCATCACGAAATTCCGTCGGGCGATGCACGGCAAACCATGCGTATTGTGCGGATGAATGCGAAAGAGTGGGGTATTGACCCCAACAAAATCGGAATTGCCGGTTCATCTGCCGGCGGGCATTTGGCTTCAACGGCAGGAACGGTTTTCGATACCGGGAATAAGAAAAGTTCAAACCCTGTTGAGCAAATGAGCTGTCGGCCCGATTTTATGCTGCTGCTTTATCCGGTTATCAGTTTCAGGGAGGATATTGGCCACATGGGATCACGCAAAAACCTGATTGGCGAGGGAAACGACTGGAAACTGGCAAAACAGTATTCAAACGAACTGAATGTTACCGCCGAGACACCACCCACATTTTTAATTCTTGCCGATGACGATAAAACGGTCAATCCTCAAAATTCGGTCGATTTTTACCTGGCTTTGAAAAAGTATAACACTCCCGCCGAAATGCATATTTTTCAGGAAGGTGGTCACGGTTTTGGGATGACAAAGAAGAACCTGCCGGTTGACCAGTGGCCCGATCTGTTTTACAACTGGCTGAAAGCCATGAAATTTGTGAAATAGATGCAGAAAACACATCCTTTAAAAGTTCTGAAGTTCTGTCCGAAGTGTGGTTCGCCGGATTTTAAAATCGATGGAGAGCGCTCGCTAAAATGTAGTTCGTGCGGGTTTCATTTTTTTGTAAATGCTTCGGCGGCAGTGGCAGCACTGGTTACCGATGGAAATGGAAAGCTGATGCTGGTTACCCGTGGTGTTGAGCCCGGTTATGGTAAACTCGATTTGCCCGGCGGCTTTGTTGATCATCATGAATCGGTTGAAGATGCTGTAAAACGCGAACTTGTTGAGGAGCTGGGAATGAAAGTTAAGTTGATGAAATATATCAATTCTGCCCCAAATGAATATATTTTTTCCGGGTTCAGTGTTTTTACCATCGATTTGGCTTTCGAAGTAATCCCGGAATCAGTGAATAACTTAAAACCAATGGACGATATTCTCGAATACAGGTTTTATGCTGAAGGCGAGTTTAATTACGATGATATTCCAGCCCCTTCAATTAAACAATTTGTAATCAGTTTTTTCAAAAAATGAACGTTATCCAACAACGGCTGGCCGATCTCTACATCGAAATGCAAAAACTGGATTTGGATGCATGGTTCATTTCGGGAACCGATCCACATTCAAGCGAATATTTGCCCTCGAAATGGAAAACCCGCGAATTCATCTCGGGATTTACGGGTTCGTACGGAACGGTTGTAGTTACTAAAGCCGATGCCGGTTTATGGACGGATACCCGCTATTTTCTTCAGGCTGAAGAACAGTTGAAAGGAACTGGAATTGCAATGTACAAACTGCGCGTGCCTGAAGCAATTTCGCCCGAAACCTGGTTAAGCGATAAATTAAAAGCTGGAAACCGGGTTGGAATTGATGCCCAAACAATATCGGTTTCAGGTTACATAAATTTACAAAAAGCACTGGTTAACAAAGGGATTGAACTGATAAATACCCCCGATTTATTTGATGCAACCTGGGAAAACCGACCCCAAAATCCCCCGGATAAAATATTTGAACTTGAAACCGCTTTTGCTGGATTTTCTCGCAAGGAAAAGCAAAATCAAATAATATCGAAATTAAATCAACTCAATGCCGATTTTTTGGTGGTTTCCATGCTCGATGAACTGGCGTGGCTTTATAATTTACGTGGGTCAGATATCGGGTACAATCCCGTCTTTATGGGTTTTGGCCTGGTTGGTAAAGACGAAAATTATCTGTTTGTCAATCACTCAAAAATTCCTTACGATTTAGTTCATGTTCTCGAAAAAGATGGAATTAACATTCAGGAATACGGGTTATTTTTTGAATTTCTTTCAGAAATCAGAGATAAAAGAATTCTGCTCGATCCGTTAACAGCTAATTATTCAATATATAATTCTCTATCTGCCGGTAACGAAATCATTGAAACTACTTCTCCCGTTTCGCTTTTAAAAGCCATAAAAAACAAAAGCGAGTTAAATGGTTTTCGCGAGGCGATGAAAAAAGATGGCGTTGCTTTGGTTGAATTTCTTTTCTGGTTAAAATCGAATATTGGCAAAACAAAAATCAATGAATACGAAATCGGGAGAAAACTGGCCGAATTTAGGTCGAAACAAAGTAATTTTAATGGAGAGAGTTTTCCACCCATTGTTGGGTACAAAAGCCACGGCGCGATTGTGCATTTGAATGTTGGTACTAATGATGCCTTTCCTGTTGAACCCGAAGGAATTCTGCTGTTCGATTCTGGCGGCCAGTATTTGGACGGAACAACAGACATCACCCGTACGGTTGCGGTTGGCCCGGTTACTGAGCAGCAAAAAATAGATTTTACGCTGGTTTTAAAGGGAATGATTTCGCTTACTTTAGCCGAATTTCCGTTGGGTACAAAAGGTTGTCATCTCGATATTCTGGCACGTAAACCACTTTGGGAAAACGGGTTAAATTACGGTCATGGCACCAGTCACGGCGTGGGGCATTTCCTGAATGTGCATGAAGGACCGATGTCAATCAGGCAGGAGTTTAATGAACACCGGATTGAACCGGGAATGGTAATGTCGAACGAACCTGCCTTTTACCGCGAAGGACAATATGGAATCAGAACTGAAAATATGATGGTTTGTGTGGAAAAACGAAGTACTGAATTTGGTCAGTTTCTGGGTTTCGAAACACTAACGATTTGCCCAATCGATAAAACTTTAATAAAAACTGATTTGTTAAACTCAAACGAAAAAAACTGGATTAATGAATATCACCGAAAAGTAGATGTTTTATTAAAACCGTTATTGATTCCTGAGTTGCATGATTTTTTGGACGGGTTACGGCTGAAATAAAATGAATTAGCAAGGTATTGTGAAATAAAATTTGCTGCCTTCGCCTTTTTGTGTTTCCAGCCAAATTTCACCGCCGTTCTTCTCAACAAATTCCTTACAAAGGATCAGTCCCAATCCTTTAAACTCTTCGGCATTTTCATTTATTTTTTTCTTGCTATCCTTTTTAAAAAAGTCGAGAATATGCGGTTTGTCAATACCTGTGCCGTTGTCGGCAATACAAAATGTGCAAAAGTCATTATCTTCTTTGGCCGAAATATTTATTTTTCCTCCGGGTTGAGTGTAATTTACAGCATTGGAAATTAAATTTCTAAAAACAGTGGCAATCATATTTGCATCGGTGTTTACTTTCAGTTTGTCATCAATTTTGTTCTGAAGTTCAATTCCTTTTACAAATGCATTGTTTTCGGCGATCCTGATGGTATTGTCCACCAGGCTATGAATCATAACTTCGTTGATGTGAACTTCCAGTTTTTCTTTTTGCGATTTTGCCCAGTCAAGCAAACTTTCCAACAATTTGTAAGTATTGTCCGATGTTCTATGTATGTCTTCAATTAATTCAAGTTTATCAGCGTCTTCAAGAGTTTCCCAATTGTTCATCAGGATTTCAGAAATACCAAGCAGGGCATTGAAAGGGCTTTTTAAATCGTGTGCAATAATGGATAGAAAACTGTCTTTTGCCAGTTTTGCATCAATCAGTTTTTGCAGGCGTTCGTTCACCTTTTCCTCAACCCTTTCGTTAAAACTCAGATTTTGCCTTGTTTCATCAACTAGTGGGTCAAGATTTGGGTCGGCCTGAAAAGAAAATTTAAGTGCAAAATTTAATTCGTGTACAGTCCAGGGTTTTGTTAAGAACTGCAGGGTTCGGATATTAAAAGTATATTTTTGAATTTGTGAAAGATGATGATTTTCAGCAATTACCAGTATAATTGCTGTTGGGCATAACTGGTTGATATTTCCAATGAAAAGAATGGTTTCGAAACTGAAATCATCCATATCAAGAACAAATAATTTAGTTTCAGGGTTGGGGTTATTAATTTTTAATGAATCGATTAAATAATCTTTATTTTGAAAACCTGAATAATTAACATTTGTGCAAAAGTAATTTTGCAATTCATGGAGTAATACTTCCAAATCATCTTTTAAATGAGCGAAGAAAACAACATTGGGTTTGTTCATTTGGGTAAAATTTAATAATTCCATTACAAATGTAAAATTTTATTTTTGAAATCATAAAATTTATTCTATTTAAAACCTGATGTTAGGTTTTCTGAATGGAGTGAACAGAAGGAAAGAATTTATCACATAGGTTAGAATTATAATGTAATTTCCCCAATTGTCATTGTAAAAATCCTTGATTATTTTCCCGCTCAATGCCATAATTCCACCTGTAATAATTGCCGCTACAACTCTTTTCTTATTCACTTTTAAATATAGTAATCCAGCCAAAGTTGGTACCACAAAAGCTCCCGAAAAAAAGGTGAGTGCAAAAAGCAATGTTTGTATAACAGAAGTAATAAAAAGTGCAATTATTATACTCGCAATCCCGATAATTATAATGTAAATATGGGTCAACGATAAAGCTTTTTTGTGTTCCAAACTGCCGGTGGTTAGTTCACTCAAAATTATCGAAGAAGTTAACAAGGTTGTATCGGCAGAAGACATTACTGCCGAAAGCAAAGCCGCGGTAAACAATCCGTAACCCCAGGCCGGTAAAAGGTTTCCGGCAAAAACAACAATGCCTTCGTTGGCATTATTGGTTGAATAAATTCCAAGCCAGGTGATTACAAACGATACAGGGATGAGAATAATTGCCACAAGCAGAATGCTTCGCGTAGCGGTTTTTTCATTTTTAGCGCAAAACACACGGGAATAAATATCGGGGCCAACAATAAATGTTACAGAATAGGTAAGTATTAAAATCACCAAATCAAAAATGGTAAATGAACTGTTAAAAAGCGAACTCCATTTTAAACTTTCAGCAGGGTGTGTTGTTCCGGTTTTCAGTGAAAAAAACAGCAAAACAACAAGTCCGGTAAGAATAATAACCGACTGGATTGCATCCGTTTTCAAAATGCTGATTTGACCGCCTGCCAGCGTGTAAAGCACAAATATTAAGCCCGAGGCAATAGCGGCAAGTTCGTAATTGATAAAACCAAGCCCGCTTAAAATTTTGGCAGCAGCAATAATTTGCGCGGCAACAATTCCTATCCAGGCAACGGGGATAATTACCGATGAAATGGTTTCCGCTTTTTTTCCGTAAAATCTACCAAGTAATTCGGGTAAAGTAAAATGACCGAAACGACTAACATATTTCGAAACAGGAACCAGTAAAAATAATCCGAAAGTTGCGCTTCCTAAAAACCAAAGTGCAGCCCAACCGATTTTTTGGCTTAACTCAATTGTTCCCAAAATGGCAGAACCACCTAAAATGGTTGCAAGCAAACTTCCCGAAACCGGAATTAACCCGGCCTTTTTTCCCGAAATATAATAATCTGCCGGAGTTTTAACCTTGAAGTACGAATAAACCCCTACAGCCAAAACTATCAGAAAATAAACCGCTATAACAATTTTAACCTGCATATTAAGGGCGTAAATATCGGAAAATCTTTTTCAATATTGTACTTTCGTTGGTTGGTGAAAGTATTTCAAAAATAAATCAACTATTAATCTTAAATTTCCAGTCATGAAAAAAATATGGTCTGTTTCGGTTTTCTTTTTTCTTTTTTTGTTCATTTTAAGTGCCCAAAAAGTCAATAAACCAAATGTGCTGTTTATTGCGGTTGATGATTTAAGACCCGAATTGGGATGTTACGGGCAAACACATATCAAATCTCCTAATATTGATAAACTGGCCGAATCAGGATTAACCTTTAACCGCGCTTATTGCAATATTCCGGTTTGCGGGGCATCGCGAGCCAGCATTCTTTCCGGTATCCGGCCCAACCGAAACCGGTTTCTCAATTTCGATTGCAGGCTCGACAAGGATGTTCCCGGCACAGTCAGTTTGCCCATGCATTTTAAAAACAACGGATATACCACTGTTTCACTTGGTAAGATTTTTCATCACATCGACGACGGGAAAGGAAGCTGGTCGCAAGCTCCGTGGTTTCCGCAGGGCGATTGGAAAGGCTGGCAGGCATACATTCTGCCGGAATCGCAAAGGCAAATTGAAGAAGGTGCAAGAGTTGGAGGAATTAATGGTCCTTCGTTTGAAGCCCCCGATGCTCCCGACCATGTTTACCCCGATGGAATGATTGCCGATGAGGCTGTTCGTCAAATCAGAAATTTCAAAAAGTCGGAGGACCCGTTCTTTCTTGCAGTTGGATTTTTAAAGCCCCATCTTCCGTTTAACGCACCAAAAAAATACTGGGATTTGTATGATTTCAATTCAATAAAACTCCCTGGTAACATGCAAAAACCCAAAGATGCACCCGATGATTGTATGCACAACTTTGGTGAATTGCGCAATTACTCAGATGTGCCCGATTTTGGGCCAATGGAAGAAGAGTTTATGCGAAAATTGATTCATGGATATTATGCTTGTGTAAGTTACACCGATGCTCAAATTGGAAAGGTTTTGAATGAGCTTGAAAAACTTGGATTAGCTGAAAATACTATTGTTATTTTGTGGGGCGACCACGGCTGGCATTTGGGTGAGCACGATTTATGGTGCAAGCACTGTAATTTCGAAAAAGTGTTGCATACCCCGGTTATTTTAAGAGCTCCGGGCAAACTCAAAAATATTAAAACTGAAGCACTTATTGAATATGTTGATGTTTATCCATCGTTGTGTGAGCTTGCAGGTTTAAGCAAACCTTTTCATTTACAAGGGAAAAGTTTCGCACCGCTTTCCGAAGATCCCGCACAGCCTTGGAAAACAGAAGTGTACTGTCGCTGGATTCGCGGAGAAACCGTTGTAACCCAAAATCACACCTATACAGAGTGGATGAGTGAGAAAGACCCCTATTCGCGCATGATGTACGATTTGAAAAATGATCCGGAAGAAACTGTCAACATTTCAGAAAAGCCAGAAAATAAAATATTGGTTCAACAACTGTCTGATAGACTGAGAAAACACATTTCGGAGCGGGATAAAATCATAATTCCCTGATAATTTCGTTAAAGTTAAACAGGAAACAGAAAATTGACGAAGTTTCTATTCATATTAATTCTTTTGCTGAATTTTGCCGGTGGGTTAAAATCGCAAAACCCAACAGCGCCCGATTTTACCTGGGGAAATGCATCGTATTTCAATATAAATATTGGAGATACTATTTTTTATAACGATACTGAAATTAAGTTGCTCCGGCTCGAAAACCATTTCAATCTGTTGAAAATTGGGGTAGATACAATCTTTGTGAAAATCAGCCGGCGAACGCTCCCGTTGCAAGTAGGTAAACTTCGGGTTTTTGTGGCTGACAATAAAAATGTAAAGGCGCTTTCTGCTGAAAGTGAATTGCATGAGCTTTTGAAAGAGGATGCCCTTATTTGTGTATCGGATGCAAATTTGCCATTACTCGACCCCAATAAATATCTTTTCCCAATCAGTTTTAACAATGGTTTTACCTGGACCGGAGAAGAAGATAGTTACATGTTTTCGTATTTCAATTCAACGGAGCGAAAATTGCTTAAAACAACCACCAATCCCGGAATTGATTTTGACTTGCAGGATGCACGGGGTCAGGAAAAGCACTGGATTTTGGCCATAGAGAACAGCATCGTGGTATGGGTTGAAAATAAAACTCCGGATAAATCAGAAAGGGAAGCCTGTGTTTTACTTCAAAGTGAATCTCAACCGGGTATTTTTTATGTGTATCACCATTTGTACAATAAAAAGCTGGAAATTAAAAAAGGACAAAAACTCATGCGTGGCGAAATTATTGGAGCCGTTTGGGGCAACGAAACCTGGGGGCATCTTACTTTTTCGGTTGTTAAATCTGATACAATTCCTGCATTTAACGATATTGAAAAAAATGTAGTTAATGGTTTCTCCCAGATTTATGAATTGTATTATAAAAATCTGGCCGGGTTTCCAAGGAATTTTACCAAAGGCAGGATTTTCTTTGGCAAAGGCCGTTCGCAAAACGGAAATCAAAAAAATACACTGAGTTTTGAACCCTATTCAGGGAAAGGCTGGCAACTCGGAAAATGGAACACTGCCGATAAAGTTGACTGGATTGCCAAAGGAAATGAAGGAAATGTAAGACTTGGGAAAATTCTGTTTGAAGGTTCGAAAGGCAAATGCACAAATCCTGAAAATTGGTTCGATTATGAAATTAATGTCCACAATGGGGCGTACCGGATTCGGGCGAAGCTGGGCGATTTGGTTTTGCCATCCTGGCAAAAAATTGACTTTGAAGGTGTGAATGCCGGAACTTTCCCGCTTTCGGATGGCGAACAAAAATGGACAAACGAACGGATTGTTAAAGTAAATGATGGTAAGTTAACTATTCGAATTTATGTTGACGAAAACAACGAAAAAGTAGCCGGTATAAGCGAAATCGTTTTTCAGCGGGCGTATTAGGTTAACAGTTTTTTGCGGCGAATCCGCGAATTTTTATTCGTGTATTCACGGCAAAGATTGATGTTCAGAAGTAAAATTCCTTCCCCGTTTTTCCTTGCTCAATTTTGAATTCTTCGTAAAATACTGCAAGTGCAGGTAGTTCAGTGCAGTGCGAAGGATAAAGTTTTTTAACCTTATTTTTTTTGAAATATACAACAGTTTCCAACGTTTGCCGGTTTTGGTGTGTCAGGTGAAACCCACCAATTACAGCTCTGATTTTTGAAATACCTGTCACCTTTTTTGCCTGTTCGCATATATTGCAAATACCTGAATGTGAGCAACCGGTGATTACAACCAATTCGTTTTTTACAACAGCAACCAGCGCCGAATCGTCGGGTATAAAATCATCGTCGCCATTTTCAAATTCGAAAGAAGTAGTCTGACTTTCAAAATCGTTCAGTCGCGGAATTTCGCCCAGGAAAAAGAGATTGGTGGAGATTTGATAGTGATTGATTGTTTCAGTCAGGTTGAATTTTTTTTGAATTTCCTCTTTTGAAAGACTCAATCCTACAGGGCGGTGGTCACTTTTTCCAAATCTTTTTGAAAATGAAGCTGGGTGGGTAATCAGTTTTTTGTTTTCAATGAATCTCAATCCATCCCCGTGGTCCCAATGCCCATGACTCAGAATTACTGTTTTTACCTCATTTTCTATGTCGATTCCTAACATTTTTGCATTTTTCAGAAATACATCGGAATGTCCGGTATCGAAAAGTATTTTTTCACCGTCAATTTCAATCAGGTAAGAAAGTCCGTGTTCAGCCAGGAATTTTCCACCGGCTACATTTTCGGTTAAAATGGTAATTTTCATTTTTTACAATCGATTTTAAAGATAAAAAACGTAGCTGACGCAACAATCAGCATGAAAAGCACAAAAAAGGCGTGAAATCCAAACAGGCTGATAATTGTTCCACCAATAATGGGAAAAATGGCAGGCAAAATATTTCCTGCCCCTGCAAATCCGGTGTAAAGCGCGCGGTTTTCGTTACCCGAAATTTCGAGGAGCAACCCGTTCATGCTCATTGTAAAAAGCGAATACACAACGCCACCAACCACAAAAATGTATTTCAACGACGAAATATCATTGATAAAAAGTGCCATCAGCGCCAGCGAAATTGAGAGCAAAACATTACTGTAAAGCAGCCAGTTGTATTTTGCTTTTTTAGCGCCCAGCAAAACAAGCAAACTAACAAAAACAATTCCCAAAACTTTGTAAATCAGAAATAAGCCGGTGTCGCTGCTTTGCGACTGGAAATTTTCTTTGGCATACAAAATCACAAACGGTAAAAATGAAATGGCAATTCCCTGCGTATTGATAAATCCCAGAAAATAGCCCAGTGTTTTGTTTTGTTTGAGTTCTGTTTTCAGAATCTGAAAAAAATCTTTAATTCCCGAGATTTTCATGGATGACGGAACCACTTCCTTTATCATCCAGAAACCACCGGAAGCAATCAGTAATAGTCCGCCGCCAATAAAAAACATGAATGCGTAATTCACCGGAAATTCCTTCCAAACCAAAACTCTTTTAACGAGAAAAGCCGCTGCAAGAATTATAATTCCGGAAATGATTTGCAATGATGAAAAGAATGTTTTTCGTTTTTCAGCATGGATTGATTTTCCCAAAATATCGGCGTAACTGATATTGGCAAAAGCGCCTGCAAGCGAAAAAAGCGTAATAAAGAAAAAAACCAGCCAAAGTACGTATCCTCGCTGATTACCGGTCAACAAAAAAAGTAAAACCCCAAGGCCGGCCAATGCAAAAATCCGGACATTGATTCCAAAAATCAGGTAGCTTTTTTTGTATTGTTTGTTACTTAAATAAGGAGCAAAAAATAATTGTGTAAAACTGGAACCACCCAGCATAATTGCGGTCATTATTCCAATGTGCATGGCGCCACCACCGGCTTCAACAAGCATTGCGGGAACAATGGTGTCAACATCCATAAAGTTTTTTGCAAATGCCAAAAAAGTGGCATGCCATAAAAATGAGTAAAAATTATGGGTTGAAACTTTTTTTGTTAATGTCATTTTCAAATCCTTATCAATGCAAAGATTCAGATTTTATTTGATTGAATCAGTTAATTACAGACTTTATAATTTTCAATAATCTTATCCCTAATCGAAAAAAACTTTCTGCTGATATTTTTGTCGGGAGCAAATTCCACGATGGTTTTTTCTGCCACCATCGATTCCGCCATTTTGAGGTCGAAAGCAAGTTTTCCTGCCAGCGGAATATTTTTATCTGAAAGATATTTTTAAACCTTCCTGGTAATTTCAGGGTTGATATCGAATTTGTTGATAACCACCTGAATCGACATTTTAAACGATTCGGACAGTTTAACCAAACGGGCGGTGCCGTGCAGTCCTGAAAGTGTGGGTTGCAAATAAGCCAGATTCTTTAAATAGCTTAAAACGAATTACAAAATTGAATTTACCGATATGTTAATAATCCCTTGCAAGAGCTGGTTTTTATCTATTGAAATGTTGTATGAATAACTATCTTTGCAAATCTTTTTTTTGAACTTGAAAATTAGAACAAAATGATACAAATAACACTTCCTGATAATAGTGTTAGGGAATTTGAAGGGCCGGTAAATGGTTATGAAATTGCCAAATCACTCTCAAACAGTTTGGCGAAAGAGGTTTTGGCGGTTTCGGTGAATGGTGAAGTCTGGGATTTGATGAGGCCAATTAACACCAGCTCAACTGTAAAACTTAATACATGGGAAAGTCGCGAAGGGAAAGAAACTTTCTGGCATTCATCGGCACATATCATGGCTGAGGCAATTGAGTTTTATTATCCCGGAACCAAATTCGGGATTGGCCCAACCGTTGATACAGGTTTTTATTATGATATTGATTTGCCTGAAGGACAAACGTTAACGGAAAAAGAATTGCAGAAGATTGAGCAGAAAATGCTTGAACTGGCACGACAGAAAAATGCAATTGTCCGTTCTGAGATTTCCAAGGCCGATGCTTTGAAAATGTTCACCGCAAAAAATGATGGTTTAAAACTCGAAT
>Ga0100399_1003216_pt1 | contig 11451 bp, 10 predicted proteins | sample CryGeymeta201523_FD_81545 | JGI IMG/M metagenome (GOLD analysis project Ga0100399, IMG submission 81545) | Groundwater microbial communities from Crystal Geyser aquifers in Utah, USA - Crystal Geyser metaG 2015-23 | ecosystem: Environmental > Aquatic > Deep subsurface > Groundwater | place: USA...
TGAACCGCGTTAAAAGCGTTTACCAAGCCCCAGCCGTATAAATTGTCAAAGCCGTGACTTCCTAAATCAACGGCTTTATCCTGAAGTTTGTTTTGAACTTCAATCGGGTCCCAGACGCCATTACCATTCAGATCATAAGCGCCAATCGCGGAGTTCAACACTAAAGCGGCCGCTCCGGCCACATGAGGCGCTGCCATTGAAGTGCCGCTTAAGGTCTTATATGTTTGCCCCTTGTAAGTTGAATAAATTGAAACTCCGGGCGCTGCTAAGTCAACTTCCGGGCCGCGAGAAGACCAAGAGGCAATCGTATCGGTGTTGTCAGTGGCTGAAACCGCAATCACTTCCGGATAAGCAGCCGGATAAATCACCGAACCGCCGCTATTACCGGCTGCTGCCACCTGAACAATACCAGCGCTATTAACTCTTTGAACCGCTTCGCGGAAAGACAAGACATCAGCCGAAGTCCCCAAACTCATATTAACAACTTGCATTCCATGAGCAATCGCCCAGTCAAGGCCTTCAATGACATCGGAAAGATAACCGGAGCCGCGGCGGTCCAAAACTTTAACCGCGTAAAGGTCAATCGCTGGACCAGCGCCAATAACGCCGATTTCATTATCAACAGCCCCGACAATTCCGGCAACATGAGTGCCGTGGCCATTGTCATCATTATAGCTGGTAGTGTACCCAACTGTGCTGACGCCGCCTTTAAGATTAGCGGTTAAATCCGGGTGTTTGACATCAATGCCGGTATCAATAATCGCCAGCTTTACCGGGTCAGCGGTATTGCCCGAGGGCCAGACTAATTCAGCGTCAATTTTGTCAATGCCCCAAGGCAAAACTTCAAGCGGCTGGGGTTTAGGAGTTCCGGCTTTTTTTACTAAGGCCTCAACAATAACATCGTCGTCAATTCTTAAAACTCCAGTCTGACGAGCCAATGCTGCTTCTGCTTTTGGCGGCAAAAGAACGGCTTTTCCGTTAATCAGAGTTAAATCTTTGGTTTTAACCGCGCCGAATTTCGCCAACAGCGCTTCTCTGGCCGGTTCATCCAAAACTCCTGATTTAAAAACCACGATTTTTCTCTCAAGCGGTTCGGGGTTGGCTGAAGAAACCGAATTTATTCCGGTTAAACCGATTACTCCGAGCACCAGTAAAATTCCCGCCAGAACGCCTAATTTTTCTTTCATATTTATTTTATTCGTTTTTATTTAACCGACCTTTAATGATAAAATTATAATCCTATTGTTTTAAATTTTCAATTATCGCTACCTCCAGCGGCACTATCGCGAACGGGCTGTAGCGCATCTCGCTGTAAGCGCGAATGAGCGATCGGATAACGGCGATAAGTTTTGCGTCATCTTGAACCATCGCGCCATGTTTCTTGATTACCGCGACTTCCTCGGCGGTGAGCTCGCGCCTGAAAACTTCTTCTAAGCGTGGATTGAACTTCAGCGAAAGCACGCGGCGGAGATAATGGATCAAATCGCGGGTGAGCTGCACCAAGTTAAAACCAGCTTCATTTATATCAGCCAGATAACTTAAAGCCGCCTCTAAGTCTCCCGAAAGAATATGCCCCGCAAGAGTTGAGGTACGGACCAAACCCACCTTGCCTAATAATCTCTCAACGCTATCCAAAGTCGTGCCGTTGCCCATTGAAATAACTTGTTCCAGTAGAGATTCTGCGTCGCGGAAACTGCCGTCGGCTAAAGCGGCGATAAGCTCCAGCGCCGCGCCGTCAACTTCAAGTTTTTCGTCGCGGATTATCGCGTTCAACTTTTTCAAAATTGCCTGCGTCGGCACCCGCTTGAAATTAAACCGCTGGGTGCGCGAAGTTATCGTGGGCAACAATTTGTCCGCCTCGGTCGTAGCCAAAATGAATATCGCGTGTGGCGGCGGTTCCTCAAGAGTTTTTAATAAAGCGTTTGCGGCTTCCTTAGTAAGCTGGTGGACTTCGTCAATAATAAAAACTTTGTAACGGTATGAAGAGGGGGAGAGTCTCGCGCCTTCTTTCAGATTGCGGATTTCGTTAATCCCGCGATTGGAAGCCGCATCAATTTCAATCACGTCGAGCGGCCGTCCTTCCTCAATCTCCCGGCACGGCCGGCACTTGTTGCACGGCTCCCCAGTAGCCCGAAACTTGGGATCGCTCGCCCGCGTCTCGCAGTTCGCTATCTTGGCGACGATTCTTGCCGCCGTGGTTTTACCGGTGCCGCGCGGACCGTAAAAAAGATAGGCGTGGCTTAGCCTGTCCTCCTTCGCCGCGTTCTTAAGGATCTCAACTGTGAGATCCTGCCCGATAAGTTCGGCTAAAAGCCGAGGCCGGTATTTACGGTAAATCGCAAGCGCCATAATTTATGGTGAATTTATTGAACCACCGCTTTAATTATAGTGTTAAACGGCATAAAATGAAGCGACTCCGAACTATGCCGCGATTCTTACTAATACTCCTTTTCGCCGCTCTCCTTACGGGGTCGGTTTTTATACTTGGCTACAGTCATAAACTCTCGTTTGACCCCACTGGAGAGCCGGCTGTAAGCGTACTTGATTTATCGGTTCCGGAAGCCACCACGGGATCTGCTGCCGCGGTAGTGAACGCCAAAACGCCCGATTTGCCGCCCCAACAGCTGCTTGCTAATCCGCCGGCGGCCGTTAAAGCGATTTATCTTACCGGCTGGTCCGCAGGATCATCGTCAAAAATACAATGGGTTATTAATCTAGCGAAAAGCACCGAATTGAACGCGGTTGTGATAGATATCAAAGATTATTCGGGCTACGTTTCCTACGCGATGGATGTGCCGGAAGTAAAATCTTCCGGCGCCGACCGTCAAATCCGCATCGCCCGTCCTAATGCTCTTATTAAACAGCTCCACGACAATAACATTTATACGATCGCTCGCGTCACCGTTTTTCAGGATCCAATCCTGGCGGCCGCCAGGCCCGATCTCGCGGTTAAAAATAAAATTACCGGTGAGGTATGGAAAGGCCAGAAAGATTTAGCGTGGCTTGACCCGGCCGGACATGATACGTGGGATTATGTCGCGGCGGTCGCAAACGATGCCGTCTCGCGCGGCTTCGACGAAATAAATTTCGATTACGTTCGCTTCCCATCGGATGGGCTGCTATACAATATGGAGTTTCCTTTTTACAAACCCACGGTTGAGAAACGCGAAGCGCTGAAAGAATTTTTCGGCTATCTCCGCGAGCACGTTAAGGGGAATATCTCGGCGGATGTTTTCGGGCTTACCACCGTTGCTGGAGACGATATGGGCATCGGGCAGACGATTGAAGATGCGGCACAATATTTCGATTACGTTGCGCCGATGGTTTACCCGTCTCACTATGCGGCGGGGTTCATCGGCTATAAGAACCCGGCCGCGCATCCATATGAGGTGGTAAGTTATTCGCTGAATAATGCCATTGCCAAGTTTTTGAAAATACCGGCGGGACCGGACGGTACCGCGCCGCGTCTCGCCAAACTCCGGCCATGGCTGCAGGATTTTGATATTGGCGCGGTATACACCGCTTCGATGGTTCAAGACGAGATGAAAGCGGTGACGGATTCATTTTGTTTTACCGAGCCAACGGAGACCGAAGCGGCGGCGCTCGCGAAACTCACCGGCCCGGGCCGCGAGTGCACAGACAGCGGGACGGACGGCCGTAAGTATATGTATGATGGCTGGATGCTCTGGGATCCCAATAACACCTACACTACAAGCGCCCTCGCGCAAAAATAATGGATGCCTACGAATTAAAACTCGCGGAATTCCAGGGGCCAATCGCCAAATTGCTCGAGCTTATTGAAGCGCGGGAGTTGGAAATAACTAGAATCAATCTTGCCGAGGTGACGGCTGATTTCATTAGTTATATCAAGAAACTCGAAGCTGTCCCCGTCGCTTTGCTTGCAGATTTCGTCGCGGTAGCCGCGAAACTCATTCTCATAAAATCTCACGCTCTTCTACCATCCCTTGGCGTCTCGGCCGAAGAAGAGCGTGAAATGACCGACTTGGAAACCCGCCTCGTGATCTATCGCGAATTGAAAGGCGCGGAACGCGCTATACAGAAACTTTGGGGCGCGCATCCGATTTATCTCCGGGAATTTCTGACCGACGTGCCGCAGGGTTTCTATCTTAGCCAGCCGCTCCAGGCGGGGGAGTTGCTAGCCGCGATTGCTCGACTAAACGAAGAAATTGCGGTAATCTTCCCGAAAGAAGACGAGGAGAAAATCAAACTGGTGAGTCTGGAAGAAACGATCCAAGGCCTTGCCTCCGCAATCAGCAAACTTATCCAAACCAGTTTCGGTGAGCTTACGGTTGGCAAAGAGAAAAAAGAGATCGTGATTATGTTCCTCGCCCTGCTTCACCTCCTGAAAGAGAATTCCATCCAAATTGAGCAGTCGGGGATGTTCAAAGAAATAAAAATAGTGGCGCAAAATGGTTAGAACCCCTCTTAAGAATACCTTCGGTCGCGATACGAACCAATTTTGTGCGGCACAAGGAGCGACGACACAGGTGTGCTGGATGCACTCCGAGGAGGAGCGACGCAGTGATCGCGCGAAATTGGCCGCATCCCTTCGGGTTGCTGATATTTTCTCGTCCCGCTGCGTTGCTCCTCGTCGCAGTAGCTACCGCTACAACTTCCTCGTCGCGCCTTGCGGATACGAGAAAATCTCTTGCAACGCGACTAGAATGTATTTTTGAGATGGGGTTTGCAATAGTAATCGCCCTAATCTTTTTAATGGTGCTCATAATCGGGCACGAGTTCGGCCACTTTGTCGCGGCTAAACTTCTGGGCGCGACTGTGGAAGAATTCGGCCTAGGCTTCCCGCCGCGCCTTGCATCAAAGCGAATTGGCGAAACCGAGTACAGCGTAAACGCTATCCCGTTCGGCGGCTTCGTGAGAATCCACGGCGAGAACGGCACGGAAGAAGAGCTAGGAAGAGGTACAAACGACAAAACCGGAAAACACAGCTTCCGCGATTTCTCCGCTACACGTAAGATCATCACTTTAGCCGCCGGCATATTTATGAATCTTTTGATCGGCTGGCTCGCCATTTCGGCTGTCTTTATGATTGGTATCCCGTCCGGGGTGGTGATAAGCGAGGTGGCGCCAAATAGCCCTGCCGCCGCGGCAGGTCTGGCTCCCGGCGACCAAATCACGAGTTTCGGCACGCCGGAGGCATTCACTTCCTATATCGCCGTTAATACCGGCAAGGAAATTCGCCTCAAGATTTCACGCGATGGTAACGAACAGGATATTACCGCTACGCCGCGGATAAGCCCGCCAGTTGGCGAAGGACGTTTGGGCGTAGCTGTCGCTGAAAGCGGGATACCGAAGGAGAATTTCCTTAAAGCGCTCTCGGACGGCGCAAAACTCACTGTTAATTCCGCCGCGTCAATTTTTCTGGCGATCGCCGGGATAATCAAAGGCGCGCTGGTCGGACAGTTTGGCGGTTTATCCAATATAACGGGCCCAGTCGGTCTTTTCTCCACGGTCGGCGCGGCGGCCAAGATGGGCGTGGTTTATCTTTTTGAACTCCTTGGGCTAATCTCGGTGAGTCTCGCTGTGGTAAACGCCTTGCCGTTTCCGGCTTTAGACGGCGGCCGAATCTTTGTCGTCCTTGGAGAAAAACTTTTCCGTCGTCCCCTAAGCCGCCGCTTAGAGGCTGCAGTGAACACCGTCGGTTTAATATTTTTGCTATTTTTGATGCTCCTTATTACTATTAGAGATATAAGCCACATTTAAAGGGCTTTATCTCCGACGTAACGTCGGAGCTATAAAACCTTTACCCCGCCCCATTTGCAAAAATGATTACCGATAAAACAACAATTGAAAGGCGAAGCCGCCTTACGGCTCCAATTTTACATTGGCACAATCTGTGCCACAAGTGGGGCGGGGTGCTCAATGTTGTAATAAAATTTACTTCACATTGGGCTCGTAAATTTTAACAACATTGGCATGAAGCAAAGCGAATTATTCACTAAAACTCTCCGCGAGGCGCCGAAGGATGAAGAAGCGTTTAACGCTCAGCTCTTGGCCCGTGCCGGTTTCACTGAAAAACTGATGGCTGGCGTTTATTCTTATCTGCCGCTCGGCTTGCGCGTCTTGAAGAAAATAGAAAACATTGTCCGCGAGGAAATGGACAAGATCGGCGGCCAGGAAATCCTGATGCCGATACTTCATCCAAAAACCATCTGGGAAACGACCGGCGGCTGGGACAAGATTGACGTTCTCTTCAAAATAAAGAGCCGGACTGGTAAGGAATACGCCCTAGGGCAAAGCGAGGAAGAAGTAGTGACCCCGCTCGTCCTAAAGCGCGCCGTGGCCTACCGCGACTTGCCACTTGCGGTTTACCAGATTAACTGGAAATTCCGCGATGAATTACGGGCTAAATCCGGCCTGCTCCGCGGCCGCGAGTTCTATATGAAGGATATGTATAGCTTCCACGCGACCCAAGAAGATTTCGAACGTTTCTACGCGATTGCGAAGGGAGCCTACCTCAAGATTTATAAACGGCTGGGACTTACGGCAAAGGTGACTGAAGCCTCCGGAGGCAGCTTCAGTGAGAAGATTTCTTATGAATTCATGGTTTTAACCGGTGCCGGCGAGGACGATATTTTTTACTGTAACAGGTGCGCATATTGCATAAACGCAGGAATAGCCAAGGTGAAAGCTGGCGACAAATGCCCCAAGTGTGGCAAGGGGGCACTCACTGCCGGTCGCGCCTCCGAGGTAGGCAACGTGTTCGATTTGGGGCAGAAATACGGCAAGGACTTCAACCTTACTTTCACCGATAAGGACGGCACAAAGAAATACCCCGTGATGGGTTGCTATGGCATTGGCATTTCCCGCTTGATGGGCGTTATCGCGGAAAAATGCCACGACGAAAGAGGGATCATTTGGCCCGAAAGTGTCGCGCCGTTCCGCTTCCACTTGGTTGAACTGAAGCGCGGCTCGGGTAAGGATATTTACCGCCGCCTGCAGGCAAAGAGTGATGAGGTACTGTATGACGACCGGGAGATCTCCGCCGGCGAGAAGTTCGCTGACGCTGACCTTATCGGGATTCCTTACCGTCTGGTGGTGAGCGATAAGACTAAAGGCAGAGTGGAAATAAAAAAGCGCGACAGTAAAACTACAAAAATTGTGAGCTATGCCACTATTTCGAAGCTTTTATAAAAACGTCGGGGTTGATTTGGGCACCACCAACTTCTTGATTTATCTGGAAGGGCGTGGAATCGCTGTGAATGAACCGACCCTTATCGCATTGAATAATCGCACCGGGCAAATTTTGACTATCGGCGGTGAAGCCAAGAAAATGCTCGACCGCGCCCCGGCGCACATCAGCCTGGTGAAACCCTTGATCAACGGCGTAATCTCCGATTTCGAGATGACTGAGGCAATTATGAAATTCTTTTTAAGAAAGATCAGCGGCGGGGGTTTGTTCTCGCGTTACTACCTTGCAGCAATGAGCGTACCAACCAATCTTACCGAGGTGGAGAGGAAGTCGGTGGAGGACGCCGCCGTATCGGCGGGCATTTCAAAGGTTCTTTTAGTTGATGAACCGATCGCTTCGGCGATAGGCGCGAGGCTGCCGATTGAAGAAGCCTCGGCCAATATGATCGTGGATATCGGCGGTGGCTCGACCGAAGTATCAGTGATCTCGGTTGGCGGGACAGTAGTTTCCAAAAGTTTGAAGGTCGCCGGGCAGAAGCTAAACGACGACATCGTTCACTATATTCGCGATGAATTCAAGCTTTTAATCGGCGAACCTACCGCCGAGGAATTAAAAATAACCGTCGGCTCGGCAATCCCCACAGATGAAAAGCTGGAGATGCCTGTACGGGGCCGCGATATGGCGACAGGTCTTCCGAAAGAAATCGTTGTAAAGAGCGGCAACGTTCGCGCCGCGATGCAAAAATCGCTGAAAGCGATTGTGGAAGCGATCCGCGAGCTAATCGAAGAGGCCCCGCCGGAGCTGGTGGGCGACATTTTGAAGCGTGGAATCTATCTCTCGGGCGGGGGCAGCTTATTGTCCGGTCTAGACCGTTACATCGAGCGCGAGGTCACCGTTAAGACTTCTGTGGTCGATGACCCGCTGACCTGCGTTGTGCGCGGACTGGGGATAATCATAGAAAACCTGCCAAAGTACGAGTCTATCCTCTCTAACCAGCCTAAACCAAAAGTTATAAACGCATGAAGCGCGCCATCGCCCTAATCGTCGCTGGAGTTGCCCTAGTTCTGATATTCAGCCAGACAAATTTGCTCTCACGAAGCAAATTGGCGGGCGGTTCGTTCCTAAGCCGGATGAGTGACGCCGTTCCTGCCTCTACCCCCGATCTGCTGCGGCAGTTGGACGAGCTTAAGCAGGAAAATGCGACTTTAAAAATGCAGGTTCTCGGCCAAAATATTTTTAAACCGAGCACGGTCGAAGTTTATTCAAGTTATCCTCTGAACGGCAAGCGCGAAATCGCTATTGCCGCCGGCAGCTCTCAGGGCGTCCGTGAGGGCGATGCTGTGACATGGGGGGAGAAAGTACTGATCGGCAAAGTTATCTCGGTCTCCGAGAACTCCAGCATAGTCGCAACCATCTTTGATCCCTCTTGGGAAATGGCGGTACGGATAGGCGTGAGTGAGGTCAACGCTCTATTCAAGGGCGGCAACACGCCTACGGCCACTCTCATCCCGCATGAGGGTACTATCCAATCGGGGGACGTCGCCATAACTGCCAGTAAAGGCTTCCCATACGGTCTGGAAGTTGGGAAGATAAAAGACCTGAAAGATATGGCTGGCGCGCCTTTTCGCGAGGCGAATATAGAAACCGAGGTACAGCTAAGCGATTTGAGGTATGTTACGGTTCATAACTAGCTTAGTAAGCGTTGTAATCGCCGGTTTTATCCAGAGCGCGCCGTGGTTCGCAATTGCTGGCGTAAAACCAGATCTCGTTCTTATCCTGACACTCATCTTCTTCATTGTTTTGGGGCACGATTGGATTGAACGCTTGGCGTTGGCCTTAACCGCCGAGCTTTCACTTCAATTTGCCCCCACCCCGGATGCCTACGGGTTCACATTTTTAGGGGCGGCCATAGTTTGCGGCCTTGCAATGGATTATCTACGCCTACAGCCGCGGCTGACACTTGCTGTGACCACAGTATTCGCGACTGTAGCGTTGAATGTCGTGGGTTCTCTGCAGTGGGTGGTAATGATCGAAGAAACAATTTACAACCTGGCCCTTGCGATGGCAATCTACACTTTTATTGAATTCGCTTATGGCAAGAAATTATTCGCGCGATAGAGACCTCGGCTTTGACGAAACGGTGGCTGACAGCGCCTTCCCGGGGTTGGAACACAAAGAACAGCCGCTCCAGACTAGGGTGTTTTGGGGCCTCTTATCAATAGCAATCTTGGTTTCACTATCTACGATCCTGCGGCTCGTCGCGTTAGGCGCGACGCAGCACGAACACTATGCCGGATTGGCGGCGGTAAATGCCAATGAGGAAACTACGATCATCGCGCGGCGCGGAGTGATCACCGACAGCTACGGCAAACCTCTAGTGGGGAATAAGCAAGCCTTCAGCGTCTTTCTAAATGTCGCGGCGATGGTTAAGAACGGTGAAGAAGATAAAGTTTTAGATGCCGCAGAAAACGTCTTGGGGCTTAACCGGGATGAAATCTATACAAAAATCAAAGCGGTGAACCTTGAAGAGGCGAATGATATTCCTCTTGCCCGCGACATCAGTCGCGACCAAGATATCGCGATAGAGAGTTTAAACACCTCTTCGCTGCACATTGAGTACGACTACGCAAGAACCTATACCGACGGGGAGGTTTTCTCACACGTCGTCGGCTTCGTTGGCCAGAGCGATAAAGATAACTCGGTTAAAGGCCGCGCCGGCCTGGAAGCATACTACGACAGCGAACTTAGAGGGGAAGACGGTGTAAGGATGACGCCGCGCAACGCCAAAGGCGTCGCCCAGGGCCCAGAGACAATTAAGCCGCCCATCGCCGGCAAAGATCTGACGACAACGATTGACGCTGATTTCCAAAAATACTTTTACGCTAGGATGTTATCTGGGCTCCAAAGTCTGGGCCGCGTAAGCGGGGTGGGACTGGCGGTGAATCCAACCTCCGGCGCAGTCATCGCGCTCTTAAGCTTCCCGAGTTTTGACCCCGATAATGTTGCTGCATCCATAAACAATAGCAACAATCCTCTGTTCGACCGCGCCGTAAGTGGTTCCTACAGCCCCGGATCGACTATAAAACCGCTGGTTGGGGTGGCAGCTCTTAAAGAGGGGGTGGTAACGCCTGATCGCAAAGTCTTTTCACCTGGCTACTTGCTTGTACCGAATCCCTACGACCCCTCATCGTCAAGCCGCTACCTTGATTGGCGTTATCAAGGGTACGTGGACTTAAGCTCAGCCATAGCGCAGTCCTCAAACGTCTATTTCTATCTTATGGGCGGCGGGTCGCCACCGCAGAGTTCGCCGCTGTTAAATGACATCACAGACTACGGCATAAGCGGCCTTGGCGTGAGCCGCCTCAATAGCTGGTGGCAGACCTTCGGACTGGGAAAAGTAACCGGGATTGATTTACCGGGGGAGGCCGCCGGATTCCTGCCCACCCCCGACTGGAAAGAAAAATACTACGGCACTCCGTGGCTCCTCGGCGACACCTATAACGTTTCGATCGGGCAGGGCGACCTCTCCATCACAACACTCCAACTTTTAGATTATATTTCCGCTATAGCAAACGGCGGGAAGATTTATCGTCCATTTATAAATTCGGCGCTTACTCCAACAATCTTAGAAGACCTCTCTAATTTATTGCCGCAGATCAAAGAGGTCCAGAGGGGGATGCGTGAAGCGGTAACATCTAAACTCGGCAGTGCCTATACGATGAATGACCTACCTTTCCCAATTTGCGCCAAGACTGGCAGCGCCCAGGTGCAGAACAACGCCAAAGAAAACGCAATGTTTGTCGGCTACACCCCGTGCGATAATCCCAAAATCGCCGTTTTAGTTCTAATTGAGAATTCAAAACAGGGAAGTCTAAACGCTGTGCCGATAGCGAAGGACGTACTCTCGTGGTACTATGAGCACAGACTGCAAAAGTAGTAGTTTGTCATGGAACAATCGGAGTTGAGGCAGGATGTCGTATCCGGCGACTGGATTTTAATCGCTCCAGGCAGAGGGAAGAGACCGCAGCGATTCGCCGAAAAAAACAAACCCAGGCATTCCCCCAAGAAGGGTTGTTTATTTGAACATCCCGAGAAAATCGGCGGCGGCCCGCCCAGCATCGTAAAACCGCGTAAGGGAAGCTGGCGCATCCAAGTAGCCCCAAATAAATATCCAGAGGTAAGCGACAGCGGTGTAAGGGCGGTTGTAGGAAAACAAGGCCCGTTTTTTGTGATCGCCGGCGTCGGTCATCACGAACGGATTGTGAGCCGTGACAACAACA
>Ga0100399_1003222_pt1 | contig 11438 bp, 17 predicted proteins | sample CryGeymeta201523_FD_81545 | JGI IMG/M metagenome (GOLD analysis project Ga0100399, IMG submission 81545) | Groundwater microbial communities from Crystal Geyser aquifers in Utah, USA - Crystal Geyser metaG 2015-23 | ecosystem: Environmental > Aquatic > Deep subsurface > Groundwater | place: USA...
TACGCTCGGCGGGGCAGTCGATCGAAGATCACCGCATGCGCACCGTTCTTCAGGACGTGGTCCCTGATCTGATCGCGCTCAGTGGATTATTCGTGCTCATGACAAGTGAGTGGCTGCGTTATTTTTCTCCGCGCGAGCCCATGCCATGGATATTCACCGTCCTGACACTGGGGCTTGCACTTTTCACGGCACGGCGGATCTGGCGCGTAAAGAAGAAGATGGATGCCTGGAAACTTGGCCGGGACGGCGAACGCGCCGTCGGCCAGTTGCTGGACACGCTGCGGGCCGACGGCTACCAGGTGTTCCATGACGTACTCGGCAAGGACTTCAATCTGGACCACGTCCTGATCGGCCCCGGCGGGGTGTTCACGGTGGAGACCAAGACCTGGTCGAAGCCGGCCAAGGGCTCGCCGGAGGTGCTGTTCGACGGCGAGGCGATTCGGGTTGGCGGGCTGGAGCCGGATCGCAATCCGGTGATCCAGGCGCGCGCCCAGGCCGGCTGGCTGCGGAGTGTGCTGGCCGAATCGACCGGGCGCGACTTCGCGGTGCTGCCGGTGGTGGTGTTCCCCGGCTGGTTCATCAAGACCACCACCCGACCGCGCCAGCCGCTGTGGGTGCTGGAGCCCAAGGCGCTGGTCAAATACATCAAGCACCGCGAGCCCGAATTGACCGCCGAAGAGATCGCCCAGGCCGGCTTTCACCTGTCGCGCTTCGTCCGCACCGAGGAGGCAAGGCGCGCGCAAGCCGGGCGGTAGTGGCCTTCGCCTGCGGGCAGGCTGCTACGCGGGCCTGCTTTTTCTCAAGGGGTCGGGGTACGGTCCGCTGTCGCGCGCAGGGTTGCACCAAGTGCGGATATTCAGCTTGACACCGCGCCAGTATTCGATATTCTAGAATCTAGAATAAAGAACCAAAAACCTCAATGATCCTCAAGCCACAAGATGTGCTGGTCCTGCTCAAGCTCGTGGCCCTGGGAGGGCGGCCCTGGTCGTATGCCGAATTGGCCGTTCAGATGGGAATGAGCCCTTCGCAACTTCATGCTTCCGTGAAGCGGGCGCTGGCGTCACGGTTGGCGGTCAAGCGCGACCAGACGATCGTTCCGAATATCCGGAATCTCAAGGAGTTCCTGATCCACGGCTTGAAGTATGTGTTCGTTCCACAGCTCGGTCAACTCACTCGGGGCATTCCGACCACTCACGCCGCGCCGCCGCTGGCACGGCACTTTGCGCCTTCGTCGGAGCCACCACCCGTTTGGCCGGACCCTCACGGAAACGTCAGAGGCCTTTCCTTCTCACCGATTTACAAGCTGGCACCGTGCGCCGCCCGAAATGACGACAGGCTCTACGAACTTCTGGTGTTGGTCGATGCCATTCGCGGTGGGCGCGCGCGTGAACGAGAGCTGGCGACACGAGAACTAGAGAAACGATTGGCTGACTATGAATAGGGCGCAGAATCCGAACATCGTCATCCTTGAAGCAGCCGTCGCGCGTCTCGGTCCACTCGCTGAGAAACTGGTATTTCTCGGTGGCTGCGCAACCGGGCTGCTGTTGACCGACGAGGAAATCGCCCAGGCCGGCTCCCACCTGTCGCGCTTCGTCCGCACCGAGGAGGCAAGGCGCGCGCACGCCGGGCGGTAGTGGCCTTCGCCTGCGGGCAGGCTCCCACGCGGGCCTGTCCAGCGCACTGCCCCGTTATCGCCCCCGGGAGAGCATCCGAAGCCGGTCGGTCATGGGCGAGGAGGTGCCGGTTTACCATTGGTTCGCATAGGGCATGATGTGCAGGGCGCGCTCGGTGGCGCTTCGATCCGCGCTTCATCACTGAACAGCGAGCCGGAGGGGACCGGAAGAGTGCAGATCCAACACTACGCCGTCATCGATTTCGAAACCACCGGCCTGTCGCCGGCGCACGGGGCGCGGCCGACGGAGATTGCGGTGGTGATGGTGCGCGGCGGTGAGATCGTCGATCGCTTCCAGAGCCTGATGAACCCGGGCGTGCCGATTCCGCGCGACATCCAGGCCTTTACCGGCATTACCGATGCGATGGTTCGCCGTGCTCCGCCGGTGCGGGCGGTGATGGCCGAGGCGGTGCGCTTTGCCGGCGGCTCCCCGATCGTTGCCCACAATGCCGCATTCGACCGCAAGTTCTGGGAGCACGAGACGGCAGCGCTTCCCGAGGTCGGGCGCAGCACCTTCCTGTGCTCGCTGCTGCTGTCCCGGCGCCTGTTTCCGGATGCGCCGAACCACCGGCTTGCGACGCTGGTCCGGGCATTGCGTTTGCCGTCCGACGGCCGCTTCCACCGCGCCCTGGCCGACGCCGAGTGCACGGCGCATCTGTTCATCCGGCTGCAGCGGGAAATCGCGCGCGTTTTCGGGATCGAGAATTGCGCATGTGAACTGCTGCTGCAGATGCAGGCGACGAACAAGCATCAGCTGGAGCGGTGTGTGCGGCGCTACGTTGCCGCCAGGCCGATGACGGTTCGATGAGTCGGCCGGCGCGGCGGACTGAGGCCAAAAAAACCCAGCGTCCTGCTTGACAAGGATCAGCCCCTTGCTAAAGTAAGGAAATGGCCAAGGTTACTTCGAAATTGCAGGTCACGCTGCCGAAGCGGATCGCCGAGCATCACGGCATCGCGCCTGGCGACGAGATCGAGTTTCAATCCGCCGGCGACGTGATCCGGATCGTGCCTGCCGGTCCAGGATTGCGCAGCGGGCTCGACAAGCGGGAGCGGTTGCGGCTGTTCGATGAGGCAACGCTGCGCCAGAAAGAACGCGCATCGCGCATGGTCGTTCCGGACAAGCGATCGAAGGCCCGTGACTGGAAGCGCGAAGATCTTTACTCCCGCGGCAAGCAAGAGTGACCCCAACCCGAACTATTCATGATCCGGTCGTCGCGAGACGGTTCCAGGTCCTGTGGATAGAGTGTTTTCGCGACCGAGCGAAACGCTGTAGCCATGGGGCCCGGGGGCCGTCGCAGTAGAGCGGGTCATGAATGGTCCGGGTTCAACCCTGATCGACACCAACATCCTGGTGTATCGATTCGACCCTCGCGATGCAGTCAAGCAAAAGATTGCCGCCGACCTGCTGCGCCGCGGACTGGCCAATGACACGCTGGTGCTCCCTCATCAGGCCATTCTCGAGTTCGTCGCTGCAGTCATCCGCCCGCGCCCCGATCTTGATGGCGCCCCGCTGCTGCACAAGGCGGATGCGCTGCTGGAAGCCGAGTCGCTGCTGCTTCAGTTTCGCGTGCTTTATCCGACTCGCGACGTGCTGACGACTGCGCTGCGTGGCGTGGCGACCTATGGCCTTTCCTGGTTCGATGCTCACCTCTGGGCATTTGCCGAGGTCTTCAGCGTCCCCGAAATCATGTCCGAGGACTTCGAACACGGCCGTCACTACGGCAGCGTGCGGGTGAACAATCCGTTTCTCGCCGCGTCCGGCCAGGTCCAGGAACTGCCGCCGCTATATTCGGAGAATCCTTGATTCCGGACGATTCATGATCCGGTCGTCGCGAGACGGCTCCAGGTCGTGTGGATACAGCGCTTTCGCGACCGAGCAAAACGCTGTGGAAATGGGCCTGGGGCCTGGCATTGGAGTGAGCCAGGAATGGCCCGGGCCAATGGGGGATGGTTCCCCAGCGGCGTCGCGATTGATGGTCGGACACACGCCCACGCGGCCCTGGTTGTCGGGACCGGGATGTCGATCAGCCGCCGCGCAGCCGAATCACGTGGCCGACCGCGGGATCGGTGCGGCCGTCGAGCATTTCGCTGAGTACCGCGCGGGCGGCGTCGAGGCCGCGCTGCTCGCGAATGTCGATCAGCCGGTGCCTGGCGACGTGGCCGAAGAACGCGGCCACCGCTTCGCCGACGCGGCGATTGAACTCGTCCGATCCCCACTCGGCCTGACGCCGCGCGACCCAATCGGGCGCGAAGAAGAAGATCGGCTTCGGCCCCGGCAGCTGTTCGGCGGGCCTGGGCGGCTGGTGGGTGTGGGCCGCACCCAGCGCGGTGTCGTGAACCAGCGTGTCGTCAAAGTGCTGGTGGACGCGCAGTTGCAGTTCGGTGTTGCCGGCCACGTCGACGTACACCGTCGGGCGGTTTGGGTCGAGCTGTTCGAGTTCTTCGTAGGCCAGCACCCGGGAATACAGGCCGAGGCCTTCGACGAAGTCGCGGTGGCGGGCCGAGGTCAGGCCGATCACATCGATGTCGGAGTGCATCCGGATGCTGAAGGCCTCGGAATAGCCGGTGCGGCTCGACGCGCTGGAGATCACCACCTGCTCGGCGCCGAAGAAGTTGTTTTCCGCCAGATCGTCCGCCAGGCCGAAGGCGGTGACGAACAGCGGCCGGAAGATGGCATGCAAGGGCTCGCTGGCGGCCGATTGGAACGGGTCGTTGTCGCTGCGCTGGTACCAGTTGTAGACCTCCGGCAGATCGCGCCGATGCGGCGAGTCGTCGCGGAAGCTGCGGCCGCCGGTCTTGCCGGGCCGCACCACCAGGTGGGTGGCCGCCGGAAAGTAGCCGAAGTAGCGCTGCCCGGTCTCGATGCCCTCGGCGTGCGATTCGACCACATCGGCGTAGCCCCAGACCGGCAGCAGGCCGAAACCGTCGACATTCGACGGGAAGAAATCCCAGTAGCGCAAGGCGTCGCCGAAGGCCGCGTAGGTGACGTTGTTGACCGTCAGCGCGAAGCGATCGAGCGCCAGCACGACCTCGCCCGCTTGCGCCGACGGCGCTTCGATCGTATCGACCCGCATGTCCTCGAAGTGTGCGCGGTTCATCAGCAAGCGGGTCATGGTGGCGACATCGGACATGGTTCGAACCTTTGGGTCGGGGTGTTTCGGCATCCTAACCGATGACCGGGTCCGGACACCGGTGCCGAGGCCGAGCCGCCTGAATCCACCGGCGTGGCCGGGCAAAGCGTCCCTTCCCCTGCGTGCGGGGGAAGGACAGGATGGGGGTGATCCGCGCGTGGAAATGCCCCACCCCGGCCCTCCCGCGCCAACGAGGGAGGGAGATCAAGGTGCCGAATGGAAGTCGTCCGCAGGCAGGCGCCTGCGCGGGCCATGTTGACAAATACCCGAATGAGGTATTTAATTACCCGATATGGGTAGTTCCGCGATACGAAGCCAGGTCAGCGAAGAAAGCCGCGCGCAAACAAGCGTCGCGGATGCATTGTTTTCCGGTACACGCCAGACGCTGTTGCGGCTGTTTTTTGGCGCCCCGGATCGTGGCTACACGCTCACCGAACTGTTCGAACTGGCGAAAGCCGGGCGAGGCGCGGTGCAACGCGAAACGGCCCGGCTGGTCGCTGCCGGACTGGTTGCCCAGGAAGGGAAAAGCCGCGGCTGCCGCTACCGGGCGAATCCCGACGCGCCGATCTTCATCGAGCTGTGCGGGATCGCCCGCAAGATTCTCGGGCCCGCCGAAAGCCTTCGGGCTGCACTCTTCCCCCTGAGCGATCGGATTCGCCTGGCGTTGCTGTACGGCTCCGTCGCTCGGGGTAGCGACCGCGCCGATAGCGATATCGATGTGCTGGTGGTATCCGACGAGCTTCTGCTGGAAGACGTCTTCGAGGCGCTCGCCGGTGTCGAAGACGACCTGGCACGAACGATCAATCCCACCCTGTATACCGTCGACGAATTCGAACGCCGGCGGGCCGAAAAGAGCCCGTTCCTGAGCGACGTACTCGAGGGTGAGCACGAAGTGCTTCTCGGAGCACTCGAGTGAATCTCGACAAGCTCGAGAACCTCGTGCGCACCGGAAAGCTGCATCTACAGGCGCCCTCCCGGCGCGAATTCGATGGACTGAAGACCTCCGGCGCGAATCGCCTCCGGGACGCCGGTCGCGAGGATCTCAGTCTGGAGAGTCGGTTCGATCTCGCCTACAACGCCGCGCACGCGCTTGCGCTGGCTGCCTTGCGCTGGCATGGGTTCCGGTCCGACAGCCGCTACCTGGTGTTCCAGTGTCTGCAACACACCGTGGGACTCGGGCCGACGGAGTGGCGAATTCTCGACAAGGCCCACCGCGCCCGCAACCTGGCAGAGTACGAGGGGCATCTTGATGTGGATCGCGCCCTGGTGCAGTCGACGATTCGGGTGGCTGAAGAATTGCTGGCCCGCCTGAACGAACTGGAACCGCCTCAGGATTGAGATCCAGGGTCGTGCTGCCATGCGACCGAATACCCGCCGCGCCCGGGCCTTCAGCGATCGCCCGTGCGGGCCCTGGTTGGCCCGTTCGGGTAGGATGCCCGCAGACAGAGACTGGGAGCTTCGATGGAGCCGATGCACCGGATCGCCGCTGCGGCGCTGGGACTCGCCTTGGGGATGACGATGAGCGGGCCGATATCCGCCGCGCCCGACGGCGTGCTGCTGATCGGCGACAGTTGGGCCGAGCAGCAGTGGGACGACCAGGCCCATGCGCTGGTGTTCGATGCGCTGGGCTTCGGCCAGATTCCGGTCTACGGGGCGGCGACGACCGAGTCGGGCACCACGGCGGCCGACTGGGTGCAGCCGGGCCGATTGCAGACCATCGCCGATGAACTGGCTGCCCGACCCGATGTCGGCATCGTCCAGGTCACGCTGGGCGGCAACGATTTTCTCGACGCCTGGAGCACGGCGCTGGATCCGGCCCAGGTCGCCGCGCTCACCGCCGCTGTGCGGGCCGATCTGCAGACCCTGACCGATTTCATTCTCGACGCCCGACCGGATGTGGAAATCCTGCTGAGCTTCTACGACTACCCGAACTTCGTCGACACGCTCGGCGGACTGGTCGGGCTGTTGTTCTGCGCGCCGCTGTGGAGCGACCTGGGCCAGCCCTCGCCGCAGCAGCTCAACACCGCATCGATCGCGCTCGAGCAGGCCATCGCCCGCCTGGCCGAGCAACACTCACGGATCTACCACGTCAGTCACATCGGCCAGATGCAGTCGCTGTTCGGTTTTCCCGACAGCGGCATCCCGCCCGGCCAGATCCAGCCGCCGGGCGACCCGTCGCTCCCGAGCCCCACCGAAGCGCTCAGGCTGGACGGCGCCGACTGCTTTCACTTGAGCGCGGAAGGCTACGACGGCATCGTCATGAACCAGTTCGACGGCTATTTCGAGACCCGCTTCGACGTGATCTTCCGGACCGGTTTCCGCTGAGTTCGGGGCGGTGCGCCGGCAAGTCCCGGTCGAGGGCATCGGCCTAACTGCGCAAGACCCGGGCCACCCGCAGCTGGGTCTGGATGACGGTTTCGGGTTGCTGCAGCATGGGCAGGGAACCGTGGCGACCCTCGAGTTCGAGCCGAACTCCGGGCAGCGAGTTCCAGCGCGAAGTGTGGTCGGCGTTGCGTGATATCCCGTTCGGCGAAACCGCAAGCTACGGTGACCAGGCCCGCCGCATCGGCCGGCCGGCGGCGGTGCGCGCCGTTGCCCGCGCCAACGGCGCCAACCGCATCGCCATCGTCATCCCCTGCCACCGCGTGATCGGCAAGGACGGCAGCCTGATCGGCTACGGCGGCGGCCTGGCGCGCAAGCGCTGGCTGCTCGCCCATGAGGGCGTCAAGCCGCCCCGCCCAACTGCATGATGAACACCGTCAGGCCCGAGCCCAGCGCTGCACCGATCAGCACGGCAATCGGCAGCAGCCGCTGCAGCTGCCGGGCAGCGGCGTGGTGTTCCGGGCGGGCCGGGTCCTGCAGCAGCAGTTCGCTGCGCTGGATCTCCAGCACCGCGCACAGCGCCGAGACGGTTTCGTTGGAGGCCACGGCCTGGTTCTCGACCCGCTGTACGGTGCGCAGGCTGAGATCGGCGATCTCGGCCAGCTGCTGCTGGGTCCAGCCTCGCTCGACGCGGGCCTGGCGGATGCGCTCTGCCGAAACCTCCATCAGCTGCCCCCCGCAGTCAGATGGGTCCAGCGCTCGAGCGCGAACGAGCACCAGGCCCACCAAGCGAACGCACCGGGAGCGATACGCGGCAGCCAGCGGCGCAGGCGATTCTCGAGATACAGTCGCAGCCGGTTCATTTGAACAGGCTCCCGACCAGGTAGCCGAACGCCACACCGGTCACCACACCGGCCAGCAGTGCGGGCAGCACACTCTTGAACTGGGCCCAGCGGTCGATCTTGCCGGTGACCGGGTCGATGTGCACCTTGCGGGCGTCGTGCAGGTCCGAATCGATCTTGACTCCGTCGCGATACAACCGAACCTCGGCCACGCCCAGCTTCAGATGGATTTCGACCCTGTAGCGACGCCCGTCGTAATCGAACTCATGCGGTGAGACGAAACGGATGTTGCGTTTCTCCGAGACGACACGCTCGCCATGCGGGTCCTGAACGCGGATGATTTCCTTGCCGCTCCAGGAAGAGGCCCAGACCCGGATGGTGAGGTCGTCGACGTCGAACCAGGTTTCGATGCCGTGGCGCAGACTGAATTTCATGCGGGAGGTCCCGGGGTTTCGTGCGGGTTGCTGAATCGTATTGTGTCCCATTTCGGTTCCTTGTGATCGCGCTGGATTGCGCGGAACCGATTACACCTCTGGAGCAACGAGTCGCCAACGACAGGGGCGCGCCATGGCGTCGGCCTGTCGCATGACAGCGTGCGACAGGCATGCGACAGTGTTGTAGTGCAATGCGGGTGCGCCGCAAGGACGGTCCTCCCCTCAGGCCGGGGGAGGATCGGGACGCGGGCTCAGCCCTTGCCTTTCGGCCCGAGGAAGATCCAGAACAGGAAGCCGATGACCGGGGCGATGATCAGGATCAGGATCCAGAAGAAGCGGACAAAGACACCGACCCGGGCCTGGGCGGTCTTGATGATGGCCCAGACCACGATGACCAGCCAGATCAGGCCGAGAAGACCGAATTCGATACCCATGGCGTATTCCCGCAGTGAATTGATCTGTAATTATTCCACGGAAGTCGCACCGGATTCGGCCCGGCCTTGCGCCAGCAGGATTTCACCCTGGCGCTCCTCGACCGGCACGGCCGTGAGCGGATCGCCCTTGCACGGTCCGCCGATGCATTCACCGCGGTCGGTTTCGAACACCGCGCCGTGGGCGGCGCAGATCAGGTTTCCTTCCGGATCCTTGAGAAACTGGTCCGGGGCCCAGTTCAGGCTGCGGCCGGCGTGCGGACAGACATTGAGCCAGCACCGCGGAGTCCCGTCGCGCCGTGTCAGCACCAGCCAGCGGCAGCGGCCGGCCTGCTCGATCACGGCCTCGCGGAATTCGCCCTCGCGGACGGCATCCGAGGCGATCAGGAAACGTTCGCCGAGATTGGTTGTCGGATCGTTCATGAGAGATTATCGCTATCCATTCGGTCGTGTTCCGACCAGCCCGCTGGCCCGCTTCGGCATGGTACTGCTCGGCCTGGCGTTCCTGGTCGTGAGCTTCCTTGTCGGCCTGGTGTTCGTCGCTGTGGTCGCGGGGCTCGCCATACTCGGTGGCCTGGGGCTGACAATCCGCAACTGGCTGGTCGGCCGCAAGGCTCCTGCGACGAACGAGGACCTGATTCAGGTCGAATACCGGGTGGTGCGACGCGAACAGGAGCGGGATCGCTGATCCACCGCTGAACACCGCGAAGAAGCCGCCGTTCAGCTGCCGCCCTGCACCATCGCCAGCAGCGTTACCGCGCCCAGCAGTACCGCCATCCACAGCGCAGTGTGGCCCATTGGGCTGCGGCTGGAGAAATACATTCCCGGCTTGTGCCGGATGAAGCGAATCCAGTTGCTGCCGAGTTTCATTGCGACGGCATTGAACGCCAGTCGCGCGGCCCGCGCGCGCCCGTCGATCGCACCGATCAGCGCCGGCAAGGCTCTGCGCCACAGCCAGTCCCAATCGAGGCTGAGCGTGTCGGTGCGCTTCATCAGCGGCAGCAGCACGAAGAACGCCAGGCCGGCAAACAGCAGCAGCTGCAGCTGGGTCAGGACATGGTCGGCGGTGTAGGGCACATATTCGACCGGGTAAGGCAGCAGACCATAGAGCAGGCCCGGGAACACGCCCAGGGCGATACAGCCGATCGCGAACAGGATCATCGCAATGCGCATGTTCCACGGCGGGTCGGGTGGCCGGAGCCCGGAATCCTTCTGGAAGAACACCAACCACGGGAATTTGATCCCGGCATGCAGGAACACCCCGGCGGAGGCCGCGATCAGTGCAAACCAGATCAAGGTCAGGTGGTCATTGGCGGCAGCCGACGAGATCATCGACTTGGAGACGAAGCCGGAAGTGAACGGGAATGCCGAGATCGCCAACGCCCCGATGGTTCCGCAGATTGTTGTCAGCGGCATGGTTCGAAACAGCCCGCCCAGTTCGGAGCACTTGCGCTTGCCGGTCTGGTACAGCACAGCCCCGGCGCTCATGAACAGCAGCGCCTTGTAGATGATGTGGGTGAAGGCATGGGCCGCCGCACCGTTCAGCGCCAGCTCGGTGCCGATGCCGATCGCGGTGACCATGAATCCGACCTGGTTGACGATCGAGTAGCTCAGGATTCGGCGCATGTCGTTTTCGAGCAGCGCGTAGATGATGCCGTAGAAGATCATGTACAGGCCGATCCAGATCAGCAACGGCTGGCCGGGGAACAACAGCCATAGCGCCAGCACCGCGGTCTTGGTGGTAAACGCTGACAGGAACACCCCACCCATCGGCGTCGACTCCGGGTAGGCGTCGGCCAGCCAGGCGCTGATCGGTGGTGCTGCGGCATTGATCAGCACGCCGATGAAGATCAACCAGGCATCAAGGCTGTTCAGCGTCAGCGCCGTGATCTCGATCGAGCCGGTGTGGACCATCATGCCTTCGATGCCGATCTTCAGGATGATGCCGCCGAACAGATGGACGATGGCGTAGCGAATGCCGGCCGCGCGCGCGGCATCCGTGCCGCCACACCAGACCACCACGGTCGAGAACAGCGCCATGAATTCCCAGAACAGGAACATCACCAGCAGGTCGCCGGCGAAGCTCACGCCAATCGCGCCGGCGGCATACAGCAGGGCCGCGGTCAGTTCCCACCATTTCGACTGACGAAACGCAAACAGCACGCCACCGAAGGCCATGATGGCGAAGATCGTGGCAAACAGGCGACGCACGTCGCTGCCCTCGACCAGCTGCACCTCGTAGCCCAGGAAGGTGGCGGTCTGCTGGATCCCGTCACCGACCTGCCAGATGAAATACAGCGTCACCAGCGGTGTGGCCAGGGCGATCAGCGGCCGCAGCGCCGGTCGGGCGACCCCGATCAGCAGGGCGCCGATGATCATGGCAAACGCCGGCGGCAGCACGAACTCAATCATGTTTGATCATCGTTGATATCGTCGCTGATGTTGGGCGACAGGCGCGACGGCACCTTGTAGTAGCCGGCCGGGCGCTTCAACACGAAGCCAAGCAGTTTGGCGAACACCACCATCGCCACGCAGGTAAGAAAGCCATAGCCGGCATTGAAGCCAATCCATTCATCGACGCCGAAATAGCCGTGCACAGGCACGAA
>Ga0100399_1003224_pt1 | contig 11437 bp, 11 predicted proteins | sample CryGeymeta201523_FD_81545 | JGI IMG/M metagenome (GOLD analysis project Ga0100399, IMG submission 81545) | Groundwater microbial communities from Crystal Geyser aquifers in Utah, USA - Crystal Geyser metaG 2015-23 | ecosystem: Environmental > Aquatic > Deep subsurface > Groundwater | place: USA...
ACGATCTTGTCCTTGGGAATGGTCGGATCGATGATCAGGTTCAAGCTGCGTTCCCGTGCGTAAAGATCGAATACTTCACGGAGGGTTCCCTTTTCCATTTTCAGGCCGACGCCGGAAGAAACTTCATTGGGGGCGGTTTGCGCCTGCGATGAACCCCCGACGAGAATAAAAACCATCAGAAAAAAAAGGAACCGTTCCTCATTTGAAATTAAACGCGAATTGGGCATGCGAAACTACCTTATCTGCCAAAAGTTGCTGAACTGCGCCGGTGCGGACCAGGCGGATTGTGAGTTCTTCCCTGGAAAAATCACATTTCTCGACGACGACCTCGTTTCCAATGCGATCTCCGGTCGTGACAAGGAGGAGTCTCCCATCGAAAAGCACGAGGGCTTTCTGAATTCCTTTCCTGCGAAAGAAGCCTCGAACCTTGATTTTACCGAGGTCGAACCGGGGAGGCTCCGGAATCTCCACGGCCTGGAACTGTCGTTCAAATTTTCCGCGAAGGTCGCCGACAATGTCGCCCAGAGACGATCCGGGCGGAACCGGAGCCGCGACGGGGGCGGGGACGGGGGCTGGAGCCGGGGATGCCGTGGAAGGGGAAGTGGAAGGGGGGGGGGAAAGAAAAGGTGAAAAGGTTCTCGACCATCACTGGGAGGTCGATGACCTTCCTGTTGAGAAGGGCGGTTTTCATCGGAACCACTGTGGCCTGGCGCATACCTTCCACTTTGGTGGCAGCCGTCTGATAATCCCCCCAGGCGTCCCAGATGCGGGCAATGGGGATGATGAACAGGAGGGAACCCAGAACAATCATTGCAAGAGTCCGGTTATCCATAGTTGTCCATAGTTATTCAAAGGCTTCCATTCTACTCCGCCCTCACCAGCACTTGCAGGACGAGCAGAAATTTCAGGAACGTTTTTTCCTGCGTGGCTTGCACCGATTTCACCCACAAGAAACGTGGATGTTTTTCCAGATCTGCCAGAAACCGGCGGAACCCATCGTAGGTTCCGGACAATCGCATCTGGATGCGGACGAGGGAAAATGAGCCGGCTGATTCTCTCTTCGCGTAAGCAACATCTTCCCGGAAAAGGGAATGGGCGGCCATCCGCAGGTCCAGATCCTGGATAAAATCGGGAAGAGAGTTGGGAAAAATAGCCTGACTCGCCAGTTGGTCAAGACCGGCCCTGTTGGTTTTTTCGAGCGCCGAATTTTCCGCCCAGTTTTTGCGTCGTTCTTTGAGAGAGGTCTGCAAGGCCCGAAACTCATCATGGTGTTTTTCCACCAGCCCAATCAGATCGCCGTTTTCCATGAACAACCAGATGCTCAGGACGGCCAAAATCAGAAAGAGTATCGGTCGAGCGAAGGTTCCTTGATTCATTCGTTTGCGCCCCGGATTTTCTCGAGATCGCTGTCCGCCGGTTGATACTGGAGCGAGAGAACAAACTGGAATTTGCTTCCTTTGAGGCGGTAGGAGGAAAGAAAAACATTCCGAAACCGTGTCACCTCCTGCAAGCTCGCCAGAAAACCCCGGACAGCGGCAACGGAATCGGCCATGCCGCGAATCTCAAAACCGGCGGTCCAACCCATTCCGGCCGGGCGTCCGGCGGGAATGCTTTGGGGGCGTGCGGGTAGCGGGGAGGCGGATTGCGGGGTTGCGGGTGGCGGGGAGGCGGATGTCGGGGGTCGCGGATTGCGGGGGTCGCGGAACCGACTGGCATTCGATCCCTTCCACCTGGACCCCATCAGGCTTGGCGGCCTCAAGGTCGTTGAACAGCCAGGTCCAGGAGACCTGTCTTTCTTCGAGGAGTTGGTTCAACCAGGCGATATCCTCACTTCCGAAGGGGGGGCCACCCCTGGATTCCTGGACTCCCGCAAGGCTCCGATGAAGGCTTTCGATGCCCTTGAGGAACTCAAGGTCCGTGTATAGCAGATTTTGGCAGTAGTACAAGTTAAACAGAATGATGATCCCCAAGGCGGCAAGGACCGTTCCAGGAACCTGGAATCTGCGGGGGGGCGGGAAAACCCGGATTTCCTGGCCGAAAGCCTGAAGAATCGGCCTCGTTTCGGAGACGGGCACGATGGGCCGATGGATGAAATTCTGAAAAAGCCGCACGAAACGCAAAGACCGGGCCAGATCGCCGAAAAGACAGATGGGGCCTTTCGCTTTCGGCAGAATCTCTCTGATTTCACCAGCCAGGCGCTGAAAAATAGATTGCATCCTGGAAAGATTCCGCCACGCATTTGAGTCGTCAGGGAGTTTTTCGGCGGTATCCGGCAGGGCGATTCCCCGGTCGAAAAAATCCACCAGATCTGCGATGGGGTTCCCAAAAAGCCCGGCCAGGGCTTCAGAAAGACGGGTCACGCTCAGGGAAAGACGGCGACTTTGGAAGTTTCCCGACTCATTCCAGCACATTTCGAAATCCTGGGGAACCGCTGTTCCCGACCCACAAACGATCACGACCTCATGTTTCCGGGCCAGGATTTTCACGATGGTATGGATTGAGAGGGGGATGAGTGCCCTAAGGGACTGGGCTTTTCGGATACGCTCCAATTCGAGAACCCCCCCCCGAGCGGCCAGGACAGCGACTTTTCGGCCCGCAAGGAACACGCCCAAACCGGTCGGATCCAGGTGCAACCGGTCGGCAAGGAAGAGTCTCGCGTGCTCCTCGCCATCAGGAATCTCCTCGTTCGAGGCGGCGAGGTAATCGATGACCTCGGGCTGGAACAGGAAACCGATGTCCCCGATTCGCACAACCTGGTTTGCGGCCATGGCCGGTATCCTGGAAACGGAACCAGCACCAGAAACGATGTCAGCCCCAGAACCGGTGCTACCGGCGAATAATGTACTCATTAAAATTCCCTCTAAACATGCCTATTTGAAAAAAGGAGAACGAAAGAACGAGGAAAGAATGAGGAGAAATGGAGACAGAGGAAATGATGAATGATGAATGATGCCCATTCTCCATTTTCTCCCATTCACCTTTTCTTCAATTTTTCCCAAAAAGCTAAACTCCTATGACTTTTCACAGGATGGAAAGTCAATCTTGGACACCAGCCAAAAAATCCTTCTACGCTTTTGAAAAAGATGCAGGTTGCCGACCGAAAGCCTGCGGATCCATGGTCACGGCGTTCACCTCGTCCAGGGTGGTCATCCCCTGTTGTACCTTTTCCAGACCGGTTTCCCGGAGGGTCAGCAACCCTTGCTTTTTCGCTTCGGCAAGGATAGCAAAAGGACTGGCTTTGTTGAGGATCATGGTTTTGATCGTCTCGTTCATGGGAAGGACCTCAAAAATGCCGGTTCGGCCTTGGTAACCACGGCCTTTGCATGAAAGGCAGCCGCGGCCGCGAAACAGACCTTTGCGGTCGGGATTGGGATCGGCCTCCCGGCAGTCGGGGCAGAGGCGGCAAACCAGGCGCTGGGCCATCAGAAGATTCACCGCGGAGGTGAACTCGTAGGTTTCTATTCCCATGTTTGCAAAACGGCTGATGACATCAATGGTGTTGTTGCAGTGGATCGTCGAGAACACCAGATGGCCGGTCAAAGAGGCCTGAATAGCGATCTGGGCGGTTTCCGAATCGCGGATTTCGCCCACCATGATGATGTCGGGGTCATGCCGGACGATGGAGCGAAGCCCGTTGGAAAATGACAACCCCTGTTTGTCGTTGACGGCGATCTGGATGATGCCGGCAATGATGTATTCGACGGGATCCTCGATGGTCACAATCTCGATCTGGGGGGAGGCGATCCGGGTGATGGCCGAGTAGAGAGTGGTAGTCTTTCCCGAGCCGGTGGGTCCAGCGACAAGAATCATCCCGTAGGGGTTGAGGATGTTGGCTTCGAAGAGAGCCAGGTCGCGTTCGGAAAAACCCAGATGGCCCAGTTCAAGATCGAGAATCAGCTTGTCCAGAATGCGGATGACGATGCTCTCCCCGAAAATGCGGGGAATGATGGAAACGCGGAAATCGATGCCGCGGCCGTTGATGCGCAGCTTGAAACGCCCGTCCTGTGGAGCCCGCTTCTGGGTCGTGTCCAGTTCGGAAATTATCTTGATGCGGCCGGACAGCGCCTGGTGGCTCTTCTTGTCAATGGTTTGTATCGGGAACAGGATTCCATCGATTCTGAACTTGACCTGAATGTGGTTCTCGGCCGGTTCAAAGTGGATATCGGAGGCTTTCTCCTCAATGGCGTTGAACATGAGCTGGTTGATCAGCTGTACCACGGAGTCGGATGGATCAGCAAGCCTTTGGGCGGTAAGGTTTTCATCATCCAGAAAAACCTCGTCAAATTCGGAACCATTCGCCGCCTGGGAGTTCCGCGGCAGAAGGCGGGACCAATCACTCAGGACCTTTTTAACCTGGGATCGGGGAGCCAGGTGGATCACGACTTTTTTCCCCAGCGTCGTCTCGATCTCCACCTTGCGATCGATATTTTTGGCCAAAGCGATATGGAGAACCCCGTCCACGGTCCGTAGGGGAACGCACTCGAACTCTTGGATGAGCTCGGGCGGCATCAGCCGAAACTCATCCGCTCCCAGGGATGTATTCCGAAGGGAAAGAAAAGGAATCTGAAACTTCCGCGCCAGCGTCTGACAGACTTCCTCCTCGGAAAACTGTCGGGATTCCACGAGAAAATCCTCGAAGCTCTGCTGCAACTGCTTTTCAGAGGAGATGTAGTTCCGAAAAAGGTCGCGCAGCCAGGCGGGAGGAGCCTTTTTTTCCTTCAGAAGATCGCGTAAGATGGGCTCTATCTCATATTCCTCGCAGCCGTAGGCGTAAAACAGGACTTCGGCCTCAACGAGAACTCCCGCATTTAAAAGGGCGGGAAGAAGCCGGTCTGGAGTTTCCCCGCTTCGGGCCACGATTCCTTGCAGGGTGGGGCAATCCAGGTAGCCTCTGCCCACCAACGCCGATTCAAGGGATTGCATGTTCATCGGATGCCTTCCCCCAGACGGAAGATCGGCAGGAACATGGCGATCAGGGTTGTGCCGGTGAAAATCCCCGTGATCAAAATCAGCATTGGCTCGACCAGGCCAAGAAACCGCTTGATCGATAAATTCATCTCCTCGGTTTCGTATTCATGGATCAGGGAGAACATTTCCGGGAGCGCCCCGGTTTCCTCGCCCGCCAGTGCCAGTTCCTTGAAAAGGCCGCAAAACAGCGGCACTTCGGCGAACAGATCCTTCAGACCCCCGCCTTCCCGCATCCGGCGGAAACCGCGTTCGAGGCAGTCTTTCAGGTATTGGTTCCCGGTCGAGTCGATGGCGATGGTGAGCGTTTCCATGAGATTGATACCGCGAGAAAGCATCAGAAGCATTGTCCGGCTGAAGACGGCTCGATGGAAAGATGTATAGATGGGGGAGACGGCCGGCACCGAGAAAAGATGGCGATCGACGAAGGTGGTCAGAACAGCATTTTTCCGCAAAAGGGGAACCAGCCCCAAGTAGGCTAGCAGTAACGAGATGATGGCCGGGAAAAAAACTTTTTCACGAAAGCCACTATCGAAATGACGGCAATCGTGATCCAGGGCAGAGAACCGCCCAAGTCGCGGATGGCCGACTCGAAAACCGGGATCGTCGTAGTGGCGAGGAAGCCCACGGTCAGCCCAGCGACGGCGACGAGGATAAGGGGATAGGACAACGCCGAGATGATCTCCTCGCGGATTTTCTTCATGGCGGCGAGGTGATCGACGATGCCGCCGAGGAAGGATGGAAGCGCGCCGCTCTCTTCACCGATCTTGACCGAGTTCACATACAACTGGGAGAACACCTCGGGAAACAGGGAAAGTGCCTTGTGAAGCTGGGTTCCCTCCAATACCTGCTGCCGGATGGTCTGCAGGATGAAGGCCGTGTTGCCCACGGCATCCTGGCAAAGCAGGTTGAGAGCGCTGCCCAGCGGGAGATGCGCTTTCAGGTAAGCCTGGAGCTTACGGGTCACCAGAAAAAGCTGTTCTTCGCTCATTCCCTGAGCATCGACCAGCCTATCGGTTGGGGTCGCCTTGCACAAAATCGCGCCGTTTTTTTAAACTCCTGGGCGAGTTCATCCGGGGAGATGCCGGCTTTCAAGATCAAGGCCGGCTTTCCCTCGGGATTGATGATTTCACAGCGGAAAATAGGCACGGCGTCAGCACCGGCACGGCGGGCGAAAGTCCTGAACATCACACCGTTTCAAAAGAGGGGTTTCCATAAGTGAAACTCAACGATGGTCCCCGCCTCGACTTCCCGGATTTCGGGAGGAATCACGATCGCCCCGTCGCTGCGACCGCCACTGACGAAATCCGAGGAACCGCGTGTTGCCAAAGGTGAAACACACAGACCCGAAATGCCGTTCTCGAGGCGGGCCAGGACAAAATGGGTCCGGCCCCCTTTAGTGGTAATGCGGGAGGAGGTGGCGAGAAAAAAGGAAGGCTTGATCTCGCTCGCCTGAATCCCTGAGAGGCGGCGAAGCGTTGGCACGACGAACTCGTAAAAGCCCGTCATCGCGGCCAGTGGATTTCCCGGCAAACCGAAAATGAACCGATTATTTTCCAAGGTGGCGCAGAGAAGCGGCTTTCCAGGCTTCATGGCCACGCCATGAAACCGGATTGTGGCCCCGATGGACTCAACTGCCGCTCGGACGAAATCGAATTTACCTTTGGAAACCCCCCCGGTCAGGATGATGACGTCAGCAAGAGCCGAAAATATTGCCAGTTGGGCAACGAGTTCGTCGAGGGAATCGCGGACTATTTTCTGCCCAACCACAGGAAAACCCATGGTGGTGAGGGCTGCATACAAGGTGGGCCCGTTGGAATTCCTCAATTCGTGCGGCTCGACCGCCGCGTCGGTGTCCCGAAGTTCTTCCCCGGTGCAGATCAGGGCAATCCGGGGCCGTCGGTAGACAATTACCTTCCCCCTTCCTACCGCGGCGCAAACCCCCATCTGGAGCGGACCCAGAAGGGCGCCCTGGGCCAGGAGAAGTTCGCCGCGACGGGCGTCTTCGGCCTTATGGATGATGTTTTCCCCTGATGATGCTTTGGAGCTGAATCGAATCCGGTCCCCAAGGTCATCGGCCTTTTTGACCATGACGACCGTGTCCGCGCCCTGGGGAATGTTGGCCCCGGTCATGATCCTGACGCAGGTACCCGGGGTGACAGCGAGCCTGACCGCTGAGCCGGACGCCAACTCGCCGGCAAGCTTCAGTTCGCGGGGGGGGGTGATCAGATCGGCGGAGCGAACGGCGAAGCCGTCCATGGCGGATCGCTCGGCAGGGGGGAGATCGCGGTCGGCGTGGATATTCTCAGCGAGAGCGTGACCCAGGGCTTCCGAAAGAGGCTTTTTCTCCGCTCCCAGGGGTGGGACACGGAGGAGAATAGCGCTTGCTTCGGTAGTTTTGATCACGGCTGCACATCCATCGGGAATCTGTAACCCCCGATTGTAACATTTATAACACACAGAAGCGCAGGAGAAATTCTTACCACCAAGGCACAGAGAATACAACCCATTTTTTATAAAAATCGTAAGAGTTTAGCGGTTTGAAAAAGGGGAGAACAAGGAAAGAATTAGGGAGAAATGGAGAAAATGGAGAAGTGGAGAAAGGGGGAAATGGAGAGGTTTTATCAAGAATCCTAGATTTATTTTCTCCCATTCTCCATTTTCTCCCATTCACCTTTCCTTAAATTTTCCCAAGCAGGTAAACTTTGAATGAGTTTAGCGGTCTGAAGTTAAACTGCCTCAAACGTCGATCAGATCAATGTTTTGCTCGGTCATCGATTGCCATCATGAAAATTTTCCAAAGTGTCTGTTGGAGCAAGGGGCCTGTACCATGAATAACTTGAACAAATTCAATAGGTACCCCGGCAATAGGTACTTTTCCACAAGCCTGAAAAGTTCAAGTAATTCCTGTTACAAGCCCAAGGTTTCGAGGTATTCGCTTCGGAAGGCTAAACACTTACCTAAAAAGCAAAATGCAAATTTTCACGAAGGATCTTTTACGTCAAAGAAAAAGTTACTGAACTGAGTGTTTATCGTATTTTGACCCTTTCAAGTGGTAAATATGGGCTTACAAGAAAATGCCGCCAAAAACTCATGACCACAATCACCACATTTAACGCGGGCAAAGCCGTTATGAAGGTCCCCGCAATCGAGAAACCGATGGATGCCTTTCTCGATGTGAGGCTTCCAAAATCCGAATTTAGCGGCAAACTGTTCGTCATAGACGCGGACAAAATCCTCGAAATAATCCTCAACACAGCGATATCAACCAGAGGCTTTCGGATTGCGTGGACGATAGATAGACATTTGCTTTTTCGGGTGCAGCATTCCATTCGCGATTTCGGAAGTCAAACGAAGGTTTTTTTGAAAATTTTTGGGGATGGCTCATGGTCCGAAGTAGGAAAAACGAACGAATTGTCCTCCTAATTCGGGAAAAAGTGGCCCTTGACACAAAAATGGGCGGGTTCTATTTTGAGCGCGGAAAATTGAACTTCCTATCAAGATCCTGGGCATTGCCGTAATTTTTGAAAAAGAAGCAGAAGGTCGGCAGGATCGGCGGGGGAAACTCATGCCAGGCTGCGGCTCGAAGCAAATCGATGGCAAGTACTGCCTCGGTGTGTTCGAGACAGGAGACCGCCAAGGCCAGATCATCGAGCTTGCTGGGGTCAGGGATGAGCTTCTCGAGCTGGTCAGCATGGACCTCCACGCGCTTTCCCTTCAGGGCAAGCATCACCCGCCGCCAGGTCTTGCGGATCTGAAAAACCAGGACCGGGTCTATGACCTTTGCAAGCGCCGCCTCAAGAACCTGGGGAATGTTCTTCGCCGGTGGCTGGGCCTCGATTTCCCAGAGAGCGTGCAGCACAAGGATACCGTCAGGGCTGGAAAGCCCCGCCAGAACCTGGTTGACCCCAAGTTGTGATTTGGATGTCGCCACGGCTCGAATAGTAGCACAAAACTAAACTATTCAGGAAACCAGGAGTCAGAATCCAGGAGTCAGAAAGAGGATGCCGGCGACCGGGATTTCTTGATTCTCGCCAATGACCTTGAATAGGGCGACATTTCGGGTGGGGGAACGGCGCATTCAGGCGCTTTCGAAGTTTTCCGCGAGTTATCGGGAAGATACCTGGGTTTTTCAAGTTCATACCTTGTCATTGCGAGGAGCGCGGCGACGAAGCAATCCCCAGGTGAAAGGCGAGACTGCTTCGCTTCGCTCCCAATGACAAATTCGAGAATTGACTTGCAAAATTCAGGTAAACCTAGAATCCGACGCTGCCGCCCAGATAAGTAACCGGGTTCTGGTTGAGAGAGAACCCCAGAACCTCGAGTTGGATGTTTCGCAAACCGAATCGTAATCCCGCGTTGAAGGAGAACTGGTCGGATCCTTCCCGGAACAGGTCACGATAATTGTAGAACTTTCCCTCGCAGAAAATGGATGCCGCGTCCTTCAAGACGTATTCAAGGCCAATGCCGCTTACCAGGAACTGCTTGGGGTTCATTTTAAACGTCTGGCCGTTCCCCAGATCGATCTTCTGCTTGTCAGTAAAGGATTCCTTCAGGTTCAGGTGTCCGTAGAAGCCGGACGCGATCTCCTCGGTAACGGTCATATAGGCATTTCGCAGGGTCTCGACCTGCATGAGATCGGCATTGTTCAATTGGGCAGCGGACATGGGAGCGTAGGAAAACCCCATGCAAAAGTCCTGGTCACCGTTCTGGGTTGAATATTTCATCCCGAAGGTGGTGGCATCTTCCCGGTAATTGAGCCCGGCCAAAGCGGGATCGCTCGACCTTTCATACCGAAGATTCATTGCGGTCAGTTCGAGGTTCGGCTTGACATTCCACGCAAGGCCGGTGAAATGCTCGTCTTTCGAGATCCGGTAACTGCCCGTGCCCAGGGTTAAATCACCCTTGGAAATTCCGCCCGTGTAGGTCAGCGAAACCTGCCGATCCTCCTGAAAATCCGGCGTCGGAATGGTCAAAAGCCCGCTGCTCCCCGACAACGTCGTCCCCAGGTGGGTCGCCTTCACCGTCGGCGCCTTCATGTCGTCAGGGTCGATTGCCAGGACCTGGCTCCAGCCCTGCACCGATAACCCCAGAAAAAAGACCAGAACTAAAAACCCAAAATCACGATTTTTCATTTACCACAACCTGCGGGCATTTGGAGCTATTGATTTGATATTCAAAGGCGACAATTCTTCCGCGAAATTCCGGTCCATCCAATTTTTTCATTTTTCCTACCCCTGATTCAATCTTCTTTGTTGTGGTATAACTGGCTTCAAAGCCACAGTTCTAGTAATTTTCCTTATCATAATTGGCCAAGTAGGTTGTCGTGTTCGCTGACACTGGGACTTGCTCCCAGGAATGTGAAGCAACTCCGTCAAAAACATTCCATTTGGTTGAAAATCCCAACACAACCCTAGGTACTGCATTCATGGTTGCCCCATCAGAACCAAGAAAAACAAAATACGTTCTTGCCGCGGTTGAAGGGGGAAGATGGGTTATTTTAAAGGTGCCGGCATTATCGGGAATGTTGGAAACAGTCTTGCCTGAGTGGGTTGATTTGATCAGGAAAGGAGGAGCGCTGAACTCCCAATTACTCTCCGATCTTGTTTCCCATTTCCGTTCCGTAACAGTTCCTCCACTAGCCAAAGTTTCGCTCACCAGGAATCGGTAGATATGGGTGTGATAATTCATCTCGTAAACACGAACGGAAAGATTTTCAGCACCCTTTCTTGTGGTTTCATCGACATATCTTCCGCCAATTGAACCTTTTCCAGTCTCCTGTTTATAAATCAAAGAATAAGTTAATGTTGCCGGAGTAATTGATCCTGTTGGGGAAACGGTAAAATTTACGTTCATTTTGCTGAAACTCTGTTTGGAAAATTCAATTTCATAGGTTCCGGGAAGTAAACCGGTGAAGTTGAACTGTCCCAAAAGGTCTGTGAGTTGGTTGCCAACCCCTTTTAAAATGCAGGTAACATATTCCAGGGGAGCTCCTGAAAAAGCATCTAACACCGTCCCAGTCGCGTTTGCCGTGACAACAGTGATTCCAGCGGGAGTCCGTGGAATATACACAATCGGCACCGCCGGGGAAACAGTTCCGTCACTGAGGATCTGAACATAGAAGGTTGTGTAGTCAAACGTCCTTGATCCCGAGGCTACGTGTAGGGTGTATAGCCCGGGGCCAGGTTTTGAAAAGAAGAATTTTCCCTCGATGGTGGTTTTGGTGGTTTCGCCGATCTTTAAATCTTTCAAATAGAGGTCAACATCAATTCCTCCCAAGGCTTCCTTTGAAGTATTGAGCGAGACGGTTCCTGACAAGAAATTTTCACCGGAAGCAACATCCTGGGAGATCGGATCGAGTAGCACCTCCGGTGTTGATGGAGAAATGGTGTGATCGGCGAAGACCTGCACCGGGTATTTGACGGAAACAAAGAGTGTAGAATTCGTTGCGACATCAAGGACATACAACCCT
>Ga0100399_1003250_pt1 | contig 11392 bp, 5 predicted proteins | sample CryGeymeta201523_FD_81545 | JGI IMG/M metagenome (GOLD analysis project Ga0100399, IMG submission 81545) | Groundwater microbial communities from Crystal Geyser aquifers in Utah, USA - Crystal Geyser metaG 2015-23 | ecosystem: Environmental > Aquatic > Deep subsurface > Groundwater | place: USA...
ATGAAACCACAATCGGAACTTTTGCCCCGGCGATTATTCCCGATAATTCGGCATTGCATAGTTTCGAGTTGGTTTTGTAAAATACGTTTGCCGCATCGATATTCGGGAAGAGCAAACAGTCGGCATCGCCCGCAACCGGCGAAGTGAAACCTTTAATTTCGGCCGAATGGCGATCGAGCGCTACGTCCAGCGCCATTGGACCGTCAACCATGCCGCCTTCAATTTGCCCGTGCTCCGACATTTTTGCGATAGTCGCCCCGTCCATACACGACTGTATTGAAATGATAATCTGCTCGGTTGGCGCAATTACTGCTACCTTCGGATATTCAATACCCAACAGTTTTGCTGCCTGAATCAGGTTTTCAGTCATTAATATTTTCTGCTTCAGGTCGGGATACGGAATTACTCCCGCATCACTAAATATCAGTAGTTTATGGTAATTTGGGTTATCCATTACCGAAATGTGGCTAAGCGTTCCGCTGGTGGGTACCAACCCGGAATCTTTTTTGAGAAGCACACGCATGAATTTATCGGTCGGAAGCAAGCCTTTCATAATCAAATCGGCCTCTCCATTGTTAATCAGGTCAATCGCTTTTTCGGCTGCTTCCTTTGGCGTATCGGCATGGACTATCCGGTATTTCTGCCTGTCGATATTTAAACTTGTAAGCGCGGCTTCAATGGTTTTACTGTCGCCGGTTAAAATAGGTGTAACAAATCCCATTTCCACGGCCAGGTTTAGCGCTTCAATTGTGTTTTCGTCAACACCGTTAACAACCACTAGTCTTTTTTCGGGTTGTTTTTGAGCTGCTTCCAGCAAATCGGTAAAGTTTTTAATGTGCATTGTTTTTTTTGTCGAAGTTAAAGGAAACTGTCAATTCAACCGACAACATTTCTCAGGTTTTTTTATGTTTTAAACCATGAGTCAAAATTTTATCATTTTTCATTCTGTTTTCTTTGAAAAAAAGTGTGTTATAGAATATACAGGAAAAAGTTTGGATTCTGATTTTTTATACTAAATTCAGACCCTCATATAATATTAACTGGCTAATCAAATTCTGAAATATCTTAAATTGAATCACTTATTTAAAAGTTATTATTATGGTAAATAAAATTACAAGTTTGGCTGAATATTTTCAGAAGTATCAGGAAAGTGTGGCCGACCCCGAAGGTTTTTGGGGAAACATTGCCGAGAGTCATTACTGGCGTAAAAAGTGGGACAGGGTCCTCGATTGGAAATTCGAAGGAAAAGGGGCGCCCGATGTAAAATGGTTTGTGAACGGGAAACTGAATATTACCGAGAATATTTTCGAGCGTAATATGTTTCTGCGCAAAGACCAGGTTGCCATTATCTGGGAACCCAACGACCCGAAAGAACCTGCAATAAAACTTACTTACGGAGAACTTTTCGATAAAGTAAAACAATTTGCCAACGGACTTATCAAACTGGGCGTAAAACGCGGCGACAGGGTTGCCATTTATCTGCCAATGGTTCCGGAGCTTGCAATTGCCATGCTGGCCTGCGCCCGAATCGGGGCAATACACTCCATTGTTTTTGCAGGTTTTTCGGCAACTGCACTGGCCGACCGTATCAACGATGCAACTTCAAATGTGCTTATTACTTCCGATGGTGGTTACCGCGGAACCAAAAGTATCCCGATGAAAGGTATTGTTGATGATGCAGTTGCAAAATGTCCGTCAATAAAAAATGTTGTCATATTAAAACACACCAGCGAAGAAATTAACTGGGTTGACAAACGCGATGTTTGGTGGCACGATTTAATTAATGGGGTTTCTACTGAAAACACGGCAGCAGAAATGGATGCCGAGGATATTCTATTTATTCTTTATACGTCAGGTTCAACAGGCAAACCCAAAGGCGTTGTTCATTCAACTGCCGGTTACATGGTTTTTGCTGAATACACTTTTAAAAATGTGTTTCAGTACAGCGATGGCGATATTTACTGGTGCACTGCCGATATTGGCTGGGTCACCGGTCACTCGTACATTGTTTATGGCCCGCTTTTAACCGGCGCCACCAGTGTAATGTTCGAAGGTGTTCCTACCTGGCCCGATGCCGGAAGATTTTGGGAAACCGTTGACAAACACAAAGTAACCCAGTTTTACACAGCGCCAACTGCTATTCGCGCATTGATGGCGCAGGGCGATAGTTGGGTTACCAAATACGATCTCAGTTCACTGAAAGTTCTGGGCACCGTTGGCGAACCCATTAACGAGGAAGCCTGGAGATGGTACCACGATTTAGTAGGAAAAGGGAAACGCCCCATTGTTGATACCTGGTGGCAAACCGAAACCGGTGGTATTATGATTACCCCCCTTGCCGGAATTACCCCAACAAAGCCTTCGCTGGCAACACTTCCTTTGCCCGGCGTTCAGCCCATATTGGTTGATCCGGAAGGAAAAGAACTAAAGGGCAACGGAGTTGAAGGAATTTTGTGTATTAAATTTCCATGGCCGGGCATGATTCGAACTACTTACGGCGATCATCCGCGCTGTTTTCAAACCTACTTTTCGGCATTCCCGGGATTGTATTTAACCGGAGATGGCGCAAAACGCGACGAGGAAGGTTACTACCGTATTATTGGCCGGATTGACGATGTAATTAACGTATCGGGGCACCGCATTGGAACTGCTGAAGTTGAAGATGCTATAAACCAGCACCCAAAAGTGATTGAGTCGGCTGTAGTTGGATTTCCACATGAAATAAAGGGTTCGGGTATTTACGCTTATGTTATTTGCGAGGACCTTTCGGATAACGAATTGAAAACCATTGAAAACGAAATCAGGGAAACCGTAAATAAATTTATCGGTGCAATTGCAAAACCCGATCAGATTCAAATTGTGAGCGGCTTGCCAAAAACAAGGTCCGGGAAAATCATGCGCCGTATCCTGCGAAAAATAGGGGAAGGCGATGCAACCAATCTGGGCGACACATCTACCCTGCTCGACCCGGGCGTTGTTGATGAAATTATCGATGGTGCAAAAGTTGAAGTAAAACGATAAAACTCAAAAAGACATCTCCTCCCGGGATGTCTTTTTTCATATAAATGATTTACTTAAAGCATTAATTTAAAGAATATTATACTTTTAAAAACCAAATGTTATGGATAATCAAAAAGTAATGAACCGTTCTCTTGTAGTTGTTGGAGCTGTTTTGATACAGCTTGCGCTGGGTAATTTGTATGCCTGGTCGGTTTTTACCACCAAGCTGGTTGAAAGCGCCTGGACAAAAACACAAACACAGGTAGTTTTTTCGGTTGGTGTGGCCGTTTTTGCCATTGTTATGGTTATTGCCGGCCGGTTAATGCCAAGGTTTGGCCCCCGAAAATTAACCATTGCCAGTGCAGTGGCGCTTGGATTGGGTTATATTATAGCAGGTCTGCTCGGCGCGGAAAACTACAGTACAACATTGATATTTGTCGGAATACTTGGCGGCGCTGGAATTGGATTTGGTTATGTTGTCCCCATTGCTGTTGGAATGCGCTGGTACCCTGATAAAAAGGGATTGATAACCGGACTGGCAGTTGCGGGGTTTGGCTTTGGCGCCACACTTTGGATGGCACTGGCTGGAAAACTGGGAGCCTTGGGTGGCGGTGAACTCATCAACAAAATCGGTCTTTCAAATACTTTTATTGTGTTGGGGATTATTTTCCTTGTCATCATTTTAATTGGCAGTATCTGGATGGTTTTCCCTGCACCCGAATGGAAACCCGCAGGATGGGAACCCGTAGTATCCAAAACGGCAACCAAACCTGCCGGTACTGTTGATTTCAGCAGCAGCGAAATGCTAAAAACCCCGCAGTTCTACCTCATCGTTGCAACTTATGCATTTGGGGCGGGCGCCGGATTAATGAGTATCGGTCTGATGAAACTCTGGCCGATGGAAGCCATGGAAGCACACGGCATTTCGAAAGAAGTGGCAGGCGCGGCAGCAACCATGGCAATGGCAATTTTCTTCGCGCTGTTTAACGGGTTGGGCCGTATTTTATGGGGAATGATCAGCGACAAAATCGGACGAAAATCATCAATTGCAATAATGATGGCCACACAGGGCGCTTTCGTTATTCTCTTTCAGTGGATGGCCGGAATGCAGGCTACGCTTTATATTTTTGCGGTACTTATCGGGTTCAACTATGGCGGATTATTTTCGCTGTTCCCAACCATTGCATCCGATATTTTTGGAAACAAAAACTTCGGGCAAAACTATGGCTGGGTATTTCTGGCTTATGCAATTGGCGGAATTATTTTTCCTGTTTTAGGAGGAAAGTTAGGCGACCTAGGAAACTTTCCGCTGGCATTCACTATATGCGGAATTCTTTGTTTTGTGGCAGTTTTTACCATTTTAATGGTTAAACCTGTAAAAAGTTCAAAATAAAATATTCTGAAATTATAATCAGAAAACCCGGAAATCCCGGGTTTTCTGATTTAATACACTTAACATGTTTTTAAACAGCGGGAAAATAACTTGTTTTTAAACATGCAAAACCAATTTTTATATGAATCATTTGATGCTATGGTTTTGATTTTAAGTAATATTTATGGTTTTTTCGAATGATTTTTATGGTTAATAAAAAATTTCCAAAACTGACTTTTTTTATTGAATTTTACGCGCAAAATCGATCACCTTTACAAATGAACATTTTTAAGCAAATCTTTAAAACTAAAAATATTACCAAATGGCCATTAGGAAATTAAACAGCATTTTTAAGCCAAAGCGAATTGCTTTAATTGGCGTTTCTGATAATCCAAACAGTGTGGGTGGAATTACTTTGCGGAACCTTGTTGGGGGCGGTTTCAACGGTGTAGTATATCCGGTTAATCCAAAACGCGAAGCAGTTTTGGGAATACCTTGTTATCCTGATGTTAAAAGTCTGCCAAAGACACCCGATTTAGCCGTTATAATGATAGCGGCCAAATTTGTTCCCCAGGTCATTCGCGAATGTGGCGAAGCCGGAATACACGGAGTGATAATTATGTCGGCAGGGTTTAAAGAATCGGGAGAAGAGGGAAAAGCCCTTGAAGAACAGGCAAAGTTAGAAAAGGCCAAATTCCCCGATATGCGCATTATAGGCCCGAACTGCCTGGGTATTTTGGTCCCGGGGTTAAATATGAATGTAAGTTTTGCCGATGGGATGCCTAAAAAAGGTCATGTGGCTTTTATCTCTCAATCGGGCGCTTTGTGTACATCGGTACTCGACTGGGCCTACGAGTCAAATATTGGGTTCTCCTATTTTGTTTCCATTGGTAATTCTATGGACGTCAACTTTGGAGATTTAATCGACTATTTTGGTCAGGATCCAAATACAAAATCAATTGTTTTATATGTTGAATCACTTATCAATGCCCGCACATTTATGTCGGCAGCTCGTGCTTTCTCCCGCGAAAAACCGATTATCGTTTATAAATCAGGTCGTTTCCCCGAGTCTGCTGCAGCAGCGGCATCTCACACAGGAGCTATGGCTTCTGAAGATTCTATTTACGATGCCGTTTTTCGCAGGGCAGGTTTAGCACGTGTTTTCGATTTTGGAAACATTTTCGAATTTACAGATTTGGTTGGCCGTCGCAGGATTCCAAAGGGAAACAGGCTTGCAATTGTTACCAATGCCGGAGGGCCGGGAGTTATGGCAACCGACTCATTAATTTCCCTGGGTGGTAAATTAGTTGAACTTTCAGAGAAAACAATGCAACGACTGAATGAATATTTACCTCCTTTCTGGTCGCATGGAAACCCGATTGATGTGCTTGGAGATGCTACCCCTGAAAGATTTGCAAAAGCCACTGAAATAGTTCTGGAAGATGAAAACGTTGATGCAGTTCTGGTTCTTTTAACTCCACAGGCCATGACTGCCCCAACAGAAACTGCCGTTGCAATCTCTCAACTTGCATCGAAAACAACAAAATCGATTATGGCAGGTTGGTTGGGCGGTGCAAGTATGCGCGAAGGGATTCAGGTATTTAACCAAGCTGGAATTTCGAGTTTTACTGCCCCTGAACAAGCTATCCGTGCATTTATGACTCTTTCAAATTATTCTGAAAACCAGTCAATGTTGTACGAAACTCCCAAAGAAGTGCCTGTTTCATTTCAATATGATCGGTTGGAATTGCGTAAAAAATATTTGAAAGATATCTTCCCGAAAGCAAAAATCCTGAACGAAGACGACTCAAAAATGTTGGTGAACGATTACGGGATAAATACCACTCATCCCCAACCGGCAGCCACCGAAGACGAAGCCGTTGAAATTGCGCGAAAAAAAGGATATCCGGTGGTAATGAAAATATATTCTCCCGATATTACACATAAATCAGACGTTGGCGGAGTGGCGCTGAATATAAAAGACGATGAGATGGTAAGGGCTGCTTTCCGAAATATGGTAAAAACTGCTGCCGAAAAACGCCCTGATGCAAGAATTGATGGTGTTACTATTCAAATCATGGTAAACACCAAAGATGGTATTGAACTGATTGTTGGAACCAAAAAAGATCCGGTTTTTGGAACTGTAATGCTGGTCGGGATGGGTGGTGTAACTGCCGAATTATTTAAAGACAAACGACTTGAATTCCCACCTTTAAACGAACAACTGGCGCTGCAGATGTTAAAATCTCTCAAAATATATCCGATGTTAAAAGGATATCGGGGCGATTCTCCAAAAAACATCGACAAACTGATTGAAGCGCTGATACGCATGTCATACCTGGCAGCCGATTATCCCGAAATTGCCGAACTCGATATAAATCCGTTAGTGGTTACACCAACCGATGTAATCGCTCTCGATGCGCGTATTGTAGTGGACGAAGAAATTCTGAAAAAACCGGTAAAGGAATACTCTCACCTCATTTTGCGTCCTTATCCCGAAAGTTTAATTAAAACCACAAAACTAAAGGATGGCACCGAAATTACACTTCGCCCGATAAAACCCGAAGACGAACCACTATGGCTTGAACTGTTGGCAAGTTGTTCAAAAGAGTCGATTTATCATCGGTTCAGGTATGATTTCTATTTCGATTCGCACGATGTTGCTTCACAGTTTTGTTTTATCGATTACGACCGCGAAATTGCAATTGTAGCCGAAGTTGAAGAAGAAGGTCAGAAAAAAATTATTGGTGTGGGGAGATTGATTGCCGACCCCGATGTGGAAGTAATGGAATACGCCATCTTAATTACCGATGCCTGGCAGAAAAAGGAACTTGGATTTACGATTACTAATTACTGCATGGAAATTGCAAAAATGAGGGGTGTGAAAATTCTGGCTGCCGAAACTACAAAAGATAATAAACCGATGATTTCTGTTTTCAGAAAACTAAACTTTAAAATCAGGTTTAATGAGGACACTACTGTTTCGGTGAGCAAAGACATTTCAGTTGAAGATTAATTTAAAATTTTAACCATTTGAAAACCTATTTCCCGGCAGTTGGTTAATTCCCTGCCGGGAATTATTAGTAAAAAACGATGGATTTCGAAAAACTGAATCAAGCTGTCAAACTAATCCGAAAAGCAAAATATTCAGTTGCTTTTACAGGTGCCGGCATTTCAGTTGAAAGTGGAATCCCACCGTTCAGGGGCGAAAACGGGCTTTGGAACAAAGTGGATCCCATTTTTCTCGAAATTGAATATTTCAGAAAAAGGCCGCTGCAATCGTGGAGAAAAATAAAAGAAATTTTTTATGACACACTGATTGATATAAAACCCAACATCGCCCACGAAACGCTCGCCAACATGGAAAAACGAAGTTTTCTGGAATCTGTTATTACCCAGAATATTGATTATCTGCACCAAAAAGCCGGAAGTAAAACTGTTTACGAACTTCACGGAACTTACAAACAACTGGTTTGCACCGAATGTGGTTCTGAATTCGACATGAGTTTTGCCGACATGAGATATTTACCACCAACCTGTTACATCTGCAAAGGAATCCTAAAACCCGATATCGTTTTTTTTAACGAACCCATTCCGCCGTTTGCATTAAAACATTCGTTCGAGGAAGCCAGAAAAGCGGATGTTTTAATCATTATTGGCACAAACGCTGAAGTTTTACCGGCTGCCGAAATTCCAATAGTAGCCAAAGAACACGGGGCAAAAATCATCGAAATAAATATTGAAGAAACGCACTTTACACACGAAATTACGGATATCTTCCTGAAGGGAAAAGCTTCGGAAATGATGAAAGGAATTGGGGAATTGCTGTATTTGTGATTGTTGGGTGCCGCGGATTCCGATCCGCGCTTTTTTAACAGGGTGATGTGGTTTCCAAACCGCATTTTTAAAATCAGCGATTCTGAAACCGCCGCACCCGGGAGTCACACTTTCTATGTCCGGTAATTTTCTTCGGCTTGCGGAAGCCGAAGTTCCTTTTTTCTATGATTTGAATAAATCAGAATGGGTGCCGGTATCAGCGAAATAAACAATTTTTTTGTCTGTGTCTTTTAACTTAAATTGATTGGAGAATTCGGGTACAAACATTATTCGTTGAGTTTTTTTATCATTTCATCAATGTTCGAAAATTTTATGGTATGTCCATTTTCAACTTCTTTTATTGCTTTTTTTAACCTGGCTGATGGTTCTTTAACCACCGATAACTCAACTTGCGGGTTACCCTAATTTTTTAATTACTTCAAGCAGGTCGGTTAAATCTTTATCATCAGGAACATTAAAAGCTATCGTCTTCATTTGTTTTTCATTTGCCGTAAATTTATAAAAAATCTTTTTATGACATATTCCATTGCCTCACTCAAAAATAATTTCTACCATTGAACCTAAAAATTTTAATCATGAAGTACTATTTCAGAAAACTGTTTATCATCCTGGTTTTTCTCGGGATTTTTCAAAGTGGAAAAGCCATCAACGATGCACGGATGATGCGTTTTCCCGACATCAATAATAACCTGGTTGCGTTTGTTTATGCAGGCGATATCTGGACAGTTCCTGCGATTGGCGGGGAAGCCCGCCGTTTAACTTCGCACGAAGGAATGGAACTGTTCCCCAAAATTTCGCCCGATGGAAAATGGATCGCATTTTCAGGTGAATACTCAGGTTCGCGGCAGATTTTTGTTATTCCTTCGGAAGGCGGAAACCCAAGGCAGCTCACATTTTACAACTCGGTAGGATTGATGCCCCCACGTGGAGGTTTTGACAACGTTGTTTTGGACTGGACACCCGACAGCAAAAATGTAATGATCCGAGCCAACCGCACTGAATTTGGCGAACGAAACGGAAAGTACTTTTTGGTGAGTATTGAAGGTGGATTGGAAAAACCTTTGCAGATTGTAAACGGTGGTTTTGCAGCTTTGTCGCCTGATGCCAAACAAATTTGTTTTACACCCGTTGATCGTGAGTTCCGGTCATGGAAACGTTACAAAGGCGGGCGGGCTTCCGATTTGTGGATTTACGACCTCGAAAAAAATACTTCGGAACAAATTACCGATTTTGTGGGTTCCGACCAGTGCCCGGTTTGGTTTGGCGATAAAATCTTTTTTGCATCCGACAGGAACCTCCGGCTGAACATTTACAGCTACGACACAAAAACGAAAGAAACAAAACAACTCACCAGTTTTAATGATTTCGATGTTCTGTGGCCATCGGGAAGTAACGGACAACTGGTTTTTGAAAAAGGCGGTCAGATTTTTAAAATGAACCTTGAATCAGGAGCAACAGAAAAAATCACCATCAATATCAATTTCGATAATCCAAACCTGGTTGCATACTTTAAAAATGTAAGCTCCGACATTCACAGCTATTCGATTTCACCCACCGGGAAACGGGCGTTATTTGATGCCCGCGGCGATATTTATTCAGTACCGGCTGAAACCGGAATTACTGAAAACCTTACACAAACTCAGGGAATCAGGGAGATTTACCCCAACTGGTCGCCCAACGGGAAATACATTGTTTATTATTCCGACGCCACTGGTGAATACGAAATTTACCTGCTCGAAAATAAAAAAGGGGCCAAACCACAACAATTAACAACCAGTTCTTCAGCCTGGAAATACGACAGCGAATGGTCGCCCAACAGCAAATACCTGCTTTATTCCGACCGCGCGCTTCAGTTAAAACTTTTCAATATTGAAAACAAAACCGAAATGGTGGTTGACAAAGCCACCGAAAATGAGTTCCGCTCATACATTTTTTCTCCCGACTCGAAATGGGTGGCCTACGAAAAACAGGCGACAAACGGACACTCGGCAATTTGGGTGTACAACATTCCTGAAAACAAATCCATTCAACTCACCGACAATTCATTTTCAGATAATTCACCGGTATTTTCGATGGATGGAAAAACCATATTTTTCCTGTCTGACCGCGATTTTAACCTTGATTTTTCGAGTTTCGAATTTAATTATGTTTACAACAACTCAACCCGTATATACGTAATGGCGCTAAAAGCCGACGGAGAAAAGCTTTTTAAAGATAAAAATGATGTTGAGCCGGTGAGAGAAGATAAGCAAGTTGAAGACGAAAAAGGCGAAGGCAAAGACAAAGACAAAGACAAAGGCAAAGGCAAGGACAAAGACAAAAAAGAGAAGAAAGATGCTGGTGATGAAAAGAAAGCTGAACCGGTAACCGTTTCGATTGATGTTGAAGGTATTAACAACCGGATAATTGCACTACCGCTAACTGCCGGTGAGTACCGAAATCTGGCGGCTGTTGAAGGCGGGGTTTTATATATCAGTGATGGCAAATTGAAGAAATACAATATCGCTGAAGAAAAAGAAGAAGTGATACTTGAAAAAGCAATGCAAGCGCTGGTTTCGGCAGATGGAAAAACCATGCTTTACCGATCGGGCCGGGATTTTGGGATTACCAAAATTATCCCCGGACAAAAACCTGATGCCGGAAAATTGAAACTCGATGCCATGGAAATGAAAATCGACCCGGCAAAAGAATGGGCTCAGATTTACAACGACGGCTGGCGAATTTTCCGCGATTACTTTTATGTTGACAACCTGCATGGAGTTAACTGGAAGTCAGTTAAAGAAAACTACGCGCAACTGGTTCAATATGTTGGCCACCGTGCCGATTTGGATTTCATCCTCAGCGAAATGGTTTCTGAATCGAACACCGGCCATTCTTATGTGGATTGGGGCGATTTCGAAAAACCAAAACGTGTGGAAGGGGGATTGTTGGGCGCTCAAATCATTGCCGACGAAAAATCAGGCTACTACAAAATTGCCAAAATTTACCAGGGACAAAACTGGAACGAATCACTGCGCTCGCCGCTGACTGAGCAGGGAGTGAATGTGAAGGAAGGAGATTACCTCATCAGTATCAACGGGCGTGAAATAAAAACGACTGACAATCCTTATGAATTTCTGGAAAATACAGTAGGCAAAAAGGTTGAAATCGTAGTGAATTCAACTCCCGAAAAGGATTTTGCGC
>Ga0100399_1003252_pt1 | contig 11392 bp, 10 predicted proteins | sample CryGeymeta201523_FD_81545 | JGI IMG/M metagenome (GOLD analysis project Ga0100399, IMG submission 81545) | Groundwater microbial communities from Crystal Geyser aquifers in Utah, USA - Crystal Geyser metaG 2015-23 | ecosystem: Environmental > Aquatic > Deep subsurface > Groundwater | place: USA...
GACTGCTTTGGGATATTTGTTGATTAATTTTAATCTTGAATCACTGCCTACTTTCAAACGGGTGTCGTTGACAAGCAAAAAAACCCGATTGTCCGCCAATCCGCTCAAAAGTTTTGGAGAAATTTCCGTTACCGGTTGGCCGACACCAATAACAGTTATGTTGGGAATCTTTTCCAAATACATTTGCAGTCCGTCCGGCAAGGTGCCAAAATAACCTTCCGTACCGACAAGAGCTTTTTGTGTTTTTGCCACTCCTTTAAGGTAATCCGCCGCTTCTTTAATCCCGTAACCGGCGGTCCACATTTCCAGATAGCCCCTTCTTTCTTCCTTGGACAGCCAGGCTTTTTGGGGTGCGCTCACCAGTAAAAATGACTGATACACCGGCAGTAAAAACACTATCACCAAACCGCTAATAACCAACACCTTTCTCTTTGTTCCCCGGCAGAGTTGCTCTAAGGCAATCGCTGCAAAAATCAAAAAAATTGGCACGGTAAATAAAATATATCTGGCAGTAAAAACCTTAGCAATCGCCCCTTGTCCCAACAAAGGCAAAAGCCACCATAAAAGCAAAAAAACTCCTGTTTGAAACTGCTTTTTCAAACACAAAAATATTCCCAATATCCCCGAAATGAAAACTGCCGGCGTTCCCAAAATCCAGTACCAACTGACAACATCTTTCAAGTGACCGATTAGCGGATTAAACGGATGTTTAGTAATCTCACTCAGAGAAAAAACGTAGTCTTTGTTGCGAATGGCAATCATCTGAAATTCCGGACCTAAACGAAGGATATTGTATATAGTAAAACCAAAAACTAAGATTACTCCCCAATAAAACAATATATTCAAAAACAGCTTCGCAAGGCCTCCCCTTTTGAGGCCAGTTTTAAAATCAAACAAAAGACCTGATAAGGGCAACATTAAGGCAAAAAACAGAGCCGGAGATTTGGTAATCAGCCCAAAGCCTAATAAAATGCCGGCAATCATTGCCAAATCCAAACGTAAGTTTTTAATCAACAAAATACAAAATACCAAAAACCAAATACCAAACATAGAAAGCAGTCCGTCTGACAGCGCCATCCGGTCAAAAAAAAGACAAAAAGGTGAAATCAAATATAAAAGTGAAGAAAATAAAGATATCTCCTTTTTTTTAAACAGCAAATAAGACAAAAATCCTACCCCGATCATTGTTCCTAATCCCGCTGTCACAGAAACCAATCTTCCTGCCACCAGCGGATCGGAAAATACTTTTAAAAAGGGAATCACCAGCCACATAAAAAAGGGCTGTTTGCCATCCGTTAGAGGCAAAAACCGAAGCGACTGTACCGCTCTCATTACCTGCGCCCATCTGATATAAATGGCCTCGTCACAAAAGACTGGAATAATAGTTAAATGAAATAATCTTGTTAAAAAATAACTACAAACCAATAGCAAACTTACAACAAGTCTTAATTTGAAATTTGAAATTTGAAATTTGAAATCAATTTTCAATTTATTAATTTTTTAATTTTCAAACATTATAAAGACCCCTTATATCGTTAAGTTTAACCCTCAGTATCTGGAGCAGCATTTCTTTTGATTCTTTAAGATAGCTTTTTTTCTTGCCCTTGGCAATGTCCCGGTCCTTCCAGATAACCGGAACTTCTTTTATTTTATAACCAGATTTCTCTGCCAGAAAAAGCAGTTCAACATCAAAAGAAGTCACTTTCCATCCCTTGACCACTTTTTCTTTTTTAAAAAACTGCAGCATGGGAAAAATATGTCTGGCGACATCCGACCTAAAAGCCTTAAACCCGCATTGGGTATCGTTAATTTTTCGCAGCATTAAAGATTTTCTAAACAAGCGAAAGACATTTGAGCCGATTTTTCTGATTAAAGAAAAATTTTCCCTTTCCATTCCCCTAGATCCGATCACCACTTCGAAGTCTTTAAAAAAGGGTGTCAGTTTTAAAAGCTCTTCAATCGGTGCCGATTGGTCCATATCGGTAAACAAAACGAATTCCCCTGCCGACTGTTTTATTCCTCCCCAAACAGCTGAAGGTTTTCCACCATGAGGATTTTCCACCAGTTTAAAACCTTTCTTATCTTTAATTTGTTTTTTTACTATTTCCCGGCTGTCGTCGGTTGAACCATCATCGGAAACAACCACTTCCCAAGAAAATTGCTGTTTGGTCAAAAAATTATAAACCTCATCTAAAACATTTCTTTTCAGATTTTCGCTTTCGTTATAACAGGGAATAACGATTGACAAATATGGTTTATTGTTCGCCATAATAAATCCTTTCTCTCTTTTGGACGGTTATATCGCCCCAAGAGTAGTTGTCTTTAATAATTTTACCGATTGTGTCCTGCCTGTCCAACCACGCTTGTAAAAATTGCGGATGTTCGCCGTCTGGTTCATATAGAGTATACAGATTTTTTACTAATTTTGTTTCCGGCTCTCGGCCGTACTCTCCCGCCCCATACCAACGCATCAAATAAGAATATGAATAATAAATTTGCGGCGGGACATAAAAATCGGCATTGAATTCTTCTTTGCCTGCCTGGCTGTAAATCCAATCAATCGCTTTTTTCTGAGCTTCCAGTTTAATTCCAATCCCGGCTTTTAAATAATTTCTAATTGAGTAAAGGTTAGAAAAAGAAAACACGATCAGAAAACCACAAACAATCACTTTGCCGGCCAAACCCTGTTTTGTCAGATAATAGAGGCCAACCGAAAAAATCAGAAAAAAAGCCGGCACAACTCCGGTAAAATAATAATCCCAAACATAACCGTGATTGCCCTGATAAAAAAAGTAACCCAATAAAGGCACAAAAAGCCATAAAAGCAACAATTTGCTTTCCTTTAAAAACATTTTTTTTCTAAACAAAACAAAGGGTGCGGAAAACAAGGCTAAAACCAGCAGTCTTAATTTCCCCGATTGGGGAAAAAGCTTTCCGGCAAATACATCATAATATGTCAAAAGGCGCAGACGGACAACCTGCAAAAACGAAAGCTTAAAACTTTTTTCTTCGACTAAAAACTTCCTAAAGGCGGACAGCAAAATTCCGTCATGCCGGAAATTAAAATAAATCTGCGGTAGTAAAGTCAAAACAAATACCAATATACCCAATACTAGATACTTGATACTGGATACTCGTTTTCTCTGCCAGATTAAAATTACGATTACTGACGGCAGAAAAAAAACTGCCGAAGCCGCTTCCAGCTGCAGACAAAGACCAACCAAAAATGAACTAAGAACTATGAACAATGAACGATGATTTTCAATAAATTCATACAGGCAAAACAGTGCCAACAAAGTAAAAAAGGGCAAAGGATTTGGATTGGCCAGCCAGCGGGAAAAAGTTACCTGACCGTAAGAAAAACCGTACAAAAAGGCCGCCATTAAACCAACTTGCGTTCCAAACATTTTTTTACCCAAAAAGTAAAGCAAAAAAACTGCCCCCACCGCCAGCCAAGAAAGACCGGCCGCGGCGATTACCGGATTGCCCCTGCCCAAAAAATAAAAAGGAGCCAATAAGTAGTAATAAAAGGGGCCCAAAAAAATTCCGTCAATCCCCGTCACCGGCCCGATCAGAAAAAATTTATGATAATGGAGTAAATCCCAAATTATCAGCGCGTCTCTGCCCTGGTCATACCAAAATCCCAAAAGCAGATTTAAGCGGAACAAACGAAAAAAAGCAGAAAAAAGCAGAATTAAAAAAAGAATAAAATATTCAAATTCAAATTTTTTCATACCTCGAATCGGCTAATTTTAATCTGAGTATTTTTCCAAAAGTTTTTATCAAAAACCCGCGAGAGACTCGTCGACGGTCTTTTTTTCTGATTAATTAAATTACATATTTTTGTCCACTTTTTTTGCCTTTTAACAATTTTTACCAGGTCTAAATTATGAGAATGATAGACATTAAACTGATGGTTTCTTATCGTCTGAAAACCACGGCTTATCATTTCCCTCGCCCAATCATAATCTTCACATTCCGGCAAGGACTCATCAAACTGATATTTTTTCCTAAGGTCTTTTCTGATTATGGCATTTGTCGTTGTTATTGGAAAATTTACCCCGTCTTTCTTTAAAATTCTACTTCCCAATATTCTTTCTAATTTCTCCCATACGCTGCCGTCTTTCCCTGAACAGTAATGACCATCTACCGCAGCAATTTTGTCTTTGGCCACTAAGGCTGATAATCCGTCGGCTAACCAAGTTTTGGAAATCGGCAGGCAATGACCATTGGTAAACACCAAATAGTTTGTCTTGGCAATATAAGCACCAAGATTGCACGATAAGGCGTGACCAAATTCACTGTCAGGGATTTGCACCAAGGCAGCGACAGGATAACTTTTAATTAAATCTAACGTTCCGTCCTGGGAGTTATTGTCAATGATTATTAACTCGAATTTTTTTTTCGTCTGCTCACATAGTGAGTCTAATAAATCTTTTAGTTTTCTTCTCTCATTCTTACACCTTACAATAATTGAAGTTTTTATCATATCGCTTCGCAATATCAATAACGGACCAGTTTAAAGAGTTTAGTTCCCCAAGGAAATTCCCACTCTTGCTCAATTTTTGACCAGCCGAAATTGGCAATCTCCGCTTGAGGATGACCAACGGGCTGGCAGTCTTGAATTTCGCAAACGACAAAAAGCTGATCCGTAATCGTTTCGTCCGCTTTTTGGGCATCAATCTCCACCGCCTTCTTCCCCCATTTCTCCAGAAAGTACCGGTAACCGGCGTCATAATTTTGTTTGGCAATCAAGCCCAAATTAAAAGGCTGACTTTGGACTTCACCGGCAATTTTTTGGCTTATTTCGGCCGTTTTTTCCATCTGACAACTCGGCGGATATTTTAGAGGGTTTTCAATCAAGCTTAAAATCAAAACCAATAAAAATAAACCGGTGGCCAAAAATTTCCCCAATTTTTTGAAACGGGACAGAGTTTCCAAAATTACGGCGAAAATTAAAAAAACGGCCGGATATAAAAAACCAAAATAATGGTCATAAATATGCTGTTTGTATAACCCCATCCCCGTTAAACCTATAATAAGCCATAAAGCCAATAACAATTCTGTTTTACGAACAATTTGTTTGTCACGGTAAACTAATAAACAAGATATAATAAATACTATCAGGAACGATCCGGTAAATATCGAAATCCAAAAGCCAAAAATCTCATTTTTCCCGGCCAGCAAGCGGGTAACCAAGTTCTGCCAAAGAGGCCAAATTTGCGGGATTGCTTTGTACGCTTTCAAATTAACCGTTGTTTGTCTTTCCGAAAAAAATTTATAAAACGATTTATAATTTATGAAATTATGCCTCAAGTCAAACCAAATTAACGGTAAAACCGTTAATAGCGCAAAACTCAACCCGCCCGCCACGCAAGCCAGCACCAATCGCCTTACCCGAATACGCGACTGATCACTTATCTTGCTGGCATTGCGGGCAGGAGTGCAAAGTAATATTAGTTTTATAATAAAAAATATACCTACAACCGGAACCAACAAAATTCCCAAATAATGAGATTGAATGGCAAAAGAAAGAAGCACGCCTTCAACCGCCAGCCAATAATATTTATCTTTCTGCCAAAATTGCCAAATCCCCCAAATTATCAGCAATGCAAAAAAAGGCATGACATTGGGATTCCAGGAAGAACGGGATAAAACAATGGCGACCGGGGAAACCGCATATAGCAGCGAAGCCGCCAAGCCGACTTTAGGTGAAAACCATTCCCGGCCAAAATACCAAAGAAAAAAAGTTGTCGCTCCGGCAAACAAAGCAGTCCCAATAGAAGGACCGGTTGTCCCCATCAAAATATAAAAAGGCAGCATCAAATAATAAAAAAGCGGGCCCAAATACATATTCCCAATCGAGGTCATCGGCCCAATCAGAGTAAATTTAAAATTTTTAACCATCCTCAGCCAAACCAGCGCATCCCGGCCTTCATCCCCCAGAAAAGTCATATAAGAAGAAATTCTGAAAAGACGCAAAAAAAGGGCTAAAAAAACAATCCCCAATATAAGTTTATTGTTTTTAACCCAAGAAGTTATTTTATCTGCCACCATAATTTTCCCAAATCAACAAAAGATTTAAAAATTACTTTTAAATTTGCTCCCGTTTGTTTGCCTTCTTTGCGTGAGTAATGATGAACCCCGACTTCGGCCACTTTAAATCCGGCCTTTCTTGCTTTTCCTAAAAGTTCGGGTGAAATCATTCCTCCCCGTTGAGACTGCAGTTTGGGAATTCTCTCAATCACTTTCCTATTTACCAGTTTAAACGCACAATCGACATCCCGTACCTTTATTCCCAAAAGCAAATTGGCCAGCAAGGTCCAGCCCCAACCAAAAATTTTCCTGATCATCGAGTCTTGGCGGTTCAGGCGATAACCAACAACGACATCCGCCTTTTTGCTTCTCTCGATCAGTTTGTCAACTTCGGAAAAATCAAATTGACCGTCAGAATCAACAGTTACAATCCACTCAAGCCGGCTGTTATAAAAACCGGATCTTAAAGCCGCTCCATACCCTTGGTTGGGATTGTGAGTAATAACCTGAATAAAAGAATATTTTTCCGCTAATCGTTTAGCAACTTCGCCTGTTTTGTCTTTAGACCCGTCATCAACAATAATCAGCTCGTATTTTTCGGCAACATCCTCCAAAACAGGAATTGCTTTTTCGACCGTGTTTTCCAGATTTGCCTCTTCGTTGTAAGCCGGAAAAAAAACCGATAATTCTTTTAATTTATTCATTCACGCCTTCCAAGAGCAATCATATCATAAATTTGCTATCATCTATTTAGTGAAGATTAAACGGGATTTATTTTTAGTCATTCTTTTTTCGCTTTTAACCACGCTTATAGTTTGGCTGCCTTTTTTATGCAGTTTTAAAGAGGGCATTATTTCTCTTTTCAAAAATTATGATGGGCCGAATTACTTAATCATAGCCAAAACCTGGTACGATAAAGCCCTCATCGGCCGGACTTTTTCTCTTCCGATTCCACTGGAATATTATCCCGCCCATCTTCCGGGCTATCCTTTAACAATTTCTTTGCTTAACACCATTTTAAGGGGCCCTTGGGCAATGCTGACCTCAACACTGCTGGCCACGATTGGTTGCAGTCTTATGTTCTATCTTTTTGTTTTAAAATTTAAACTTTCCGAAAATCCTTTATGGCTGACATTAGTGTTTTTGATACTCCCGGCAAGGTGGGTAGCCGTAAAAGCGGTTGGCAGCCCGGAGCCGCTTTTTATCTTTGCTATTTTGGCTTCGTTTTATTTTTTTAAAAGCGCTTTTGATAAAGTCGAAAATAATTTACTCTCAAAAAAGAAAATTGTTTGGCTGGATTTACTGCTGGCGGGAATCTTCGGGGCTTTGGCGCAGATTACCAAAAGTCCGGGGATTTTGCTTTTTATAAGTTACTTGAGTTACTTGGGATACTTAGGTTACTTAAGAAAAAAAACAATCATAGGGAGTATAAAACTTTCCCTTCCCCTTCTTCTAATTCCGCTTTCGGCGCTGGCTGTTTTTATTTTTTACCAATTCCGCACCGGCGACTTTCTGGCTTATTTCCATTCGGGAGATAATTTTCATTTAGTTTTTCCTCCTTACCTTGGATTTTTCCCGGAAAGAAGCTGGCTGGGAACTTTTTGGAGCGAAGACATGGTCTGGCAGTATTTACTGGGCGCATTGACGGTTGTTTTTTTAATCAAACAAAAATATTACGACCTTGCTTGTTTTGCGGGAGTTTTCTTTTTGGCAACTACTTTAGTGGCCCATCGTGATTTGGCCCGTTACTCACTGCCGATAATGCCTTTTACTCTTATTGCCTTTGATTCATTTATCCAAAAGAAAGAGTTTAGAATCGCCCTACTGATCATTCTCCCTGCCATATACTTATACGCGATTAATTTTATCGCCGGCAACACCGCCCCCGTCGCCGATTGGACACCCTACTTATAGGTTAAGACTAGGATAAGGCGGCGAGTTATAATTAAGGTAAGAAATAAAAGTGACTGAAGAAAAAAAACAAAAATTGTTAGTTTCCGAGATTTGATCGTATACCAAAACACGTGTAAGGCAATGCTTCTCGTAATGAGGGAGATTGTCCCTAAACTCCCCGAGTCAGAAAAATACGATTTAAAAGATCAGCTTTCTCGAAGTGTCAAAGTTATACCACGTTTAATTGTCGAAGGTTACGCTAAACGTCATCAAAAATTTGGATTCCAAAAATATTTGGATGACGCAATGGCAGAGTGTAACGAATCAATTGTTTCTATCGAACAATGTCACGACATTTATAATGTTGACCCCGAAATCTGTAATAAATTAGTAATAGTCTATGATCAATCTGCCCGTCAAATTTTTAAACTGGCAGAAGCTTGGGACAAATTCGACAAAAATAGAAGAAGAAAAGGTGGCCTCTCCCAAACCCCTTAACTTAACTCGCCGCCTTACCTAAACCCAAACCTAATCATTTTTTCTTCCAAATAAATTTGTTATAGACAAACCAGTTATAAGGAACGGTAAAGCCGAAAATTACCGCTACCAGGATAATCTGGCGGTATTGATCCCCAAACAGTTGAGTACCGCCTCCCACCATTAAAGAAGGAACTAAAATTCCCCCAAGTATGGATGATAAATTAAAGGCGATAAATTTAGCCGCTATTTGTTTTGGCGAAGTTATTTTTTCTTTAGCAAATGTCCAAAGATTATTCCAAGTGAAATTGGAAACAATTGCCAATTCCGAAGCCAATGCATTCGCCCAGAAATTGATCATACCTATCGGCCAAGGAAATACCGTTTTGAAAAACCGGCTGAAAATCATCAAGCCAAAAAAATTAACAATAAAACCAAAACCGCCGACAATACCAAATTTAATGAATTTAAGAAGTTTCGGCGATCTTTCAAAACGAATCCTGGTTGAATTTTTAAAAGTTTCAATAATGTCTTTCACAAACTGCCAGGAAAAACCAACCTTGCTTTCGCCCGCTCTTCTATTTCCAAAAACAGCGGGAATTTCAATAAATTTTGCTCCGGTTTTAGATAGTTCATAGATAATGGTCGATTGAATCACAAATCCACGAACATTAATTTTACTCAGATCTACCTTATCGAGGATATTTTTTACCCTAATGGCCTTAAAGTTACCGGCTTTATCCTTCACTTCATGAATTCCCGCCCAGTAACCGTTCAGCAGATCATTGGAAACAAAATGAGTTAATTTTCTAAAACCGGTAAAGGCATCTTTGGCTCCCTTGGTGTGACGGGAGGGAACAACCACATCGTAATCATCATCAATTTTTTTCAGCATTTCCGGAATTAATTCCGGATCCCATTGAAAATCACAATCGTTGGGAATAACCACATCTGCTTTTAATTCTTTAACCGCATGGCCATATCCGGCAATTAAAGAAACCCCCAGTCCTCTTGGAGTTTCCAAAAGAAAAAGATTCTTTCTTGTTTTTGCCAGCTGGCGGACAATATCTCCTGTTCCGTCAGGAGAGTGGCTGTCAACCACCAAAGTCACAAAATCATACTTAGGATTTCCCTGCCTGCCGGCAGGCAGGTCCTTGGCAATTCTTTCCAAAGTTTCCACCATCGGGGTAATATTTTCCTTTTCGTTGTATGTCGAAAGCATGTTGACTACTTTCATAGTTAATTTCTCCTTTGAACTAAATATAACATATTGGTGTGGTAAAATAAAAAAATGCAGATAGACATTGTTACCCTTTTCCCCGAAATGTTTCAAGGTCCATTTAACAAAAGCATTGTTAAACGAGCCCAAGATAAATCTCTCGTCCAAATTAATCTTCACAATCTGCGCAAATGGACAAACGATAAAAGAGGCACGGTTGATGACCGGCCTTATGGCGGAGGCGTGGGCATGGTGATGATGGTTGAACCAATCTTTGAAGCCCTCCAAACACTAAATCCGAAATTCGAATTTCAAAATTCGAAACAAATTCAAAATTCTAATTTTCAAAATTCAAAAACAGTTTTATTATCCCCCCGAGGAAAGGTGTGGAAACAGCAGTTAGCGCAGGAATATTCTAAATTAGATCATCTTATACTTATTTGCGGGCATTATGAGGGAGTTGATGAAAGGGTAAGAGATTTTATTGATGAAGAAATTTCCATCGGCGACTTTGTTTTAACCGGCGGCGAAATTCCCGCAATGGTAATGGTTGACTCTATTATTAGATTAATCCCAGGCGTTCTCGAAAAACCCGAAGCTGTCCAAAATGAATCATTTTCTAACCATCACCCAACCACTATCACCCATCACCTACTTGAGTATCCTCAATATACTCATCCTGAAGATTTCAATGGCTTAAAAGTGCCGCCCGTTCTTCTTTCCGGCAATCACGCGGAAATTGAAAAATGGCGAGAAGAAAAAGCACTCGAAATCACCAAAAAAAACCGTCCTGATCTCACCCCAAAGTAATGTAATTAATTAAACACTGCGCCTTCAGTAACCAAAATCCCCACGAAAAGTTATAACACACTAATGGTAAAATACCACTATGCAAAACCTCATAAATTTTAAAAAAAAGACTGTTTTAATAACTGGAGGCGGAAAAAATATTGGCAGGTCAATCGTTGAAGTTTTTCTTCATCAGGGGGCAAATATCGTTGTCAACGACATCCTTCCTTTGGAAAAATGCGAAGTGTCCAAAGAAATTCTTTCCTTCCCAAAATTTTCCTTTTCCCAAGGAGACATTACCTCTTTTAATTATCGGGAAAGATTAATTAAAGAAACTTTAAGTAAATTTTTAAAAATTGATGTTTTGGTCAATAATGTCGGCATTGGATCCGGAGAAGGATTTTTTGATATACAGCCGGAAATAATGAAAAAATCAATCGAAACCAATTTGGTTGCCCCTTTTTTCCTTTCACAAAAAGTAGCCAAGCAAATGGTAAAAACAAAAACCGGCGGTTCAATAATTTTTATATCTTCAATACACGCTAAAATTCCTTCCGGGAACGCTGATTACTCTTCTACCAAATCAGCCCTCAATATTTTAGTTAAAGAAATGGCTTTTGAGCTGGGGAAATACGGCATCAGGGTAAACGCTATCGCCCCAGGAAAAATCACTCAAGACAAAATTAAAGACAAAAGGATACCTCTGGAAAATAAATCAGGAGTTTTTGAAGATATTGCCCAAGCAGTTTTATTTTTATGCAATAATCGCTTTTCAGGATATATTACCGGAGAAGTATTGGTCGTGGACGGAGGGCTAAGCCTGGCTTTTAAAAGATAGAGTATGGCTGAAAAAATTTGTCTATTTAACCATTGTTAAGGTATAATCTGGATTGCCCGGCTAAAAAATACTGGGGACGGGAAAAACAAATTTTCAGGAGGATAATAAAAAAATGAAAATCCTTTTATTGATTGCCGAAC
>Ga0100399_1003254_pt1 | contig 11387 bp, 13 predicted proteins | sample CryGeymeta201523_FD_81545 | JGI IMG/M metagenome (GOLD analysis project Ga0100399, IMG submission 81545) | Groundwater microbial communities from Crystal Geyser aquifers in Utah, USA - Crystal Geyser metaG 2015-23 | ecosystem: Environmental > Aquatic > Deep subsurface > Groundwater | place: USA...
AAACAGAGTTTGCATTACTAACCGCACAACACGCCCATCTTTGGGTTTTTCCCTCAACATCTATTTTCCCCTGTTGACCCCCATATACATATACGCCATTTTTGGCGGCACATATTTGTTCGGGGGTTTCTTGGTTATAGCCCCCAGTTCCCACGAAATATTGGCCCGAAGTACATTTGTGCTGTGGAGGGGTGGGTAAGACTGTTTTGACAGATTCTGATAATACAGTGGGTACAGCAGAATCATCTTTTGTACCAGGACATCTATATTTGCCATTAGTACACTTCAAACATTTTGCACCTAAATTTCCAGACGGACACTCACCATATCTTATGAGCTTATCACAAGAGCTCTGACTGGCATTTGTGCAATATACTTCCGCTGCTCTTGAACTTGTTGTTTTTTTATCTTTAAGTCCCAACGAAGAAATTACTGCGGTTATGCCAATAACAATAAGAGTCCCAATGGCAAGAATAGTAGCTATTTCTCCTCGTCGGTTTCTCATGAATGAAATTATTGTAACATAAAACCAAACATGTTTAATACTTAATGATTGCGTCATCCCTGCGTCGTCCAAAGGGCGATTGACCTCTGGTCGAAAGGCAGGGATCCAGTCGATAATTGACAAACATATTCCTCGATTGTTTGTCATTCCGTGCTCCGACACGGAATCTATATAACTTACCTTTCCTGGATTCCCGCCTCCGCGGGAATGACAGAGTTAAATAATCGCACTGTAAGGCTCATGACTCGTCTTGACAACCTCTAAATAGCACACTATAATACGTTCCATGTCACACAACACAAAAGCACTTCCAAGGGTATCACTCGCAGACCTTCCCGATTTGATCACTGTTCGCGAAGTCGCATCCCTTCTTCGAGTTTCTTCATTAACGATAAAACGATGGGGCAAAAAAGGAAAACTTCCCGCAATAAGAATTAATTCCCGCGGAGACAGACGCTACAAAAAAACAGTAGTACTCAAACTACTGGGGGAAAGCGTTGGGGAAGAATAATCTTCTGTGTAGAGAGCACATAAAGCTTATGAAGCTGTAAAGTGTGTGACCATACAACATATTTACAACATCTAATGTATCTTGTAGACGGCCGTTTATTAGATAGATATCTAAGCTGTTAATGGTTTATGAAAGGTGAAAGTGTTTTTTTGCCTGCTCTTCATCCTCGATTTTTTCTGCGATAATATACTTCATATATGAGGCTCCCTCAACAATTTGTTTAATAAGGGTTATCTCTTCTTCGCAGGCATAAGGAAACAAATATACACTTTGTTGATAGCGATAAAAACCTAAATCAAGTAAAAATTTGCGTAGATAATTGCGCTTGTTGCGTTGAATCTCGGGAACATCAAAAAATACGAGAAACCAATTGCCATTCCACTTCCTCTCTTTCTTTTTAAAGTCTAAAAACGACTTGACTGAATACTTTAAGATAACTGGATGATTGCGATTTTTAATCATTACACTGACATCAGAGCCGTTTTCAGTAAGAGAGATTATTTCTTTTTTTTCCAGACTTACAAGTGATCTTTTTATTTTGTTTTCATCCACTTCAATGCTTCGCAACTCCCTGAGAAGGCGTGTAATTTCCGTAATAGCGAGAGGCATGATTGGCCGAGTGATAGAACTACCTCCAAAACATGCTAATCCAATTACTTTTAGAATCTCCCAATATAATTCTCCCCTTTTAGGCTTGCGGTATTTCATTTTCATTACTTAATGATATATCTATAAGACGGCCGTCGTCAAGATAGATTTTTGCCGTATTAGACTCCGATATTTATTTTCCCCTGTGCAAACTTACGAAGGATTGAGGCAATAAGAGTTTGATATGGAATTCCCGATTCAAGGGCTTTATTTTGAATAGAAACAAGATCTTTGTTATCCACTCGAATTGTTATCCTTTTTTCTTTTCTCATCTTTTCTAATGTATATTTCGCATATGTTCTATATTTTTTCATTTCCTCTTCGTGATTGGGGATTTGAACAAATTCTCCTTTTTCAAGGGCTTTAATTAAATCTTCTTCATATTTGTCTAGGGGAGCATAGATATCATATTTTTTAGCTTTTTTCATATGTTTATGGTTAAATTATTAATTTTTTTTGTATATTTTCTGCTTGGATAAATTGTTTTCAAAAAAAGGTAATCTTTTTCTTCGATAAAAGGTACTACATAAAAATAGTTCTTAATTTTGACAATAAATACCTTTTGTGTTGAATATTTTTTCTTATTTGGATGCTCTATAGCTTCAGTCTTTTTATCATGTTCTATGATAGAGACCACTTCTTCAAATCCAACACCCCTCGTTTTTTTCAACATCTCATCTTTCTCTTTATCAAACTGTATTTCCTTCATGCCAATCACATTGTATAGAATATTGTGTACATTGTCAACAGATAGAAGAATAAGTGCTAATGTCAAGCGGGGGTGGGTGTGGGAGTTTGAGTCGAGGGGGAAGCATTGTCTGATTTTGGCAATGGTTTTAGATTTTTAAGTTTAACGATAAATGCATCCTTTTGCTGTAAAATCCAATTCCAAGCCGAACTAGTCGTTTCTTTTACTTTGTTTAATGCACGCGCAGGCGCTGTAATAATATTTTTTATCCCGCCTGCAATACTGGCAAATAGGGATTTTTTTTCTGAGATAACTTTGTATGGGGAACCTCCTATATGTCTGGACTCTGCTGCGGCTTCAACTTCTACTGGTCTCTCTGGAGCTGTAGGAAATTCATTTCCATCTTCTTCACTCATTCCACTCATTAATTTGGCGGGGTTCATTTTTTCATTCCTTGCAATTTGCTGCATTGCCGCTTCCCTTACTGCTGCTTCTTCCTCGTCAGAAGACTGAACCGAAGCCTCAGGTCTACTATATTCCAAACTAGATTGATTATCTGGTCCTTTTTCTGCTTGTCTTCCTGCATGTTGTAATAATTGTTCTTCATCTTGAGAAACGGGGATTCCAACACTATTTGCTTTGGACTCATCGGCCATTAAAAGAGGAGAACCATCAGGAGTGTTTTGTGGAGTGGGTCCCTCTGCGGGTACTTGAACTGGAGGTAAAGACTCTATTGCTGGATTCATATGTCATAGATATATGTCAATCTTAAGGTGCGGGCGTTGGTCCCCTTACTGCGTCAACTTTACCAGCTAATTTATCTAATACCCCAATCAGACCTCCAGCCTTTGACGGTTCTGGTCCTGATAATACTGCAGGAATTGCAGGTTTGGATATGCCTCCCCCAGGGCCAATTACCGCTGGAATTTCGGGAGTTAATACAGATCCACCTAATGCGGTAGTTGGGTTGCCCATTATACTATGCAATGCAACATTACTTAGTTTTGAAACACTCGTAACTGCACCTGTAGCGATCAATCCAACTCCTTTGAGATTTGTCCTTACCTGATCGGCTCCCATTGCTAATGCCGATGGCGTGCCAATTCCCCATGCCAAACCTCCACCCAACACATACCCAGCCCCCAAATATGCTGTGTATTTCATCAATTTGTTCATTCCTTCTTTCCAATCTTTTCCTGCAAGTGCTTCTTTCACTTTTTTCCAATTGAGCGCACCATCCGTTATAAAATCCTTAAATTCCCCCCCCATCAGCTGTGCAGCTTGTCCTTCATATTTTTCTTTAGCTGCAGCCGCTTTTTCAAAAAAACCTTCAGGATAGGCGCGCCTTATAAACTCTGCTTGGCCAGGTTTAAGCCTCAATTGATCAAAATAATAACCCTGCCCTCTCGCATACCCCATTACATCAGGTATTTTTAACTCCGCCCATTTTTGATATTCACTTGCATCAATTGCATTCAAAACATCTCGGGCTGTCGCTGGCGGCGTCCCCTCTCCTACTCCCATCTTTTTGAGAAGTCCGTCTATTTCTTTGCCATATGATCGAGGAAGTCGCCCTCTATTTTGAATGATACGGTCTAGAATATCCCGAGATAGCTGTTTGGGGCTTCGTGACAACATATCCTTCTTAACAAATTTCTTGATCGCAGCGTTATCCATACCTTTTGCTTCTCCATTTTCATATTTCATATACGAAAGATGAGTAAACCTCTCGAGTATATCTTCTGCAATTTTCACCCGTTCTGTTTTAAGATCTTCTGCGACTTTTTCTTCTTCTCCTTTTATCGCAGCCCGCGCCTCCGCAGCTTTACTTGCATTGCTGAGAGATACCTCATTCCAATACCGTTTCATCTCCTCAGAAAGGGCTACTTCCATTTTGCGCTTATACACATCTGAATATTTACTTTTTTCATTCTCTAAACGAGATACTTCAGACATATCTTTTGAAGTTTCCACAAGATTGGTTTCTATACCTTGGATTGCATTATTCACTTTTTGATATTCTTCATACTTCCCAATCATTTCCTCCCATCCACCAAGCTGACCCCCAGCGGTTTCAAGTTTTGTCTGATATCCTTCAAGCTTGGACTGTAAAGCTCTATCTGCAGTTATAGATGGTGGCTCAGTAGTTATTCTAGGCGTGGGAGTGTATGCTTGAAGTCTTGCCTTCACTTGTGCTGCTTCTCTTTTTGTTCTGTCTGTAATAGCTACTATATCTGTAGATGTAAGTCTTGATGGGGTGTAATCATCTTCCATACCTCGCAATCCTTTTTGAATTGATTCAATTTTTCTTTGAATCTCTTCTTGTTCGTCGGGCGTTTTAGTATATGTATCTCTCTTAGCTTTAAGATCGGTTAATTCCTTAATCTGGTCTTCTCTATTTTTTGTTTTTAATTTTGCTTCTTCAAGCTTCTGAGTATTTTCCGCATCCTTATCATCAAGTTTTAGTCCCGACAAGCTCTTCGACACTCTATTTTTAAACCGGTCGTCGTTTGCCATTGACACAATAATTTCAGAAAGTGTTTTTTTTTCATCTCGGGTTACTGCTACTCCACCCTTGCCACTCAATACTTTTATCATTTGGTCGGTAGAAAGGCGTCCTCCAATAGCAACCGATGCTGCCTCTGCAAACCCGGGAAGCGCAGACATTGTATTTATGAGTTCCTGTTGTTCAGCTCCGTCCATTGCAGTAAAACCTTCATTATTAAGAAGTTTGTCATAGATATTAAAACGCAGTTGGAGTCTATCATATCGTTTTTCAAGAACATCATGTTTTTTGGGATCTTTCTCCGCATCAACTCGTTTTTTTTCAGAATCCAATACACGGTTCATTTCATCAAAATTAACCATTAAATCTTCTGGGTTTTGTGCAAGATCAGCCTCAAATACACTCTTACCTTGGTCTTTGATATAACGCTCCTTAATAGAGACAACTTCTTTGTTCAGAACTGGCCCACGCTCCGGCGCCAATGCCGCTGCAAGATCTTTGCCTGTTACATTTGCTTTATCTCCTTCTCCACCAACTATAGCCATATATTACAAATAATAAAACTAATTAATTCATCATACATTATCGTGCGGTCGTTTTAATAAACTGCTGCAATCTCCCCATAACATCTTTTTCATGTAATTTCCCAATCTCATAATCTACCTGCACTTGAGCATTGTGAAACACGGGATAAAACTGTAATAACGAACGAATAAAAGTAGAAACTTCTTCAAACGTCTGAGCCTTTTCGACATTTTCAAGTATTTTTTTACTCATCACTTTCCGCTCAAACTTGCCGATCAAGCCTTTTTCTATTAAATCAATATACGCCTCAGCGAGGATGTTATATATTTTTTTTCTATCGATATCGGTAAATGCTTTTGCCATAGTTTAAAGTTTAAGCCATTGTATTGTCATTTCCATTCACATCAACTGTATTCCTCCCTGTAAATACCTTAGTAGCTGCAACTTCTGCGCCAATACCTGTAAGTGCCCCTGCAGTCGCCCCAATTCCTGGAATTACGGCTCCTCCAAGACCACCAGTGAGACCACCAAATACTATAGCAAGTAGATAGAGAAGCCACTTGGTGCTCGCCTCTACTTTCACGCCTTGCGCCTCCAAAGATTTTAAGGCTTGACTTGCGTCCTGATTTGTCTGAAGGGCCCTAGTAATATCTGGTTCATATCGTTGCATCATATATTTCCACTCATCACGCTTAAATCCTAGCTCTCCCCATGTTTTTTCCAAACCTAAAATATTAAAGGATCTATCCATAAATCCCCTCGCTGCAAACATATCGGCAAAAAGCTTATCACGATATTCTGTACCATTTGACTCAAATACTTTCTCGATGATTTCAAGCTTTCTTTCATCCAATACTACATTCCCAGTCCCGTCTTTACCATCTATAAGATTTAAAGATTGATAATTATTTGTCATTCCAAATAAGTCACGTGCAATAAGTTGTTTAAGCGCAACATCTTTATCGAAATGATAAGCAAGGTGTGTGACATCATTTTTAATCTGCTTTTTATCAATAGTTTTTTTACGAGTAGTTCCGTCGTATTTAATCCAATTTCTACTCATTTTTTTCTTCAATGCGAGAATATTCTGTTTAACCTCCTGGTCTTTCTCTTTTTCCTGCTGTTCGCTGAGCCTTCCCATCCTCTCTTCCATCACATCATACCGTTCTTCTAACACGTCTGCTATGCTTTGACCTAAAATTCCATCGATTTCTCCTAATACGTCCTCTTCTGCAAGAATTCGTAAATCTCTCGTTCTCTCTATGTCCACCGTAGTGGGAGGTAGTGTGTTTTCCTTTATTTTTGCATCTTCAAGCCCGATTTGGGCTTGTCGCATTTCTCTTCCTACGGCAGAAAGTGAATTTTGCTCAAGGAGAGGAAGAAAATTTTTACTAAAATTTACATATTGCACATTCTTCGTTCCTGATGGGCCATATTTTGAAAGGTACCCCAATCGACTCATAGTACATGCCTTCTCGTCCTTTACGTCAGGATCACCTGGATGTGTAACTTTATAAGAAGCCAAAGTATTTGTTCCTATAAGTTTTGCTGTTATTCTGGCATTTGCTTCGCTTATCTGTCTTGGAAGATCTGCAAATGTTTTCATTCCGTCGAAATCTGCAAGTAGCGCACTTGGGGTGCTTTGTAAGTACGCCTGTTGGATTAACGTGTTGCCAGTCATGTCTGGAGTTCCTCCAGTTGCTATGATTGCATCAATATCTGCTGAATTAAAGTTAGCGCCTCCTATTTTTTTTATATTCTTTGCTTTTAGTATGTCTTCTATTTGTTTTCTTTTTATTTTGATTGTCTCCTTTCCAAGTTTGATTTGTTTCTCTATATCAACTCTTTCTTCGTCAGAGCCCACAGGAGGGAGTCCAACGGCTTTTTTGTATGCCTCTCGCATACGAGTACCAAATCTTGCCGCAAATCGAGCATCATCTGAGGGAAATAAGGTATACTCTATGAATCTTATCTTTTCTTCTTGACCTAACCCATTATGATCTAACTCGGGGAAAAGTCCTTTTATTGAATCACTTTTTACAATTAAAGAAAGAGCTTCTTTCCTGATAGTGGAATATGTGTGAAGTCCTCCGAGTTCTGCTGTAACTGTGACGTCAGCTAGCATTTTCGTTTGTTCAGCAGGAGAAAGAGACTTAAGTTCAAGGAAGAGAGCTATTGTAGAGTTTTCTCTTAAGGACTGCTCTGCTTTTTTATATGAGGCCACTTCTGAAGGAGTGGAAGGAGGTGTAACTCCTTTCCTTCCAGCACCGAACCGCTCTTTAAAATCTGTTGCATTTCGTACATTAAACTTCGTCTCCCCCTCTTTCATCGCAAGACCAGCACGTATTGTCTCTTTTCCACCCGCTGGTTGGACTTTACGTAAATCTTTTGCTACTTCTATGGATTTCTGCCCTTTGTCTACTTTGAATTTATTATCAATGGTAGCAGCTATTTCCCCCCCACTTCGAAGTAACGTTAATCTATCCAACTGTGGCGGTTCTGCTGTTTGTAGTGCCATTATGTCTTTTGGGTGTTAATAAATTGTGCTAATCTCCCTTGAATTTCCTCAATTTTCTGTTTATCTGCTTGTTGTGTTTTTTCTCCTTGATAACGGGCCAATTCTACCCCGTATGCTCGCCATCTTTCCCCTAATGTCTTTAGAAAATCAATAAGTTGGTCTTCATTTGCGATGGTATCCAATGTTCCCAAAATAAAAGAGGCGCTCTTTTTCATCTCGCTTACTTCTAGTTCTTGCCGCTCCAACGCAACAATCATCAAATCGGCTAAGTCATCATAAATTTTTTTGCGAAGATCTTCTGTGATATTTATAACCATATGATTAATGTACTAGAAAATAATACGTTCGTCAACAAGATGTCAATCTTCTTTCTTTTTAACACCCAATAGCGACAATAACATTAGTAAAGCAGTCCCACTAAATCCCTCAATACTATCGACTCCTCTATCTTCCAACATTTGTTTCCAATTTGCAATCCTTTTTGCCTCTTTTTGCACTTCTTTAATATCTTCTATTCCAAATTCCTGTACTAGTTTCGCTCGCTGATCATTTGTAAATGACATTTCTCGCGCCTGACCAAGATCCCAAATGTGCAAGCTGCTTGTGGCAAGTTGATAATCAAGTCGAAGCTGATGAAGATACACATCACGTTGGCTATTGATATGATCGAGAAGTTGTTTTGATTCGCCGACGAGCGAACCAAGCGAAATAGTATCAGTTGATGCATCGAATGTTTTTGATGTATATCCCTCACTTCCAACATTTTTTACTTGAACATCAACTACATAAACGGAATCATCTTCTCTATATAGTTTTCCATCGGCTTTTTGATGAAGTGTTACCTCACTCCCAGATTTATCAAACACAGTAATCGTCCTTCCATCTCTTGTGAGAACATCGTGAAGCATAGATCGACTCCCTCCATCATCTTTTCCGTGATCAACAATATAGGTGAGTTTTTCTTTTAATTTTTTAAAATTATAAACGCGTTTGCCATTTTCCAAATGCGAGCCATCTTCTACCATGACTTTATTTATATGTTCTGCATCTTTTGCAAGCTCCACTTGGCCTTGCTTTTTTTGTTTCTCTGCATCTGCTAGAAATTTTTGGCCGTTAATGTCTGATAGTTCATCGCATTGTTCAAGTACAGTAGCTTCTATACTGTCTTCGAGTGCTTCTGAAAGCTCTCTTCCAAGACGTTCCTTCTCTACTTTCAGAGATTCTTGTGCTTGTTGTTGCTCTGGAGTAAGTTCTATTTTTGAAGTCGCTCCCTCAACCTGCTTACGTTGAGTGGATAGCTCCCTCAATTGAGCCTCAACTCCGCCTATTTGCCTGCCCCGTTCATCTTCGTGTCCATATACCGCTTCTCGTGCTTCGCCTATCCGTATACTATTCGCATTAATTTTTGATGCTTCGATTTTACTCTTCAATGTTTTAATTCGCTCACCAATCTCATTTTTTCTCTCACCTTTTGCATTTTTTTGCTCTTCGGCAAGTTTTGTAAGTTCTGACTGGTTACTCCGATGAGTGCGATACTCAACTGGGTTTACTCCTTTTTCATCTAATAATCTATTAAAAAGAGCATCAGCCGCCTCCTCAGGAGACTTGTCCCCCTCAAAGAGTGCGTCAATTTCGGTAGTTTCAATTTGTTTCTCGTCCTTACCCACTGCTCCAAGTCGTTTTTGAATCGATTCAAGTGTTTTATCTTTTTGAGCTTGCGCAACTCTTCCTTCCACCGTAGTTTTCTCACCGTGAGCCGTTTCTGGATCAATAGGCAGTTTAGCCGCTTCTGAAACAACTGTTCGTATCTTTGCTAAATACTTTTCGCGGACTAAATCATTGGATACAAAAAGCGCATCAATAACAGCTCTTCTAACATTAGGTTTTGTGATTTTGTCAAAATTAGGGATAAGTTCTCGCACATATTTCATTGCTATGAGGCGATCTGCAACTCCATCGGCCATTGCCTTAAACTCGGCAGGGGGAAGCACACCTCTTGTGGCTAATACCTCTGCTTCTGTTTTTTTTGTTGCGGCCATCTCTGCTCGTACTGAGCTCACTACATCAAAATCAGAGACTTCCTTAGCAAGAGTTGGATTTACTCGTTCCAACTGCTTTTGTTCTGTTGGGGTCAAGGGTGGGGTTTCTATTTTGCCAGCTTGGCCAAGTGCATCTCTGGGATTCCCGTGTTCCGCCTTATATTTCTTGAGATCTTTTGCTTCACTTTGAGCTTTCTGGAGCTCTATTAATGAGTTTGGCAGAACTGCATCCGCTCTAATTACTGCGGCTACTCGTTCCACAGCTTTTGGTTGCGGTTGCGGCGCTACTTCAGCTGCCACAGAAAAATTAACCGGCATAATTAGCTGTTAAATTTTTTAATCGTTGTTGGACACTTTCTAATTTGATTTTGTCCTCAATGAGCGTTTCTTCTGCTTTAAATTTGATAAATACTGACCTAAATGAAGGATATTTTTGATCAAGGGAACGCAAGAATACCAAGAGCTCCTCCGGAGATTCAAGTTGGTCAATATGCATCTCTATTTTTCTTGCAGATTTTTTTGAGTCTTCAAAACTAAGTGATCCATTGTCTAATCCTGCAATCAGAGCATCAAAAAGCAATTCTGCCGCCCTTTTCTTAAGTTGTTCAATAAAGTCTTTCTTCACAGAAACATCCGTAGCCATATTGTCATTCATCATAGCACGATTGAATTTCTAGATGCAAGAGGTATTTTGATTGTATTTATTTCGTCCGTTGTTTGTTAGGTTGTGGGAAATAGTTTTATCCCTACTACTTCCTTAAAATCTTTCGTATTGAGTGTAAGAAGAGGAAGGTGATAATACAGGGCGCACGAAGCGATTTCAGCATCTTGGAATGAAATACGATAGTTTGATTTCCGTATCAACTCCCCTGCTTTTTTTGCAATCTCAACATTTGAGGAGCAAATAGTAAAGTTCTCGAATAATTTTTCCACAAAATCTACTTGTTTTTTTTCATTCATACTCTTCCCCTGCCAAATTTCTGTAATAATGCTAAGAGTAACAGCGGGGAGATTTTCATCTTTATAAAATAGTGTGTGAAAAAGGGTTTTTTGTTTATTAGCGCTTCTCAAGTAGTCGATAAGGATATTTGTATCTGTGAGGATTACCATTGTAAAGATTTAACCCGTTCCATGGTTTTTTTTCTTACCATGGTTAAATTTTTATCATCCTCTTTATTCCAATAAGCATATGTATCTTTTGTCGCTTTTTCCAAAAAAGATTTTAGTTTTATTTTCTTATCTTCTTTCACTGGCTCAAGAGTAATTTTATTATCCTGATCAACCCGAATCCAGAGCCTTAATCCCTTTTGCATATTAAAAAACTCCCTCAACTTGAGAGGAATTGTTACTTGTCCCCGTTCCATTACTTTTACCATATCTTCAAAGAGTATTGTCTGCATATTTACATATTAGTACGTATTTCGTATTTTGTCAACAGGAATTCAAT
>Ga0100399_1003261_pt1 | contig 11380 bp, 18 predicted proteins | sample CryGeymeta201523_FD_81545 | JGI IMG/M metagenome (GOLD analysis project Ga0100399, IMG submission 81545) | Groundwater microbial communities from Crystal Geyser aquifers in Utah, USA - Crystal Geyser metaG 2015-23 | ecosystem: Environmental > Aquatic > Deep subsurface > Groundwater | place: USA...
TTCAATAGTTAATCTTTCGCCTAATTCCTGTCGGCTTGACATAGTAGGCGTATTATAACAGAAGAAGGCTATATTTTGAGGCTTTTTAAGTAGGTGCGGAATTCTGGAGCTAAATCTTTTCTTTCTAAACTGGCAGCAATAATTGTTTTAGTAATTTCCATATCCCAATACTCATATATCAATATATGAGTATCAGCCAAATCCATATCTTGCTGATTTTACTAAATGAGTAGCAAGTTTAAGAGCGAGAAACTTAAGTGCCTCTAAATATTTTTGCTTTTTAAGTTCCCCAATAGCTACTTTATACCCTTCCCCTTTTGTTTCATACCAAAGCTTAATTCTGGAAACAGTAAATGGGGTAACATTTAATGTTTTGGCAATTACATCTCCTTCTATCCCCTCGCTTAGCAAATAGACAACAGCAATTCTTTTAGCTAACATTACCCTTTCTGTGTCTGATAAAAGTGCCTCCAGTAGCTGTGCCATTTGTTCCTTGTTTCTGGTCTCTGTCAAAACGAACACCAGCGAATTCAATATCTGTTGGAGGGTTTTTGGCGATAATTTTTTCCTTGAGACGTGTGGCATGGCTAAATAATCATATATCAATATATGAGTAGCATGTCAAGAGGTAAAGCAAAACATCCGCAGCATAAACACATTGTTTAATTTTAACATTTGTGGTAAAATTTTTCCGATGGAAGCAAAGCCGCTTATATTTTTAAAAGAAGTCCGGACGGAAATGGAAAAGGTTTCCTGGCCAAACCGCCAACAGGCATTGAGATTGACCTTAATCGTTATTGCTGTTTCGGTGGTGGTCGCAGTTTTTATTGGCGCTTTAGACTATATTTTTACGAAGTTTATGGAGCTAATCATCAGATGAAACAAAAATCCCAACAGGAACATATAATCATCAGCAAGACTTCTAGTAAAAAAGCTAGCTGGTATGTTGTCCATACTTATTCAGGGCAAGAGGCTCGGGTCGCCCAGCATCTTCGCCAGAGAGTGGAATCAATGGGATTTGAGGACAAAATCTTGGAAATTTTGATCCCAACCCAAGAGAAAATCGAGATTCGGGCTGGAGCCAAACAAACAGTTAAGGAAAAAATATTTCCCGGATATTTATTGGTTAAAATGGTCTTAAGTGATCCATCTTGGTTAGTTGTTAGGACGACTGCCGGGATTACCGGCTTTGTTGGCGTCGGCAATAAACCAACCTCCCTTGATGATAAAGAGGTCGAGGCGATTCAGAAGTTTATGGCTCAGGCGGCGCCTAAATTTAAGACTAAATTTTCCGTTGGCGAGGCGGTTAAAATTATTGACGGTCCTTTTGCTGATTTTTTGGGAACCGTTGATTCAATTGATGAAACCCAAGGAAAAGTTAAGGTTTTGGTTAGTATTTTTGGCCGAGAAACTCCAGTGGAATTGGATTTTTTACAGGTGTCGAAAATCTAGAAGAAAATCCAAAATTTCGAATTACGAGTTTCCAGTTGCCAATTAGTTCCGAGTTTCGAGTTAAAAAATTAATTCGAAATTCATTAATTCGAAATTAACTGGAAATTGGAAAATCGAAACTGGAAAATTAAAAAATATGCCTAAAAAAATCAAAACCATTATAAGAACCTGCGCTTCGCGCAGAACCTTGAAATTGTCTAATTTTTAAATATGACAAAGAAGGTAAAGACAATTATTAAGCTAAATTTACCAGCTGGTGAAGCCACGCCCGCTCCGCCGGTTGGTCCGGCTTTGGGTCAACATGGTTTACCAATTATGGATTTTGTTAAGGTTTACAATGAACGGACGGCTGATAAAAAAGGCCAAATTATTCCGGCGGTCATTACCGTTTATGAGGACCGGACTTTTTCTTTTGTCACCAAGTTGCCACCAGTAACTGAATTAATCAAAAAAGAGCTTAAACTAGAAAAAGGGGCGGGTGAGGCTGGCAGTCAAGAAGTTGGAGCGCTAACAAAGCAACAAGTAGAAAAGATTGCTAAAGAAAAATTGGACGACCTCAATACCCAAGACTTGACAGCCGCCAAAAGGATTGTTGAAGGAACTGCCAAATCAATGGGAGTAAAGATAGAAGAGTAAATTTCGAATTACGAGTTTCCGGTTTCCAATTAGTTTCGAGTCTAAAAATTATAATTAGAAATTTATGAATTTGAGATTAACTGGTACTTGGAAATTCGAAATTGGAAATTACCCGACTGAAAGGAGGGTTTGTGGGTAAAAAACGAATTGCCATTTTCGGCGAACAGCTAAAAGAGAAAGCCAAAACCGGCCTGCCTCGCCGAGTCAAGGCGGGTTTACCCGGCGAAACCAGCCGCAAGCTGGTGAAGACGGGCAAGGAACATGGTCGGATTACTGACATGGGAGCCGAGGCATTAGCCGAAGCCGAAAGAATTAAAGAAAAAGAAGAAAAATTAGAAAAAGAAGACCTGGCAAAAGTAACCAAAACAGCCAAAAAGCACGGTTTACCCCGATCCGCCGGCTGGCGGAGGAGGGGCGCCAAATATCTTGAGGCTCTAACTAAAGTTGACCGCCACCAATTCTATCCCCTACCTGAAGCCATCAAACTATTAAAAAGTGCCTCAATTTCCCGGTTCAATGGGGCGGTTGACACCCATCTGGTGGTTAGCGAGGTTGGTTTAAAAGGTGAAGTCAAATTCCCCCACCCAACCGGTAAAAAACAGAATATCAGAATCGTCGATGAGAAGTTGCTTGACGAGCTTGAAAAAGGAAAAATCAATTTCACCACCTTAATTGCTACCCCAATATTTATGCCAAAACTTCTCAAATTTGCCAAAATCTTAGGACCGCGTGGCCTAATGCCCAATCCCAAGGCTGGCACCATCACCGATAAACCAGAGGAGCTGGTAAAGAAACTTTTGGGTGTCACCCAATTCCGGACGGAAACCAAGTTTCCTTTAATTCATACGACTATTGGCAAAGTCGAAGATAAAGAATCTGATTTGGCGGAAAATCTTCAGGCTTTAATCGAGGCGGTAGGCAAGAAAAACATCCAAAAGGCAGTTTTAGCCCCGACCATGGGTCCGGGGATAAAAGTCGATTTAGCCTCTATTTAAATTTAAAATCGACTCTATTGGTTTAGAAATATCAATTTTGTTTTTATTCTTCTCGATTATTTTCCAAGCTCGCTTCAAACTAGAAAAGGATTTTTGTTTGACAAGCATTTTTTGATATTTTTTAGGGAAAACTTTAGCCATAACCGAAAGCTGAAGGAGGATAATTGGGATATGAGCCCTTGTTTGTGGCTTTTCTTTCGGAAAAGTTTTTTTAATATATTTAAAAGTTTTATCTTTCAATTTTTTATTTTCAGGTAAGCTGAAAGCGATATGGGCTAACTCATGGATTATGGTGGTGAAGACATGGTTCCAATCATAGGAGATTTTAATAGTTAAGGGGTCTGAGAAAGGAGTGATTTCCTTACAGGTAACTGGGTAGGCTCGCCAAATTGAAGGAAGTTTAAAGCCAAAAGCCCTAAGGGCGACAAAAACTTTATCATTAATTCTATTCCACCACTTTTGAATTTCTCTGGCATATTTTCTTCCTTCCTTGATATATTTATCCTTCCATTCTTTGCCTAGCCAAGAGTAAATTGATTGGTCATAAACCCAAGAATAGCAAAAAATTAACTTAGTCATCTTACTGCCTCAATTTTGTTTCTAATAGATTCCAAAATTAGGTCTCTTATCTGGGTCGGAGAATAGCGATTGGTATCAATTTTTTGAGCCCAGGAAATAGGATGCCCAGAAAGAAAAGTAAGAACTCCTTGGATATTTTCTTTGGTTCTTTGTTTAATTCCTTCTAATTTGTATCTTTTAAGGGCTCCTTCAGGTGAAACCTCAAGTTCAAAAAGAAAAACAGGGATTTTGTATTTTTCTCCCAAATCAAAAAAAGGTTTTGTTGTTTCTGGGAAAATAAAAAGCTCGTCTAAGATAACCGAAAAATTTCTTCTTAGGAAAAAATCCGCAAGAACCAAGGCGGACTCGAAAGCGAGGGTTTTGTTTTTAAGAGGTTCGGAGGATATGAAAGAATGTAAGATATTTAAAGAAATAGAAACAGCTCTAGGTAAACTATCCCTTACCAGCCGGCCGACTGTAGTCTTCCCGCTTCCTAATCCCCCGCGAAGGAGTATTAATAATTGAGGTGTTTGACTATTCATTTCTTGTGAGTTTTAATAACATCTTCATATAATTGCTCAATTTCATTTACATATCCTTTGAAATCTTCTATTTTTTTCGCTGTCTTCCACGCCTCATTGCCAATTTTTTCCGCTATTTGAGGGGTTCCTATCACCATTTCGAGAGTTTTTCTAAAAGAATTTATATCTTTGGGATTAACAACTAATACATTTTTACCTTCAATAATTTTAGGCGAATGACGCTTATCGTAAAGTTCCTTACTTAAAATAAGACATCTACCCATGGCCATCACTTCTCGCGGAAGAATCGGTGTGTGTCTGCTAATTGGAAACTCGCGCTCTGGGTGAACAACACAAGTAGAAACTTTTATAATTGAGGGGATTTTCCAGGGAGGGATAAATCCCAAAAGAATAGTTTTACTTTTAAGGCGAGATCGAGTAAGCGCTTTTTCTAGTAGGTCTTTCCTTCGCCCCCCGACAACTAAAAGGAACACAAACTCTTTCTTAATTTTACCCAACGCTTCAATAAGTTCATAAATTCCCTTGCTCCTTGCTATTTTCCCAATATAGGTAATAACAGGAGTCTTCCTCTTCGCCCCATATTTTGAAAGATCAAAAGGTTTTACAGAAGGAGAAAAGGCAGTAGTGTCAACGCTCACTTTCGGATCAAGAAAAATTTTAGATTTTGGCACTCCTAATCTCGAAAACAAATTTTCAACTCCCGAATAAGTTACAATTTTATCTACTTTTTGAAAGACTTCCGAAAATAAAGTATTAAGGAAGGGAGAACGATACAATCTGGTAATATCACTACCGGCGTGCCGGAGAATCTGGGGTCGATTGGTAAAAATTTTAGCGAGAAATCCTGCAATTCCGTATGGCAATAAATAAAAAGAATCAATAAGTTGCAAATCAAATTTTTTTATAACTTCGATTGTTTCATTAGCTAACTTTTCAGTGTAAGGGTTAGATGAGGGGATATATTTGTGGTCTAAGAAAGGGCTGGTGCTATGAACCGTTATTCCCTTAGGTTGATAATTTTTCAAATCATCAACCTCAAAATTTTCTATAAATTCACTTTCTACTTCCCAGGCATTAGTAACTATATGAATCGTATGCCCTCTTCTACCTAACTCTCTAGTTAGCCAATATACTGTTGAAGATCCTCCTCCTTCAATTGGAGGATATTTACCAATAATACAAATTCTCATTAGTTTAAATTTTCCTTCTTTAATCTTTATAAATTGTCCCCACTCTCTTCTTCATTACCACTAAAACCACTACATCCGATACATCCTTTACATCCTGGTCTATCACAGCTCTCGCATCGAGCAAAATAGGCTTTTGTCTCTATCACCTCACCTTTTAAGGGAAATTGCCATGCGGCATAATCAGCCAGTACTTCTACCCCGCCGGGGATCTCTGTCTCTTTTAGGTCCATTTTTTCTCACCTCCTTCCAACATTGAGGGTCAGGTGCTGAATAATCGCCATATACACCATAGGCAACTGCTGGGCAACCTCGACAGTATTGAAACAAATCACAATCTCCACATTTTCCTTTTTTGAAACTATTCCTTATTTTATTATGTTCCGGTGAATTAATAAAGATATCCCAGAGGCTTTGTTCGGGCACTTTGCCGATTTTAACAGGCAATCTTCGGCAGGAATAAACAGTTCCATCTGCCAAGATTGTTAAAATAGACGAACCAAGAGAGCAGCCTCCTAAAATCAGATTTTTAATATTAGGATCAGGTTTAAAAAAGCCCAATTCTTGAAAAAGCAAGGTCCAAAGGTTTTCTTTTTGACCAAGAACAGTTCGAGTTCCCTCTTCTTTTAGTTTTTTATACTCGTAAAGTACCTTTAATAGAAGGGCATGATATTCTTTAGATGTTAAGATTGCCCCTCGAATAGCTTTACCAGAGCCTATAGGGACAAATCGAGCAAAATCAAATACGGCTACCTCTTTTGAGGCAAGTAGGCGAATAACCTCGATTAGTTCTTCAGCATTTACTTTACTCAAGGTAAACATTACCACCGGAGCAATCCCTGCTTCTTTTAAAATCTTAATTGCCCGGAGAGTATCTTTGAACAGTCCTTTTCGTCCTCTTAATCTATCGTGGGTCTTTTCTAATCCATCGATGCTTACCTGATAATGGCCAAGACCAACCTTTTTTAGTCGTTTAGCTATCTTTGGCGTGACAAGATTGGGATTTCCTAAAATATTTACCCTTATTCTTTTCTTAGTAGCGTATTTCATTAAATCAAAAATATCTTCTCTTAAAAGAGGGTCACCCCCGGTAAAATTGATTTGAAGTCGACATTTATCACCGAAAGAGTTAACAAAATCATCGATGATTCTTAAACAGGTTTTATGATCTAGTTCATTCTCAAACTCAGAAAGATAAGTTGGTTCGTCATGCATATAGCAATGAAGACAATTTTGTTGGCAACGGGCGGTAAGATGCCATTGAAGATTGAAAGCAGGGAAATAGGCAGGAGATTGAGAAGACCCCAAAACTATGGGTTGAATGAGCTTCCTTAACTTTCTCACTTTGAATACATTTTACCACAAAAGTCAAATAAAGGTGGCAATTGACAATTTATAATTTATAATTTATAATTTAAGAACTGTCGAAGACAGCAGGAGCCCATTGGGCTTAATGAATTCCTGCCGAGACACCAATACGCTCGGGAGGAGCGTATTTTTTATGCCAACACAAAGAAAAATTTTTACGGTTCAAAATTTGGCCGAAAAACTTAAACAGGCAAAGGCTTTTGTCCTGACTGATTATAGTGGTTTGGACGTCGCTCAAATAAACGAACTTAGGCGGGAGGTTAAAAAATCCGGGGGAGAATTTGAGGTGGTTAAAAATACTTTGCTGCGGTTAGCAGCGAAAACTGGCTTGCCCCGTATTCGCCAGTTGACGGATCTACGGGGACCAACAGCCGCTTTATGGCTCTACAGCGAAGATTTAACACCCCTTAAGGCTCTTTCTAATTTCATCCAAAAAACTGAGTTGCCAAAAATAAGCGGAGCTTGTTCTTTCAGAATAAAACTTGGTTTTTGGCAAGAAGAGATGATTTCGCCTGAAAGAATTAAAGAATTGATGACTTTACCAAGCTTGACTGAACTTCAGGCAAAATTAATCAACACTCTCAAATCCCCTACCTTCGGCTTGGTCAATAGTTTAAATTGGAATATACAAAAATTGGTTTTTATTTTGAAAGCGAAGGGGGGTGAAAAAGAAAATTAAAAATGAAAAATGAAAAACTAAAAACTAAAAAAGTTGAGGAATTAATTAAAGAGATTGAAAAACTAAGTGTTCTGGAACTTAATGATTTGGTTAAAGCTTTAGAGGAAAAGTTTGGCGTCAGTCCCGCCCCCCAACCTCAAGTGGTTTCTGCGCCTACGGGTCAAGCGGCTCCTGCCCCTCAAGGAGAAGAGGCCATCGGCGTCGTCCAAACAACTTTTAATGTTATCTTAGCCAATGCCGGCGCCAACAAAATCTCGGTTATCAAGGCGGTTCGGGAAATAAACCAAAATCTGGGACTTAAAGAAGCTAAAGATTTAGTCGAAGCCGCTCCCAAAGAAGTCTTAAACGCGGTTAATAAAGAAACAGCTGAGGGGGCGAAAAAACGGTTGGAAGAAGCTGGAGCAACGGTTGAACTTAAATAAAAACCCTCTTGTATGATAAAATAAGTTATGTTTGAAAATTACAAAGCCACGAAAAGGGATTTTGAGGCGATTGAAGAAGGAATAAAAACTGTTTGGTGACCGGAGTTGGATTTTGTATTCAAAGAAAAATAATATCCAAAATGATAAATTTTCCTTATTGGACAAGATGACACTAGGCGTCAGTGCAGTTATTATTAAGAAGGGGAAAATACTTCTAATTAGACGTAGGGATTTAGGGATTTGGAGTTTACCCGGCGGGCTAGTAGAGCGGGGAGAAAGTTTCGAGACGACGTTGCGTCGTGAGGCCAAAGAAGAAACAGGTCTAAAAATCAATTCCCCCAAAATTTTTGCTATCTATCTTAGAACTATTCCTTTTTTCGAAGATATCTTTTTGGCATACCAATGTTCATATAGCTCAGGAAGCCTATCTTTAAGTAGGGAAACCCAAGATATAGGTTGGTTCAATCCTGAGGAAATAAGAAAAATCGCCCCATTTTTCGTAAGACAGGTTGTCTCGGATTGCCTTAAAGAAAAAAAGGGCATAACAGTGAGGAAATTGAATCTTTACGAACCGATAATAATTGGAAAATTTATCCTTTATCGACTTCGGAAAAAACTTTCCAAATTACTTCGCGCTCTATGAAAATAGAAGGCAAAAGAAGTAAGACCAAAAATTATCCCGTTCAAAAAAAGGCGCAGTAAGATTACCATTCGGAGTTTATTGCTGGCTTCGGAGAAAACGTGATTTTTGGGCCATAAACCGCAATCAACCAAAAAAACTCTATCAGTCTTTTTTTCAAATAGAATATTTTCTGAATTTATAACCGTAAACGGCATTAAACCAGAAATCCCACCACCTACTATTCTTCCTGAAAGGTCAATTATTCTTCCGGTGTGATAAAAATAAGAAAGAATTTTACCAGAAAGTTCAGAAACATTTCGCGAAAGAGTAGGAGATCTTAGAATGTCAACAAAATCTGGAAAATATCTATCTATCCATCTACTCATTTTTAACAGAAGAGGCGTCTCAAAACTTGACCCTGAAACTACCTTTAATTGGGGCAGAGAAAACACCCTAAAAAATTCTCTTGTTTCTTCTTCTAGCCTTTCTCGCTGGATAAACTTTTCGTCCTCCAGGTTATGCCCCAATGGTCTGGCTACAACGGCGAAATTTCCTTGTCGATTCTCTAACTTCATACACACAGAAACTCCACCCCACGAACTTATAGAAGAATGGCCCCTGAAAGGAAAGGGGCTATCTAGAAGTTTTTTCTCAAAATCATCCTCCCTCAACCTAAGATAATTATTTTCATCTTTTGGCTTTCCTTCAGTAAGAGAATGAAAATAAGTCTTTGTACCCTCTTTGGGATGGTCCATTAATAACTTAATCTCTTTGTTCACACTTTATCTCCCCGTTAACTTTGTTGTTCTTAATAACTCTTCTCTGGAAACTAAATCAGAATTCTGGCCTAATATTCTCCTTGACCTCAAACCGTTGTTTGCTATCAAATCTATAGCACTCAAACCTGGAACGAAAGAGTCGCCACGATGGAATTGGGGGTAAGCTTTAAACTTGATTCTTTGATAAAGAACTCCTATACCGGCTTTAATAAAAGGCGTTTCATCAAGCCAAAGAGGACCGTTTTGCCCGGCTATATGTAACGTTGCACCTAGTTTCTTACAAATGAAAAATGTTATCTGGGTGGCTTTATTGGCAAATTCTCCGTTTCCTTCTGCAAAATCAATTGCTAATAATTTTGAGTCTTTTGAGGCATCTATAATTTTATTTGACAACCCAAGGATCTCTGAAGTTTCTTTTATCAATTTGGTGTTGTAACTTCCCAGGTCGGAACTTTGTTCTGCCATTAACCGGAGAAGGTTATCAAGCAATCTGAAGTATCTAGCTCTTTTATAAGTACTCACGATGGTTTTGATATGAATCTGCTGTCTTTCCCAAAATCTCTCATCTAGCGATATATCCGAGAAAAACTTTCCTTCGGCGAGGTGAGAAACACATTGAGTAAGATAGAGAAAACGCTGAGGAGCATTCCGATGTTGTTGAATGATTTTAGTTCGTCGATGAAAAGCACGTGTCCGATTCAAGGGTGTAAATGGATTAACCACGAAATAATCACAGGCTTTTACTCTTTCGAAAAATCCCACATAAGGTAAATAATATGGCTGATTAATACCTACTTTTACCATAACCTTTAAAACCTATCTGGCATTTCAGCAACAAAATGAACAAAATCACCTTCTTCTGGCATAACCCCGAGTTCTTTATAAAATAGATCATTAAAGCGATTGTCCCTATCATGAATTCGCATATTGTAAACACGGCTGCCTATTCCTTGAACAACGCATCGTTTATACACCGTCACATCAGGACTAAAATCGCGAAGAATGGCCTGCAGAATTTCCCCTTGAATCTCTGCAAGGTCTTCCACATCCTCGTTATTCGGCTTCGGATAAATCCTTCCTCTGTTTATCAGCGTGAATAAATGTAGAAACACCGGGCTTTGTGTAAAACCCTCCATATATCTTGGTCTCAAATCCCCAGGCAAGCTCGATAAAAACTCATTAGTAGCATGCTGCCATAATCTATTTCCCTGATATTCAGGTAAGATATGACCAGAACCAGCATGAAGAACAGTTGATCCTCCGAAACGCAGGTATTTTTCCCCATCGTTAACTAAGTGGAAAGAAATAAATCCTACTATTCTTGCTCCATCTCTGAAAACGCACAAAACTCTTCCTCTGTCTTTCAACCCAAACGTATACCTTTGGATATCTTTCGTTTCCCTATTTTCTATTCCTGTACTTACTTTTAAAATACCGAGGGCACCCATTGTGATTTCTGTTTTTTCGTTCTCTGATAAGACAGATTCTGGATTACCTATTGTTTGGAAAACAATCCCTGCCAATTCCATGGTTTTGATATACCCCTGAGTAATATGATCTCGTTCTGTCATTAGTGTCATTTTTTATATGCTGTTTTAGCCCTTTTCTGCCCAATGAATTGCAATTTTTTACAACCTAGGCTAGCACCTTCCTTTATTATTCTCCCCCATTTATCTTCGGGTAATTCTTCGCTATGAACTAAATCTCCAGCTGAAGCATAACAATGCAGACATCTTTGATTGCACCTTTCAGTTAACTCCAGCCACATAAATTCCAAACCAACTTGAGGAATTTTCATTTCTAACTCTTGGGAAAGAGTATCAGGAGAGCTTTCTACTAATCCTATTTCAGCTAGCTTTTTCCAAAAACCAAATTTATCAGGAGAGCCGCTAATTATTTCTCGGGCAGCCTCATTAATGGAGTAAACATTACCTTCTTTTAAATCATAAATCGCCGCTCTTTTTGCACCAGATACCAATTTACACTGATTTGAAAGTCTTAATGGGGCAGTTTCTTGAGATGAGATTTCTCTTTCCTGCACTGGCAGTATTTTATCACAAAGATCAAGTTTTCCTAAACATCCCCTTGACAAACTTCGTTATACTGTGATATTTTAGTTTATAGAGAGGCATAGTATGAA
>Ga0100399_1003286_pt1 | contig 11337 bp, 9 predicted proteins | sample CryGeymeta201523_FD_81545 | JGI IMG/M metagenome (GOLD analysis project Ga0100399, IMG submission 81545) | Groundwater microbial communities from Crystal Geyser aquifers in Utah, USA - Crystal Geyser metaG 2015-23 | ecosystem: Environmental > Aquatic > Deep subsurface > Groundwater | place: USA...
TCTTCTTGTCCTAAAAAAATATGTTCGGTGCAGTTATCAGAATTTCCAAAGGAACATATCGAGAGCCACCAATGGATCCTTCTCCCCTTGTTTCACCGCGCTATCAAGTGAAGAAAGAAGAACAAGACCCTTCTTCACTCGTTCCAACGGAAAATGTGCAATAATGCCGAGTATTTTCTGCACTACAAAAGGATGGATTTTCGTATGAGTAGCAATCTCTGATTGCTGACGGATCCCTCGATCTATCATCTCTCGCACCAGAAGCATACGTCGTACCTGTCCTGCACAGAGTCCAAAAAGAGGATACACTCCTTCTTTACTCATTCCTTGTTTATGAAAAAGAAAGAGTGCTCGTCCTCTTTCCCTGTTTCCGAGTGCGTCAAGCGCCTCAAAAATCACTTCTTCAGCTGATCCAGAAACGAGAAGGAGTACATCTTCCTTCTCAAACACTTCTCCTGGTTTATACAAAGATAGTTTTTCGAGCTCGGTATGGATTCTCGCAGTATCATCTTGCAAAAGCTTTGCAAAAACCTGCAAAGCCTCACGCGAGAAACGTGCCTGATCATCAATAGAATGGAGCTCCTCTTCTATATACACCCCAATATTTCGCACCTCTTTCTTCGGAAATATTTCTTCTGTATCTTTGTATGCTAAAAGGGCTTTGATAATACCCTGCGTCTTTTTTATTTTTCCTGATTCTATGAAACACACCGTGACGTCCTCTGACTTCTTCGTCGAAAAATCTCGCACAAACTCTATCATACCTTTTTCTCTTGTTTCATCGAGTGCTGATGAGTGCAGAAAAAAAGCCAGTTTCTTTGTTTCAAATAAACCTGGTTCGCATACAGATAAACTTTGTTTCACAAACGAGGATTCGCTTTGATCTTCAAAATCAAAAACAAAAACCTCCCCTGTGGGGTATTTTTTCATAAAACCCTTTTGGAGTACGACCTTCCGTCTATTGACCAAAAAGGAATCTTCTCCATGGAGAAACACAATCATACACGCTTCATTAGGTTATTTCTCTCATTATACACGAGAAAACAAAAAGCGGGCATAGACCCACTTTTGTCCTATCTTTTGCATCTTTCTATTGACCAGGTTGCCATTTCAGAGCTTGACCAGGATCAATAATATCTACCCATATCTGTCCAGGAACAAACTTCACTTCTTGACCAGATTCATCAAGGAAAAGAAGTTTACTGTCTGCGGAACTCTTATCTTTCTTCCACGTCCCTCGATACTGTTTCCCGTTCATATAGTAAAACATCGCGCCTGAGTCTGCCTGATCGAACCAAGGATCACCAATCTGTACGTTCACATATTGTTCCCCCACTTTGATCGGAGCAGCATCAGCGATCATAACCACCACATTTTTTGGAGCAATTTTCTCTTTGGTATTTCGATCAGTATCGACGATTCCTCCCCACGTACGCACGAAAGAGTTTGTCTCTTTATCATAATCATACTCAGCATCAAATGGCTTGGCGAAAGCGACACGGAGATTGCCTCTAAGAGGACGCTCCTCGAGAGGTGCTTCCATCTGATGAGGATAACCAACAAACTTATTTTCCATTCGATAACCAAAGTTTTTTGCTCCTTCAAAAAGGCTCGCAAACTTTGCATATCCCGTATCTACACCTCGCATATTACCTACCGCTGTTTTACGGAAACAATACTGTCCCGCTGATTTCCCTGCGTCATTATTACAATTCATATCATCGATGAAACCACTGTCGAGAATCTGCTTGAATTGTTCGATGTCCGCTCTCCCCCAGTGAACATAAATGGAATCAAAACTTTTGGCAAGATGCACAAAATCATGACGAGCACTGCGAAGTGAGCCTACTTCCTCTGGTATATTACAACCATAGACACCCATCAAGCGGGTGATACTTCCATACACTGCTGACATTTCAATGACCATATCGGCTTGAGAAAGTCCTGCGAGTGGCCGAGCAGACACATCGGCTGGTTGCATCACGGCAAACGACCTTTTGTTCCAATTATCACAAGGTAGTCCAGACAGAGGGCTAACATTGCCATTATTGGCAGGCACTGTCGAAACAACCGGGAGTGACTGATTTTTATTATTCAGTTCTATGGGTTTCCGTAGTTCTTTGTTACCGAAGAGAAAATACGCTGTAGCCACAATCACGAGGACAATACAAAAAATGATCACTCTTTGAAACTTCGTCATAGATTCTTTATTTACTATTAATGTTGGCACTGTGGACAAAAGAACGCACTTCTCTGTCCAAGTTTTTTTCGCACTATTATTGTACCACATTTTTTGCAAGAGTCATCAGCGCGTCCATATACATAGCGTGTTTCCTGAAAGCGTCCTTCTTTGCCATCAGTATCACGAAAATCCCCATCACTCATACCACCGAGCCTGAGCGCTTGCCTCAGTACCTTTTTCACTGCAGAAACCAATTCCTTTTGCTCATCCAAAGAGAGAGTTTCTGTCAGGCGCCAAGGAAGAATATGCGCGAGGAATAATGCTTCACTGCGGTAAATATTACCAATACCAGCAATCACATTTTGCTCAAGAAGTACTTCTCCAATCGTTTTCTTTTTTCTTTTTTCAATTATTTTTTGCAAAGAAGATACTGTAAAGCGTTCTGAAAGGGCATCGACGCCGAGTGAGGCAATACTGGGCAAATCCTCCACGACGCGCGTCTCAACTACCTGCATCCAACCAAACTTACGCATATCAGAGAACTCAAGGGTGGTATCATCAATAAAAGTAAGAATGTGATGAATATACCCATTCACAGGATCTTCAGTAAAAGCTTTCGAATTTCTGTTTGTTTTATTTTTGATCAGAAAATGTCCTGTCATCTTGAGATGCACCACAATAGAATATTCATTATCAAAATCAATAACGATGTGTTTTCCGAAACGTCTTGTACCAAGAATATGAGAACCCTTCACCCGTTTCACAAAAATCGGAAAAGAAGGATGAATCCTTTTTTGCCAATCACTCCACAGTCCTTTCACTTGTTTACCCTTCAGCTTCTCTGCTATTTGAGAAACGACGGTTTGTACTTCTGGTAATTCTGGCATAGTGTTCAAATACTCAATTTTCTTCTATCATATACTCAAACACGAGTAAGCACAAAATACATTTTTTTAAAAAAATAAGAAACCATCCTATGAATATGGAATCCCTCAGAGAAAAATCGGTCCAAAAAGATATTCTGAGTCAAATAGGGAAAGCGACAGCAGCAGAGCTCACAGAAATTCACAAAAAAGTGATGTGGCATATGCTCGGAAATGAACCCGATCTCGATACAAAGGTTTCTACCGATGAAAAAATCAAAGCGATCAATCATCGTGCAAAAGAGCTTGGTATTTCTCTCTAAAAGGCTTCTATAAAGCCTACGCTCTACATTGAAACGCAGTGTACCTCACAGTATGTAACGCCAAAAATCTATTGACAAAATAGTTAAAAAGTGCTATATTGAAAGTCCTGAAACAACCAAGGAGAGAGGAATGATCAACCAAGAATTTCTTGAGAGGATGCAGAGTAATCTGAATTTTCGAAAAAAATCGAAGATGAATATTATGAAGAAAGGAGGAGATCAAGCCTTATCTCACTCCTACCAAGACATCCGGCGTATTGACTTTGCTCTCATGAGAATGAAGCAAAAACAGTATGGTCTCTGCACTAACTGCGGGTGTATTATAGAGGAAGCGCGTCTGGAAATCATTCCTGAAACGCCCTTTTGCTCAGATTGCGCCAAAGCAATCGAGTGTCACTAAACCAAATGCTTTCGCATTTGGTTTTTTTTATTCTTTTCTAAGGAAATTAATGAAGTCTATGATCTGTTTTCTCCTTTGTATAATGACGTACAATAAAGGCAATTTTATTTTCATCAATATTATTTTCCTCTTCCTCACTCAATGATGTTTTGGGAAAATATTTCACTGGAAATCGAAACGAAACCATGACAATATCTTCGGGTAAAATGTCTCCCGTTCCTCTCAAAGATACTTCAGCTGTTTTCCTTTTTGTGTTCCATAACTCAGAATTTTTCTCTATAGGTTGTACCGAAGTGAGATGATCCCTTTTAAAAACAATCGTTACCTTTACTTTTGCGCCAACTTCTTTTCCTGAAAAGCCCTCAACCATAGCAGTATGCAAACCTCTGCCAGAGGCCATCATACACATATTAGCACTATCGTTTTCATTGGAGATTGAAATAGATTGATTCAGTATTACTGCATCCATCACCTTTTCAAATGACTCACTTCGACAAATGAACCTATGCTCCCGAAAAATCCTCTCGACATCCTGTGATTCTGTTGGAAAAAATCCATTTGCCTGCATATCTTGTTCTATCTCAGTAAATACAGAAGGAGTATTTGTTTCCCTGAAAAGTTTACTCAGCCTCGAAGATTCTTTTTCCTGAGATGAGGAAAGTGTATTTGGTTGTTCAAACATACTCTTTTTTATTATTCTATATTTCTCCCCAATTTTTTCCGATGACAACTTCAGCAATCAGAGGAACACTGAGTGTATAGGCGCTCTCCATCACTATCTTTATTTCCTTTGCAAATGCTTCTGCTTTTTCTTCTTTCACTTCAAAGATGAGTTCGTCATGGATCTGAAGAACTGTGCGAGCATCGCCTTCATATTTTTGAACGAGCTTCTCGGCGCCAAGCATCGCAAGTTTCATAATATCGGCAGCTAATCCTTGCACCGGCATATTGATTGCCATCCGTTCTCCTCCGCGAGCTACCTGCACATTCGTACTCGTAATTTCTGGAGTATATCTTCGTCTTCCAAGTTCTGTTTCGACAAATCCTTTTTCGCGAGCACCTGATTTCATCACTTCGAGAAATTTCGCTACGCCTTCAAATTTTTGAAAATATTCAGTTATAAATTGCGTCGCAACCTTCTGATCAATCTGTGCTGACTGAGCAAGACCGTAGGCTCCCATACCGTACATAATACCAAAGTTAAATACCTTGGCCTGACGACGCATATCAGGAGTTACTTCTTCCTTGGCTACTTTGAACACCACGGAAGCCGTCCTCGTATGCACGTCTTCATTCTTCAGAAACGATTCCGTAAGTGATGCATCACCACTTAAGTGTGCCATAACGCGGAGTTCCACCTGTGAATAATCCGCCCCAACAAAAAGATATCCCATTTCTGCTTCAAATGCTCCTCGTACGCGTTCTCCCCACACACTTCTGGCAGGTATATTTTGGAGATTGGGATCCGAAGAAGAAAGCCGTCCAGTTGCTGTCACCGTTTGATGAAGTGTCGTATGGAGACGAGAATGACTGTCTACAAGAAGTGGCAATGCATCAAGGTATGTTGTCTTGAGTTTGAAGAGTTCTCGATACTGTTCAATTTTTTGAATAATTGGATAGGCCTGCAATTTTTGTAATTCTGGCGAAGCCGTCGAGATGCCAGTTTTTGTTTTTTTGATATTCGTTGTGGGTATGCACAGATCTTCAAAAAGAATAACCGAGAGTTGCTTGGGGGAATTGATATTAAAATCTTTGCCGGAGAGAGCATAAATATCTTTTTCCAATCCTACTAATTCTTTTTTCATCCCGGAAGAGAGAGCCCGAAATTTTTCTCCATTGAGTATCATTCCGTTTTCTTCGATTTCGAAAAGGACAAAAAGAAGAGGCATCTCCAAAGTTTCAAAAAGTATACGCAGGGTTTTCCCCGGCTTTTGAGTCTTGCTTATTTCATCGATACGCACATCATAGAGCGTCCGCAAAGCCAGAATTTTCTGAGCCGGATTTTGCATTTCCTCTTCACCAAATTCTTCGAGTATGATGTGTGAAAATGAAACGTTCCCTCCAGAGTTAAGCAGATACGAAGCAATCATCACATCGAAAACAATACCTCGTAAAAAAATATTTTCTTTTCTGAAAAGATGGAGAAGATTTTTTCCATCATAGACACATTTCTTCCTCGTTTCATCTTCGAGAAATTCCTGTAGAAAAATTTTTGTTTCTTCATTCCATAAAACAGATGCTTCTGATTTCTCATGAGTGGCGATGTGCACGGTTTCGATACCAATGCCAAACAATGTTCCTTCTCCTTGCTTCACATATACTGAAAATATTTCTGATGTTCCCAAAAACTTTTCCCATTCTTCTTGAGTCACTATTTTTCGGGCCTTCATTTTCTTACCCGCCCTGAGCGTAGTCGAAGGGTCGTTTTCGTTCTCTGCCGACTGTTGACTGTTACCTGATATTCTTTTGATCAAGCTAAAAAATCCCAGTTCTTGGAAGAGACTTGAAACAATATTTCGATCGAAGTCTTTTGTTATACAAGAAAGAAGATCGAGTGTGAGAGGAGCATGTACATCAATAGTCCCGAGATCCTTAGAGAGAAAAGCACTCTCCTTATCATCTTCCAATTTTTTCCGCACCGATTCTTTTACTTCCTCTAAATGTGCATAGATATTTTCTAAGCTTCCAAATTTTTGGAGAAGATTGGTGGCTGTCTTAGCACCGATACCTGACACACCTGCAATATTATCTGACGTATCACCCGCAAGTCCTTTGTAATCAGGAAGCCGTTTGGCAGTGAATCCGTATTTCTTTGTTACTTCATCTTCGTCATACAGGACAATGTCCTTGATACCCTTACGTAACATAAAGATGTTTACCATCTTCGTCACGAGCTGAAGTTCATCACTATCACCCGTTACGATAATCACTCTGACATTTTCTTTTTCCGCTTGACGCGCTAGTGTCCCAATACAATCATCAGCTTCGAAGCCTGCGAGTTCATAAATAGGAATATTGAACGCCCGCGTTATTTCTTTCACTCGAGGAATCTGCGCATACAGTTCGTCTGGAGCTTTCACTCGCGTCGCTTTGTAGTCCGCCGATTTCTCGTGGCGAAACGTCGGTCCAGCCAAATCAAAAGAAACCGCAATGTATTCCGGATGAAACTTTTCGAGTACCGAAAGAAGCGTCAGAGTAAATCCATACACTGCGTTCACGAGCTCCCCCTTCTTCGAAGTCAGTGGTGGCAACGCATGGTACGCCCGATGAATCAAAGCATTCCCATCAATCAGCACTAAAGTTTTCAGGTGTTTTTCCATATATTTAATATATTTCATTAGAACTACTGAGGACCGTCCTCGGATTTTTTTATGGGAATGAGGTGATGGTGATTTCCCTTTCATCTTCGCTGACGTTTTTGAATACTATTTCCGTTCTTTTCTCAGGAAGAATATCCGACACACGTTCGGGCCATTCGAGAATGATGATGCCTTTCTTGTCTCCACACCATTCAGAAAATCCGAGTATTTCGAAATCCTTCATTTCTACGCGGTAAGCGTCAACATGATAGATTCTCTCAATACCGTTTACCGGTTGCCCTAGATCATACTGCTTCATGATCACAAACGTCGGGCTGATATATGGCCCTTCTGCTCCGAGTCCACGAAGAAATCCTTGAGTGAAGGTAGTTTTCCCTGCCCCCAAATCACCTGAAAGACAGATGAGTGTTCCTGGGATTATCTGTACTGCCAGCTCATGACCGAGTTTACGGGTTTCTTCTGCGGAAATTGTAGTATATACATTATTCATAGTTCCTTTATTATAGCGTAAAAACCTTTTTTCAATCAATACTACCGTTCTTTTTTAAAGAGATTCTTTCCTGTTTGACAGCTCCTTTTTTCTCTGCTACGGTGGACTATAAATCTTTTTGGTGATTTTACTGTACGCAGTCTATACAGAAAGATATTTGTTATTCTCTTACCTCACCCTATGTCCCTCACTCCTTCAAAACAATTTCAAGATCTCTTGCAGAAAACAACTTCTCCACTGCTTATTCTTCCTTCATATCCCAGCAAAGATGCACTCGCGAGTGCCTTCGCTCTTGCTTCACTTTTGAAGAATATTGGAAAGGAAGCAACACTCGCCTGTGAAAACATGAATGAATATAAACAAACACTCACTTTTCTCGAGAAACCAGAAAATATGTTGAGTTCTATCACTGGAGCAAGAGATTTCGTGCTCACTTTCAATACACTGAGGAACAAAATTCTTGATGTGCGGACTGAAAAAAGTGAGGAGGAGGTACGGATTTATCTCACACCAGAGAATGGGTCTATTGATCCTCGTGATTTTTCTTTCATTCCAGCAAAATTTAAATTCGATCTGGCTATCGTCATCGGAGCGGTGGACAAAGAACATTTGGGGAAAATATACGAAGAAAATCCTGACATTTTCTATGAAGTACCTATAATCAACATCGACAATCATCCTGAAAATGAACTTTTTGGTCAAGTCAATCTCGTCGACATCACTGCATCTTCCACTGCTGAAATCCTCGCAGAAACTCTCGAAGGTGCTGACGTCAAAGTGGCTACAGAAACAGTAAATGAAAGTTTGCTCACGGGTATTATCTCTGCCACCGAAAGTTTCCAGAAGAAAAATACTACTCCCAAGGCTCTCAAACTCGCTTCTCATTTGATGGATCATGGAGCCGATCAACAGAAAATCGTGCGTGCTCTGTATAAAACACAACCACTCCACCTGCTCAAACTCTGGGGACGCGTCATGGCACAAGCGAAATGGAATGAAGAAATGAAGCTCATCTGGGCCTTCGTTACCATCGAGGATCTCGTACAAGCACGCGCTCATGCAGAGGATCTCCCTTCGGTACTCGAAAAGATAAAGAGCAACTATTCTGCTGCTCATTTGTATATGATTCTTTCTTTGGAAACTAATGGAAGCGTACATGGTATCGCGCTTGCCCAAAATAATGAAGCACTACTTTCTTTTGCGAAACGTTTTCCAGAGGGTGTCTTGCAAGGCGAAACTTTCTCCTTTACTTTTCTCGCAAGCACGAGCGATGAGGCAGAGCAAATTATTTTGCAAAGATAATTTATTCCTCCTCTATAAAAAAGAGGAAAATCCTTTCCAAATGAGAGGATTTTTTGCTTTTCTCCTCATTCTTGGAGTACAATAGAGAGAGAAAATAAACATCTCAATAAAAAAATATCTATGCCACAAATCATTCACAAAGACGCTATCGTCAACGAAGAAAAAGAAACATTGACGCAAACTGTTTTAGGTAAAATGAGAGAAGCCTCCATAGAAGAGCAAGCCTCTCTCCTCGCCCAAAAATATGGACTGCCGTACGTCGACCTCTGTGTATTCCCAGTAAATGCCGAAGATATATTTCTAATTCCAGAAGATACTTCAAGGAAATTTAATGTTGCACTCTTCAACAAGAAAAGTACACAAACACTTTTTGCCATCACTGATCCAGAAAATACTAAAACATTAGACTTCATCAAAGACATCACAGCAAAGCATGGCTGGTCACCAAAACTCTACATTGTTTCAAAACCTTCACTCGATCGTGCCTGGGATAATTACAAAAAACGTACCTTTCTTGATGCACTTGACCGTATCAGGGTTTCTCTCACTGGTGCTGATTTGACGCAGTTTGAAAAAGATTTTGGTGAACTTATATCGCTGAGGGAAGATCAAAACGCCAACACCTCACGTGCCCTCGAAATCATTCTTGCTGGTGCAAAAAGACTGAGTGCCAGTGATGTTCATATTGAACCAGCAGAAGATGCTGTAAGGCTTCGTTATCGCATTGATGGAGTGCTCCAAGAAATTGGTAATTTGCCAAAAGAGCGCTACTTCCTCCTTCTTTCTCGTATCAAGATGATCGGAAAAATGCGTCTCAACGTCAGGAAAGAGGCTCAAGACGGACACTTTTTCATCACCCTCGATGACAAGCGCATTGATGTTCGCGTCAACAGTATTCCTGGAAAATACGGTGAAAATATCAACATGAGACTCCTTTCTGGTGATGATGTTATTGTCGATGTAAATGCGCTCGGGCTTCAAGGACTTGCGTATGAGGAGGTTATGAAACAAATCCAAAAACCAAATGGTCTCGTACTCAACACGGGTCCAACGGGCTCAGGGAAAACCACAACGCTCTATACTCTCCTCAATCATATCAACCAGTCTGATATGAAAGTCATAACTATCGAAGATCCGATCGAATATACTTTACCAGGCATCGTTCAAACTGAAGTTTCGAAAAATAAAGACTACACTTTTGCCACTGCCCTCAGGGCGATTGTTCGCCAGGATCCCGATATTATTCTCGTAGGAGAAATTCGTGATGATGAAACAGCGGATGTTACAGTGAACGCATCTCTTACCGGACATTTGGTGCTTTCTACACTTCACTCAAACAGCGCTTCGGCTGCAGTTCCTCGTTTTATGGAACTCGGCGTGAAACCAACTATTCTTTCGACGTGTATTAATGCTCTTATTGGACAAAGACTCGTACGTGTACTCTGTAAACACTGTAAAAAATCTTACGAACCGGCAAAAGAGACTATTGATTCCATCTTACAGCTCGTTACTATCATCTCGCCAAAAGCCAAAGTAACCCTGCCAAAAGAAATTAAATATCTCTACAAATCTGTCGGCTGTGAGAAATGTCATATGACTGGCTATCATGGACGTATTGGTATTTTCGAAGTTCTCACAATGACCAAGGAAGTGGTAGAAGTGATAAACACAATGGGTTCAGAACAAGATATTCTTCGCACCGCACTCGAAAATGGTATGGTGACGATGACGCAGGATGGGATTCTCAAGGCACTTGAGGGAATAACTACACTTGATGAAGTATGGCGCGTCGCTGATCAGACAGAATCTCTCCGTAACATCTATACTGAGCTTATGCCGAGTGAACTTTCACGCTCTACACATATCACTGCACCCCTGTTCAAAACCGTAGAGAAGGAAACCTCGACGCTTACATCACTTGCGAGCTATCTTCGTACTCTTGATGCCAAGACGTATCTTCCTGCACTATTTGCTGGAGCCATCGTACTACATGCTGGCGATATTCATATTGAACCACGCGGAGAAACGGTCGCGGTACGTTTCCGTATCGATGGTATACTGCAGGTAGCAGCCGAACTTCCTTTATCTGAGTACCCCACACTGATTGCAGAAATAAAGCTGGCCGCAGGAATGAAATCAGGCGAACGATCGGGAGCAGTCGACGGACGTTTTTCTCTCACACTTGAAAAAGAAAATGAAGAAAAACCAGAAACGGTTGATATTCGTCTTTCTATTATTCTTGGTGGTTTTGGAGAAACGGTTGTTATGCGTATTCTCAATCAATCAGACATAAAGCTCGATCTTAATACGCTCCATATTCGCAAGAAAAACTTGGAAAATATTTATACGGCCATCGGAAAACCTCACGGTGTAATCCTAAGTGCTGGTCCAACGGGCTCAGGAAAAACCACAACGCTCTACAGTATCCTATCCAAGCTCAATACATCTGACACAAAA
>Ga0100399_1003290_pt1 | contig 11322 bp, 9 predicted proteins | sample CryGeymeta201523_FD_81545 | JGI IMG/M metagenome (GOLD analysis project Ga0100399, IMG submission 81545) | Groundwater microbial communities from Crystal Geyser aquifers in Utah, USA - Crystal Geyser metaG 2015-23 | ecosystem: Environmental > Aquatic > Deep subsurface > Groundwater | place: USA...
AAAATAGAACAGCCAGTCCTGGATGTCCACGGTAAGTCGGTCTTCCGCATTGGCCTGCAGCACCTGAATCCAGCCGTCATACTCCAGGCGTTTGCCCGTGTGGTGCGCCAGTTTTTCCATGCACTCGTCAAGCTTTTCCTGCAAATCGTTGCGCACCATGACCCTGGAGCCCCGCTCGTAATCGCGTGATTTGGGATGCGAGTAGGCCAACGCCGCACCCTCAGAGATTTCCAGGCCGTCTTTGCGGATTTCGGCAACCAGGTCTTCCTTTCGTTTTTTCCACCAGACGATGCGTTCCTCATGGAACTTGAGTTTGGTCGTGGCGCCCTCAGCCAGTTTGGCGGCGGTATAGGTGAATTTCCAATCTGTACGCAACATGCGATTCCTTTCCGGGTGAATGGGATTGAAAACGTTCATCAGGCAAAAAATGAACGCAAAAAAGCCCGCCGTGTGTTGATCGAACGGTCTGCACCAAGTGATGGTGAGCGGGCTCGAGTTAGCCAGGGCGGGCTGCGTCGGTTTAGCAGTTTTTTATTAAGCGCTCTGCAAACAGACTTCTAAATCAGCGCTGGTAGTAATGTAGTCGATTCTGGTTGATTAGTCAACGATTGAGACAGTTTAAATGTATTAATAAAGCAACGACATCAAAGCAATCTTTGCCTTGCTGACTCAAAGCTGCATTTCCAAATCTTGCTTCTATTGTTGGCCTTCTTCAGGATCGCATCGTGCCTGGCCGCATCGGTACACAGGTATTGCGGTAGCGGCACCATGCCGACGCGCCCCAGGTCCAAACGGTCGGCATCCCAGCAGGTCATCACCGTCACATCATCTTCCAGCAGACCGTCGCTGTGGTACTGGCATGCACGCACCAGCAGGTCCATCTCGTCGTCCGTAGCATCGAAGTATTGGCCTTTCAGCTCTTTGGCCAGCGCCGCACCGCGTGCACCATGCCCGTCATCTTCATGTTCGTTGACATGCCTGGAGTCATGAAACCAGGCGAACAGCTCAACGACGTGCGCGTTGGCCCCTGTCTCTATGGCTAACATCAAGCCGTTGGCGCGCACCCTGGCCCAATGGGGAATGCCGTGATGACCCAACCAGTTGATCTGGAATTGCTCGCGCAAATGGTCAATCAGACGACGCCGATCGATGAACCCCATAAACATCTCAGCCTTGAGCCAACAGGGGTCCCCAATGGGCATCTTGAACAGCGCTCAGCTCATTGGTGAGTTGTACCCGCAATACTGCCAGGAATGCCGCATCTTCATCCTTGAGGCTGTGACGCAGCAGTCGTTCCGCCTGGCGCGACAGGGTGAACTGCTCTGACACGGTCTCAGCCAACCACAGAATCACCACCGCCCAGGCTTTGGCGCCAGAACCCAGCACCACCGTGAAGTCGTCAAGCACCTTGGTGAGCTCTGCTGGAACATGCAGGGCCTGCAGGGCGCCGACGAAGCGATTGGCCGCCAACACCTTGGAGGAAGCGGTCTCAAAGGCTTGCAGCAGTTCGAGTGGCGTGACCACGGGACTTGAACTGCTGTGATCCACCATTTTGCGCAGGAAGGCAGGAATCTCGAAGTCATCCATCGAATCACTTGACACGGCATCGACCCTGGCTGCGGCAGCAGATCGGGAGCGCCAGACGCTGGGGGTCGCCATGCTTCCATGGTCATGCACTGAACTGATCGCATCACAGGACATCATCACGTGGCCACCCAGGTCCCGCCTGCTGAACGCAATGCCGCCTCTGAGCGCATCGACACTCCCTGCCCCGCCCCAACCTGCTGCCAGCATGTGATTGACTTTGTCAAGCTGGGGCAACCCTTCTGCCTTTTGATCGTCCGCCCGCACATGCACCAGAATCAAATTGGTCTGCTCAGTCACCAATTGGTAATTGAGTGCCAATTCAAGTGTCTCACCCTGACTCTTCTGGTCACTGGCCAGTTGCGCAATGTGTTGGGATGCCACCAGCCGGGGGAGCAGGCTTGACGATTGGCTTCGTATTTGCTGGGCACTGGACTGCATGGGGGTGCCATGTGCCAACCAGCTCAGTTTGGGGGCCGATTCAGGCATGTGCGTCAGTCGCGCGCACAGGTGCAGCGTGTCACCACCGTACAGAGTGGACGGCAAGACCGACTGCCACAACACATCCTGCCCCCAGTCCACATTGACCTCTGTGCAACGGGTTGACCGCATTCGGCGGAACATGCGCACGATCACTTCCGCAACATCCTGGTTGGGCGACACCAGTTCGCAGGCACCACCGGATTTCTCGGCCACTTCACGCAACAGGCTTTCTGCCGGGGCACTGCCCACGCCGATGGCAAACACACGGTGGCCAGAGGATTTGGCAGATGCAATGACGGACTCCACATTCCAGATGTCACCGTCCGTGATCAACAGAACATCCTTGCCGGAGTTCTGGTTTTCTGATTTGGAGAACAACGCCTTCAAGTCTTTGGCAGTCTCCAGCTCAAAGGTGGAGATCAACGCCGCGTTCATCTCGGTTCCGCCCAGGTCGGCATCGGTCATGTCAACCAGTTTGGCAATTTGCTTGATGGTGGACGCATTACAAGGCTGCAAGCCAGGGAGTTCATGTTTAACCTCGGAGCCAAATCGGCTGTAACTGATCCAGTCCAGCTCAGAAAGCTCTTTCATCACCTCGTGCAACGCCTTGCGGGCGGCGGCAATGCTGTCACCACCCATGGAGCCCGAACAATCCACCAAGACTTTTAACAGCACGGGCTCCTTCGTCTTCTCTGGCAAGGCGGGGCAGAAACTTGCCAGTAAGGAAAAGCCTTCCCCGTCCGGGGACACAGTGGCAAAAGACTGGCCTTTCAAGCCTTGCAGCAAGAGCACAAAGTCCCGATCCAAAAAGGCGCCCTGCTGCAACGTCACGACCATGGCTTCTTCCTGGCGCGACATGGCGACGGCGTGGCTGGGGCACTGCACGGCTGCCAGCGCGATTTCACCCGTCAGGGTGATCTTGACGGTCAATGGGTACTGGGCCAATAAGCTGGCCTCTACCGATTCATGGGTGGCCAGGCCACCGGTTTTATGGGCATCCCCATAACGTGGCCCGACCGTCGTTGGCACGGTAATGCGGATTTGGCCCTGCTCGAACCGCAGCAACTGTGCGTATTCGATCTCGATCACGGCTTCCTCACCGGGTTTGAGATTGCCCAGGTTGGCGGTGTACAGGCCGCGAGCTGAGCGCTCGACCATGATGGGCGTGTCGCCATCATCAATGGCCTTCTCGTAGCGCTGTGTGGCCTGCTTTTTCTCCATCACCGTGCCTTGCAGGCGGTGGCCGTCGATTTCGACGTTCAGTCCCAGCAGCGTGGCACCCCAGGGCAAGGGGAAGGTGTAGACCGCTTCCAAGTCGGTCTTCCTGGCATTTTTGTACTGTTGGCGGGTGGTCATGCGCAAAAGCAAGCCGTCGAGTTGGCCGTCAATCTGCACCGACTGCAGCGTGGCGGCAAGACCTTCAGGGCTCATCAATCTGGAGGACTCTTCATGTGTGACAGCATTCATTTGTTTTCTCCTTGTAAATCTTGGTAGGTTTGTATGACAGCGCGCACCAGGGTGCGGACCTGCTCTGGGCTCAGTCCTGCGCGCTCGGGTGAGATTTCCAGCTCCACGCCATCGGCAATGAACAAATGGCTGCGAACCTCAACCGATCCGGGTTGGCGTTGTCGTGGTGGCACTGGGGGCGCTTCGCCGGAGAGCACTTCACGGATGCGATCCAGGCTGACACCGGCGTCGCTGAGCTTGCGCACCGTCAGCAATTGATCGAGGTGATGGTGCAGGTAGTGCGCGGCCTTGGTGCTGCCGATAGGTCCGTCAATCAGCCCAATCTGCATGTAATAGCGAACCGTTCGCTTGCTGGTGTCGCTCAATGTGCACAGGTCGTCGAGGCTGAATTTTTTAACGTCAGCATCAACATTGACACTCGGCGGATTGGATGTTGCATCATTCATGTGATTTATTTTGACACCATTGATGTCAATGTCAAGTGTTTAATAAATAAACACCAAAAAAACAGATCCGCAATGAAAGACCAATGGTTACTCTCTCGCATTTGCAAGAAGCGAAGCAGCCCGGTTCTGACTTTTCAGGATCACCTGGTGAGCCTGGAATGGATCGTTGCTTTCTAGAACTTGCTTTTAGCGGAAAATCAAGCGCATGGCCCATTTTTGCCCCACCCTCCCCCAGCACCTGGCCATCAGAGCCGGCGAATACGCCGAACTTGAACTGCTGCAAACACTCGAACGCGGCCTATCCGATGCTTACACGCTTTTTCATAGCGTGGACTGGTCGCGAGGCGCCGGCGAGCATGAGCAACATGGCGAAATCGACATCGTGGTGGTCAACCAGGCGGGTGACGTGCTGTTGATTGAGGTGAAGGCTGGCAGCGTTGACTTTTTGCCCGACGGCATCTTTAAAACTTATGGTGACCACACCAAAAACATCAGGGCACAGGTGGGCCTGCAATACGGCGCAACGCGCACCAGACTGGTCGATGCCGGCCTGACGGTACGCTTAAGCCACTTGCTGGTGTTGCCCAACCTGAAGGTGCAATCGGAAACTGCGCAATGGCCGCGCGAACGCATCGTGGACAGTAACGACATCGGCAACATCGTCTCGCGCGTGACCCAACTGCTGGGGCCAGGCACGCCCAATGACGAGGTACAGGCCCGTGTGCTGGCTTTCTTTGAGAATCGGTTTCGTGTAGAGCCAGATGTGTCCGCCTTGGCTGGCCGCCTGCAACGGACTGCCACCCGCATGTCGGCAGGTCTTGCCACCTGGGTGCCACGTATTTCTGTGCCCTCAGGGGTGATTCGGGTTATCGGCACGGCAGGTTCCGGCAAGACCCAGCTTGCCTTGCGCCTGTTGCGCGATGCAGATGTCGCAGGGCAAAAAGCAGCCTACCTTTGTTTTAACCGGGCATTGGCTGACCACTTCTCGCGCGTTGCACCAGTGCGCACTCCCGCAGAAACCTTTCATGAGTTTGCCTTGCACATCGTGCGGCGCACTGGCCAAACGGTAGATTTCAACCTACCCAATGCATTTGACACCATCACCAGCCGATGCATTGAGGCACTGACCGAGAGTGAACCCGACCTTGATTTGATCGTGATCGATGAAATGCAGGACATGCAGCTCGAGTGGGTGCAAGCTTTATTGTCACGCCTGAAAGCCAATGGCCGGGCCGTGCTGCTCGAAGACCCGGAGCAGCAACTCTACAAAGACCGGGAAGCCTTTGACATTGAAGACGCGGTCACCATCACCTCGCATGAGAATTTCCGGACACCTCGGGCCTTGGTCAAGCTCATCAACCTGCTGCGCCTCACCAACACAGAAGTCGAAGCACTATGCCCCCATTTGGGCGAGATGCCGGACCCCATCGTTTATGAGTCGCCAGAAAAAATAGCCCCTGCACAGTGAAGGCTGTTGAGCGTTGTCTGCAGCGCGGGTTTAGTCTGGCTGAAGTGGCAGTGGTGAGCATGCGTGGCCGCGAACGCTCGGTGCTTCAAGATCTGGACAAACTTGGCCCCTGGTCATTAAGCCATTTCACCGGAAAATTCGATGAAGGCAGCACGCCGATTTGGAAAGATGGCCAGTTGTTGATAGATTCGGTGCGCCGTTTCAAGGGTCAGGCTGCCGCTGCGGTGGTGTTGACTGAATGCGACATGGCGCAGTTGGATCCGATCAACAGGCGGTTGCTTTTTGTGGGGCTGACACGGGCGCGGGTGCATTTGGAGTGGGTGGTTTCCGCCAATACGGCCACTTTGATTGAGCGGTCGTTGACAAACGCATGCCAAAGCCTCAACCCGGACGCACTGGTGTCTTGAACACCTGCTTGGCGTGCCATTCCAGATTCCCTGGCATAGGCAGATACTCCTTTGCTTGCGGCAAAATCAATCCGGCACCGTGATATGCCAACATTCTTTGGGAGGCGGCCTCGCTGCCATTGAGATGCTGACTGAATACCATCACGAAACTCTCGGGCAATATCTTGAACACGCCCAGGTCAAACACCTTGTGATGCAGCGAACACATCGCAATGCCGTTGGCCACGTCGTCCGCGCCATTGGCTTGAAACCATTTGATGTGCGCTGCCTCAAGTCCAACCGACTGATGACCCATTCGCAGGTCATGTCCGCATACCGCACAACGGTATTGGTAGGCCAGCAGCACCTTCGCACGAAACGCTGGATCCCTTCGTCGTTGCGGGTTTCTGGCCGCGTATAAATAGTCGATTTGTGACAAGCCCACTGCGTCGAGTACATCGCCACGAATGGTTTCCGGGAAATGAGCCTCCACTATTCGCTGAGCAACAATGGCAATGAGTTCTGAATCAGTCTTCAGAACAGCGTAGATTGGATCAGCAAAGCCGCCACGAACATGGTTCTGGCGAAGCTCAGCCAGCGTCGGCGTTGCCCCCGCCGGTCGATTCAATATGTTGGACGGTCCATCCAACTTCCATAACCCATCGGTGCGGAGATGCCAAAAGGGGTAATGACGTGTGTTGGCAGAACCATCAGGTCCAAATTCTTCCAGCAATTCCTTAAGCAGGGGCTCGGCATCATTCCAATCCATCGTTTGTGGCGTGAATTCATTGATGCGAGACAGCGCAAGTAAAACCAACAAGGGTTTGTGCACAGCACGCCTGTCGCCATGCTGCCAAACGCGGATAGCATCAAACGACTGAAGGACCTCGTCACGCGTCATGACCAGTATTTCGCTTTATCTGGAATCACCCATCGCACGCCTCCTCTGGGGTCGGCCAAGTCACCGTTAAAACGAGGTATCAAATGAATGTGCAAATGTGGCACGGTTTGCCCAGCTGCTGGACCGTCATTGATGCCAATGTTGTACCCATGAGGCTCAAGCTCTTTGCCAAGCGTCAACTTGGCTCGATCAAGCAAAGCCAGAAGGTCACCGCGTTCCTTAGCCGACAAGTCAAAAAACGAGGCTGTATGCCGCTTGGGAATCAACAGGGTGTGACCGGGCGAAACCGGGTATCCATCCCTGATGGTTACAGCGGTAGCGTTTTCGTCTATCACCCTGCTGGCTGATAAAACACAAAAAGGACACTTCAGAAAATCGACTTTTGTCATTAATGGCTCTGCGGCTTCTAAAGACTAAAGTAATAGGCCTTGATTTTCTGGGCCATCAACTTGCGACGTTGGCGTAAAAATTCAGGGTAATCATCTTTGGTCATTGCCAAAATCGATTCCGGAAGGCAGTTTGCGTTCAGGTTTTCCGCCAACACATCACGTGAGTTGATCGCGCCATATTTCAGAGTCCCACCGTTGCACTGCGCCAAAACGTCTGCAAAATAGACATGCGGAGACTTACTGCCAATCTTGATGTTGATGGAATCCTGCGTGTAGACGTAGTTGGCAATCTGGTTGTATTCAGACCGGGTCTTGCCTGCGTCCTTGAGCATTTGCCTGGGAAAGATGTGGTGAACGTCGCCCAATAGTGAAACCAATTGCTGTACGGTCACGTCGTTTGAAAGCAGGCCTTTGTCATTGGCCTTGATTTGAGCCGCAACAAATACCCAAAATAGCGGGTGGCTGGTGGCAGACACTTCTAGGGATTGAACCAGTCCGAATTCCCAATAGGCCTCAGACAACTCCGCCTGCTCAGTCCGTGCAAGAACCTCCGAAAAATCAGGCTCTTCTACCAGACGAATATCTTTCTCAAACTGTGACTCGGCAGCACCTGAAAACCGGCCAGTAAGAATTGACAACACGAACCAGCGACGCACCAGCTTCTCAATCACAGCTTCTTCCAAACCCTTGCGCCGCAATCCCAAATAGAGCGCATACGCAAAATTTAAAGCGTTCTGTGATCGCACCATGGCATTCACGATGAAACCCGCAGACTTGATGATGATCACAAAGCGTTTAAAGTGCGTCTCGTTGATGTAGCGGTAAACACCTTCTGACATCATTTGAAACGACTTCTCCGCAATTTCTTCTTCGTATTGCTTGGTCACGAAGTTGCGACCCGAGAGCAAGCTGACCAAATCAGACAACTTACCGCGCCCAAACTCGGTGCCAAAGGTCACGCGCAAGACGTCAACGTAGCTGGGGTCGTACAAGTCTTCGTTGTCTGCCTTCAACCATGCCATTTTGGGGAAATAGTCGGTGGCAGCAAAATTAGGATCGTGATCCTTGATCTGCGCGTGGAAGCCTGGCTCCACAGCCAGGTGGCAAAAGTAGTCAATCGCTTTGCGAAGGGATGGTCCACCATACTTGCTGTCGGCGGCAATTTTTGACATGACAAAGTCAGCTTGCGAGAGGACGGTGCCTTTGGAGTTGATTCGGATGAAGATTTCTGTCACCGTTTCAATGTCCAGATCGTGCGCCAGCTCAATCAGCCCTACTTGTTTTTTGGCGACATCGCCAAGGGCAGTCAATGCGTTTTCGATCTGCTCTTCTGCAACATCTGGATTCGCCTTTTGGTAATCGCGAACTGCCTTCAGCAAGCTGACCTTACCGCCGATGATGTCAGACACGTCCGGAATCCAGGCGGCATCTTTGACGATAGCAGCATCGGCAACCTTAAATTCTTCCTTGATGGGGTTAAATGCAATTCGAATGTGTACTTTGCGGTAGTCCTTGTTGACAACCTGCTGCCCCAGTACGGCGGCAGTCAATGCCGTAACTCGTTGCTGCCCATCGATCAGAATCATTCGCCCTTGCGCCATGCTCCCGTCCTTGAGCTTGATATCCGGGTTACGCCATGCAATCAGATAGCCAACCGGGTAGCCCTTGTATAAAGAGTCCAGCAGGTCTCGGACTTGGGATGCATCCCAGACAAATGGACGCTGGATTTCCGGAATTGCGATCTCTCCCTCGCGCACTTTGGAAAGGATGCTGCCAATCATGTATTGATTGACTTCGTATTTTTGAATGCTCATTTTTGAAGTGCCTCCAAGCATTTCATTCTTTAAACTTGCGACTTTTCGTCTTAGACTTATCCTGCCGCGTTACCGATATTTATAGAGTTTTTACCTTCGCCAGCATTGAGTAAACGCGTGGCTGCGCAACTGCAATAAACACGCTTGCACACAAAGCAGGGTTGATACATTCCCTTTTCATGCTCCTGATAGTCTGGGGGAGGTTTGAACGCTCTATTGAAGTATTGCTGATCAAACTTATAGAGTATTTCACCCGGAACCACTGAAAAATCTGTTTCTGAGACGGCTACGTTTGGTCGTAATTGGATTTGACCTGGTCCCATAATGTGAGATTGATGCTCAGTTGATTGGTCTAGGCGTGCCGTTTTTCCTGAATTAACCTTAGTTCCGACTTGGAGGCCGAATTCAAGCGAATGAATTTCGACTTGATCTGAATCACCAGCGATGGTAGAAGTTGCTTTAATTGAAAGCACCAAATTTTCGTCAATGGTCACATCGAGGAGTAGGCGCTCAATGAGCGGCCTTTGATTTTCATCAACTTTCACTGCCAGGGCTCCCAAAATGTCTCGCTCGTCATTGACTTGAACACTACGCCCTGTTCGCTTCGGTGCATTGACAATAAGCTTTGCAACGCCGTCTGTGGGGTCACTGCAATAAAGTGTCAATGGCTTGGGAGGCTTTTGAATTTCATTTTCCCGAGGCATTTCAGAACCAGCCTGAATAACAGGAAAGTAAGAAGCCCGTGCGACAAGAACTTCTATATTTTTAGCCAAAATCAATCGCGCTTGGTCGTGCGCGATCCAAGCTGCTCCCTCGGAAATGATCGTATTACCGTGTGAGGAAATTTCTACCCGACTTGCACCAAAAATTTCGTGCAATCTCGCTTGGATTAGAGGCACATTCACCATGCCGCCGGTTGCCAGGCACATTGCCACACCAGACGGTTCAACACGGGCATTTTTCAACACTGCATCTATGCGACTAATCCCTTGATTCACTTTGGCCGAAATCGTTCTTTCCAGTTCGGTGCGTGACAAACGATATGCCAGATCAACATCCCCAGCCTCGGACGTGAAATAGTCGGGCACATAAATTTGTTGAACATCTTTTGAAGACAAGGCGATCTTTGCCGCCTCCGCTGCTGATCGAAGTCGAGACTGAGCTCCAACTTGGTGACCCACCACTTTTTGAATCCCTCGCGCAGCCAGTACCTGTTTTTCAATTTCGTTGACCAGCATGTCATCAATGATGTCCCCGCCCACCTCACTGCAACCATCGTTCATTACTTGTACAAGCATTCCATCGTTCACTCTGCACAGCGTCAGATCAAGCGTCCCCCCGCCCCAATCGAAAACCAGAACAAGCTGGCGATCCAACCGGGCAAATTCGGACTTGAAATCAGGCATGTTCCGCAAGTGGCCATACAAGGCAGCCAACGGTTCATGAACAAACTGGTAAATGCTCATTCCTGCCATTCGACAGGCCTCGCGTAATTCACGTCGGCGTTCACCATTCATGTCTATTGGAATAGTTACTACCGCTCGGTCAAACGTATTTCCAGTATGTTTTGTATCCCGTGCATTTCGTGCATGAGCCATTACATGCGCCACGACATCTTTCACAACGACTTGTGGACTATAGGCATGACCGCCAACGGTGACACTATTGCGTCCGAGCATCGTTTTGGGTGACTTAATAATGTTGCCGGTGACACCGGCAGCGGCATTAACCAGCTCCTCTTTTGCCTTTCGACCCACAACAACTTGCCCCCCTCTGTACGACACCACAGAGGGGTGCGGATAGCCTTCGTCGAGTATCGGAATACACCGATCACCAGAAACGTAAGACATCACGCTATTTGTTGTTCCAAAATCAAATCCGACTATGCTCATTTATATCTCCCCCAGTTTTTTCTCGGCTTTTTTCAATCCGTCTGCAACGGTATTCAGCACCTCAATCGCAATATCAACTTTTGGCGGATCGCGTCCCAGCGCAGTGGTAACGCTCTCCAATTGAGTCACCGATTCCCTTACTATCCGCAATGAAAGTGAGCGCAACGCTTCATGATCTGCCTGACCATGTGTTTGAACGACTCCAAGCTGGGAATGTAAATCTTGATTTTTTACCTGAATCGCCAGCAAGTCTTGTCTAAGCTTTTCGATGGCTTCAAGAGCCAAGTTTTTCTCATTGGCAACCTGCGCAAGCTCAACCGTGAGATCAGACGTACGCTGATTCGCATCTGACAACTTCAACGATATATCCAACTGCTGCTTGGCTTGCCATTCCAAAAGCAATGCGACTCTGGAGTCCTCCTTTTCTGGCATCAGAGCAATGGCTTCCAGCAGATCAGCCTCTAGCGCTGTTGCAATTGGCGCATAAAAAAT
>Ga0100399_1003314_pt1 | contig 11281 bp, 9 predicted proteins | sample CryGeymeta201523_FD_81545 | JGI IMG/M metagenome (GOLD analysis project Ga0100399, IMG submission 81545) | Groundwater microbial communities from Crystal Geyser aquifers in Utah, USA - Crystal Geyser metaG 2015-23 | ecosystem: Environmental > Aquatic > Deep subsurface > Groundwater | place: USA...
AAATTAAAACCCACCTTCAAAAAGTTTCTTTGTCGAGCCAGGACACGGAAAAAGTTCTGGCCGAATTAGAAAAAGACGAATTGAAAGCCAAAGAAGAAACAAAAATTCTTGTTCAAGCTCTCAAAAAGGAATTATCAGAAATTGAAACAAAACTTGAGAAACTTTTAGATGTCTATCTCAACGAAATTATTTCTACTGAAGAATACACCAGCCGGAAACAAAAAATCCTAACTCAAAAGTTAGAATTGCAAGAGAAAATAAAAGATTTTGAACAAAAAGGGTTGTCTTGGCTCGAACCGGCCAGAGAATTTGTTTTGAAGCTGAATTATGCGGAAAAATTGCGAAATTCGGATAATCACCCCGAAATGAAGACATTTCTGAAAAATATCGGCTCGAACCACATTTTACGAAACCAAAAATTGATTTTTTCTTTCGATTTCCCGTTCAATTTTGTAGTCGAGCCGCGAAGCGGCGAGGCGGAAACCTTGACTTATCCGAAAGTGTGGACCCGACCGGATTCGAACCGGTGACCTCCTCGTTGCAAACGAGGCGCTCTGCCAACTAAGCTACGGGCCCCTTCAAACGCCTTTCCATACCATTCGTGCTACCGATATAGAATCCACCGTTTCTAGTACTTTCGAGAACATAAATACCGATCTGATTCATAGTTGGTAGCCCCGATTTAACATCGGGGCACTGAATTTTCTTGCCTCGCTACGCTCGGAGAAAATTCGTGTGGACCGGACGGGATTCGAACCCGTTGCCTCTACTATGCCATAGTAGCGCTCTACCAATTGAGCTACCGGCCCGAAGCAATAGTATGACCTATTATTTTCAACTCATTGTAGATATCAGCTGAAAAATAATCAATGCGGCAGACGCCTTTGTAGTCCTGCTTGCGTGAGTGCTTATTTATCGTTCTTGGATCAATTCTTGCTTTATAAAACTGACGTAAGGGTATCCCTGTCGTGCCTGACCAAAATCTTTCGAGAAATTTAATATTCTGATCTGCCCGTCCCTGTAGCGTACAACGAAATTTCCTATCGTCTACGGGAAAAACAAAACGAAACAGGCTTAAGAATAATTTAATGATTTCTGGATCAGAGTTACCGAACATGAGAGAACCACGGTTTGTTTTTGCACCTTCGCCGAGGTAGAGCGTCGCGAGAATCAGTTTCGCAACTTGTTTATTGTGCAAATACCGGCGGAAGTGCTTGGCAGATTTTTCAAAGGCCTTAAGCTTTTGCGCGCGTTTTTCCTTACGTGAGGAGACTGCGAGGCGCTGTGCATTTTTAATAATCGCACGTTGGCGGCGTGCTATTCGCAGTTGCTGATTCTTCGTAAGCGAAACTTTCCTGAACCAAATTGAAAGAGTACTTTTAGGAATTTTTGTATTAAGGATTTTCTGAATTTCTCCATACGTTCTTCCTTGTCGCCTTAAACCAATCGCCGCTTCGCGTTCGATTCTCATATTGTAATTGTACCATAATCAAACTCCATGTGGTAGATAGAGTTCATTCATCACAGAGGCCCGGTTTTCAATCAGAATTATTCCTTAGGCCTCTCTTTCTTGCTGAACACGTAGAGATAAAGGATTTCGAGAATACCTAAAGTATTCACAACAAGCAACGCTACGAACCACGGTTTACTGCCCTCACGAGCCGCCCTCCAAAGGGCTAATCCTTTCCAAACTACTGACCAGATTAGAACGGCTACGAGAAGCACGCTGCCTAACCCCGTGAACAGACCGCCGCCGAAGGACATCCACGGCGAGTAAAAATTGTTCCAATACATCATAATTTTCTAGTTGTTGGCGACCTTTACCGGTGTTAAAACACCGGAACTCCCCACATTTTACTTTATTCCACGGATAAATAAAGTATGATTCTAGAGTATCGAATGGAGACGTGGCTGAGCGGTTGAAAGCGCCTGTCTTGAAAACAGGTAGGTCAGAAATGGCCTCGGAGGTTCGAATCCTCCCGTCTCCGCCAATGCAAATCTAGTAAATATATTCGTCAATAACAACGCCGGCGCTATTCAAGAGCTGGACCCGATCGTGATTCGGGTAGGGTAGGATTAATTGCTTAGCGTGGCTCATATCACGAAATTTATTAGGCGGTCGCGGACGAATATTACTCTCTTGAAACGCTTATTGTCTAAGACAACCCGCAGCCTCGGCTCGGCGAGAGCTAATCGTTCGGCCTCATTCTGGCTGACCCCGCGGTGTGTCCGTATAACCATTCGGAATTTACCGTTCACCTGCACCACCAGATCCACAAAATTCTCGACCATAAGACCGGCGTCGTATTTAGGCCATGGCGCGGTATGCACCGAACCTTTAGCATCAACCAACGTATCCCAAAGTTCCTCGGTAATGTGCGGCGCAAACGGAGCCAAAAGTTCAAGAAATATTCCGAACTGCGCTCTGGAAACCGACGCGGCGTTATCCTCGAAATCATGCAAGAGAATCATCAACGCCGAGATGGCGGTGTTGTAACCCAAGTTCTCAATGTCCTCTGTTACTTTTTTAATGGTCCGGTGTAGCGCACGCTCTACTGTCCCGTTACCGTTCTTGTTAAATTTTGTCTTTTTACTGAAAGCCCAGACGCGGTTAAGGAATCTCGTTATCCCTTGAATGCCGGTATCCCCGAAATCTCCCCCGTCCTCGAATGGCCCAAGGAACATAAGATACATCCGCAGAGCGTCGGCTCCGAAGTTCTTGATATACTCGTCCGGATTCACGACATTGCCTTTGGACTTGGACATTTTCGCGCCATCTTTGATGATCAAGCCGTGAGCGCGGAATTTCGGGAATGGCTCTTCAAACGAGATAAGGCCGGCGTCATGGAGTGCCATCGCGACGAATCGCACATATAGAAGATGGAGCACGCTATGTTCCACGCCACCAATATAGATGTTGACCGGTAGCCATTTTTTGGTTGTCACTGTGTTCCACGGTTTCGTTTTCTCCTTGATTGAAGGGAAACGAAGATAATACCAGGCAGAGTCCAGAAAGGTATCTGAAACATCGGTCTCGCGGTGAGCCCAGAATTTGCATTTGGGGCAACGGACTTTATAGAAGCTCTCAACCGTTGCAAGCGGTGAATGATCGGTGCCGGTCGGACGGAAATCCTTGACGTAAGGCAGTTTAACAGGCATGTCTTTCTCTGGAACTGTGTACCAGCCGGGCATATCTTCTCTTTCGCCTTTACCGGCTGCGGCACATTTTTCGCAGAAGATCATCGGGATCGGCGGCCCCCAGTAGCGTTGCCTCGAAATCAGCCAGTCGCGGAGGTGGTAAGTGCTTTTAAGTTTGCCGCCGGCGAACTCGACAATTTTTGATTTTGTTTCCTCAGAATCCATTCCATTGAATTTTCCGGAATTCATGAGCATCCCATCTCCTGTCCAACACTCGCTCTCAATACCAATTTCCGCTTGCCCTCCGCTCGCGATCGTTTGCGCATTCACAGGCGGAGCGATGAGCACAGGCGGCCTGATTACTTGAACGACGGGCAGCCCAAACTTCTTCGCAAACTCAAAATCGCGCTCGTCGTGCGCCGGCACCGCCATAATCGCACCAGTGCCATAACCCATCACTACATAATCCGCTACCCACACCGTAATCTTGCCGCCGGTTGCGGGATTCACAGCATTGATCCCCTTAAGCTCGACGCCTGTTTTTTCTTTTTGCTCCGCAATACGGCCGGACTCTGATTTCAAGCGCGCCTTCTTTATGTATTTCTCAACTTCCCTAAAATTGGAGATTTGTACCTTGAGTTTATCTATCAGCGGGTGCTCCGGAGCTAATACCATATAAGTAGCGCCGAAGAGCGTGTCTGGCCTGGTTGTGAATACTTCAATTTGATATTGGAAATTTGATATCTGGAATTTGACCAATGCGCCTTCGGATTTCCCAATCCAGTTCCGCTGGGCGATTTTCACTTTTTCAGACCAATCAATTTTGTCCAAATTCTTCAATAATTTTTCGGCGTAAGCGGTAATTCTGAGAAACCACTGCTCTAATTCTTTTTTGACGACTATGCTGCTACAGCGTTCGCATTCTCCCGCGATTACCTGCTCATCTGCTAGAACCGTCTTACAGGAAGGACACCAATTGACCGCCTGCTTTTTCCGGTAGGCCAGTCCGCTTTTGAACAGCTGGATAAATATCCACTGCGTCCATCTGTAATACGCCGGATCATATGTCTCCAGTTTTTCCCGCCAAGCAAAACCGTTGCCGATGGACTCAAGCTGCTTGTAAAATCGTTTTTCGGAGATTTCTGCCTGCTTCGCCGGATGCGTTCCTACTTTCAGCGCATAATTTTCGGAGTGAATACCGAAACCATCCAGCCCGATCGGTTCAAAAACATCGTAACCCTGCATACGTTTCATCCGGCCGTAAACGTCCGTGCCGGTGAATGCGTACATATTCCCCACGTGCAGCCCCTCGGCCGACGGGTAAGGGAACATCATCAGGTTATAGAACGGCTTTTTGGCGCGCTTTAGGTCCGGCTCGTAGATACCGGAAGCAAGCCATTTCTTCTGCCACTTTTTCTCGATTTTTGAGAACGGGTACATTCTTATAATCCTACACGCTCTTCGGCTTAAGTCTCAACACGCGCATCGCGTTAGCCGTAGTGGCCTCCGCGACTGTATCCGAATCAAGTCCCAGGACGTTTGCTATCGCTCCGGGGACGTATCTAACGTAAGCCGGTTCGTTCCGCTTCCCACGGTAAGGAACCGGCGAAACGTAAGGCGCGTCGGTTTCCAAAAGTATGCGATCCAGCCCTATCAACTTTATCGCCTCGTCGTAATCGCGCGCGAAAGTCGTGACTCCGCCGAATGAGAAATAGAATCCCATTTCTTTAAGCGCCGCCGCATCATCAGTTGTGCCGGTAAAAAAATGTATTATGCCGGGGCTCGGGTTCAAAAGTTTGGCCGATTCCCGCTTGAAAATTTTTATTAAGTCGGGAAAGGCGTTCCTACAATGAATCATTAAGGGCTTCCCAAGTTCTTTAGCCGCTTCAATCTGCATCACTAGTGCTTTTTCCTGCCTGGCTTTGCTCTCTTCACCCAAATGGTAATAATCCAAACCGCATTCGCCCACCGCGACTACTTTATTGTTGCGGCCGAGTTTTATGTAAAAATCAGCGTCAACTTCCTCCCCGCGCGAAGTAAACGCTTTTACCGCCTCGCCGCCGCCCAATTCCTGCTCGTCGCGAAAAGACTTTTCGGTGTGGACGGGATGCAAACCGATTGCCGCGTAGACCCCTTCGGGATACCCTTCGGCGATTTCAACCGCCTTGGCCGAGGTATCTCGTTGGGTCCCTATATTAACTAGCCAGGTACCGTCGTCCAGAGCGCGTCTCACAACCTCTCTATAATCCGAGGCGTAGGCGGCAAATTGGACGTGTGTATGTACGTCAACAAGGCGCGGCATCAAAGGCGAGGGAAAAGAATCTTGCCTTTTTGAACTTTAATTACTGGGTCAGTTAGTGTAATGCACTTTTCTATTTCTTCTGCTGTGCTCGGTAGAAATGGCTCTAGTATCTCTCCAATATTAAGCAGAAAGATCGTGAGCTCAGCGACAGTATTTCGGTGATCTCCCTTCTCCCAAGGTTTTTGAGAGTCCATATAAGCATCGCCGATGGAGACAAGCTCCCAAATCTCTTCCAAGGTTTCATGGAATTTGAACCTATCCATATGCCGCGCAACAAGCTGGCGGGTTTTAGCTAGACTTTCGCTCAGAACAGTCGGCAAATTTAACAACCGGGGAAGGTTATCATATTTACACGCGAGCGTAAGCACACGCGCCGCGAAATTACCCAATCCGTTAGCAAGTTCGCCATTATACCTTTCTCTAAATTTAGTTTCGGAGAAATCGCCGTCCTCGCCATAAGGAATCTCCCTAAGAAGGAAATACCTTAACGCATCAACTCCATACTTATCTACCAATTCCACCGGATCAATGGCGTTGCCGAGCGACTTAGAAATTTTTATTCCGTCAATCGTGAAAAATCCATTGGTCATTATTTGTCTGGGTAGCGGAAGTTTGGCGGACAAGAGCATCGCCGGCCAGATCACGGCGTGGAAACGGATGATATCTTTCCCTACCGTATGAATGTCAGCCGGATGTTCTATCCACCCATCTATCCCGACCGCAGAAATGTAATTAATTAATGCGTCGAACCAAACATATATAACGTGCTTTGGGTCGCTTGGTACAGGAATCCCCCACTTTTGCTTTTCCCTAGAGACACTTATATTTTCCAGACCTTGTTGAACGAAACTTTTTACCTCGTTGAGTCGGTTTACGGGAGTAACGAAGTCCGGGTTATCCTCATAAAATTTAAGTAGATCCTTCTCGTACTTTTTTAGGTTGAAGAAGTAGTTTTCTTCTACAATCCACTCGGGTTTAGTTTTGTGGTCAGGACATATACCGTCAACCAAATCGGTTTCCTTCATAAAGGTCTCGTGACCATTGCAATAAAGGCCTTCATATTTACCTTTGTAAATATCGCCGTTATCCCAAATGCGTTTCCAAATTTCCTGCACAACGCGAATGTGACGCTCTTCTGTTGTCCTTATAAAATCCGTGTTGCTGATGTCGAGTTTATCCCAAGTTGACTTCCAGATGTCCGCTAAACGGTCGGTGTATGCCTTTACATTCTCGCCGCTCTTCGCTGCCGCATCAACTGTCTTCTGCGCATTCTCATCCGTACCAGTGAGAAAAGTAACTTCGTCGCCCTGTAACCGGTGATAGCGGGCAAGCATATCCGCCGCTATGGTGGTATAGGCGTGTCCGATGTGCGGCCGATCGTTCACGTAATAGATCGGAGTGGTAATATAAAATTTTTTAGATTTCGAGAGTTTCACGGTTTCTGGCTTTCCTGGCCACCCATTCATTCACGACTTCTTGGAACACGACTGCCGCCGGAACTGCCAAAAGTATTCCCGGGATGCCGGCAAGCTGATATCCTCCCAACAAAGCCGCAATGACGACAACGGGGTGAACGTCAACCGCCCGGCGCATCACGAGCGGCACGAGCACATGGCCTTCAATTTGCTGCATCACCACAAAGAAGATCAAGGTTGAAATGGCAAGACCACTTGAGTCGCTCAAGGCCACAGCGACCGACAGCGCTCCCGCGAAAATGGGGCCGACGAGAGGTACGATTTCGAACAAGCCTGCTAAGATAGCCAGTAGTAGAGCGTACTTTACTCCTAGGAACCACAGGCCAAAGAACACAGCAACGGCAACGAGCATACACAAAACAATCTGACCTTGCATCCAACGGCCGACCTGACGCTTTGAGCGATAGTAAAGCGCAAGGACGTTATCTTCCAGACTGCTCGGCAGGATCGCCCGCAAGAACTTGCCGACGCCGTCACGACTGGCCGTAAGATAGAAAGACAGAACGAGCGTGGTCAAGAAAAATGTGGCGCCGCCCAATATTTTGCTCACGACATCTACAAATGAAGTGCTCCCGGAGAGAAGGAGGTTCGCGATATTGTCCAGGCGCGGGACAATCGTGTTCACCACTGTGTCCGGCACCGCCGAGCCCAAGAGTTGGCCAACCACACCGCCCAAGTTGGTGAAGAGACTCCTAAATTCCAGAATTGAAAGCGGCACGATAGTATATATGAGGAGCGCGAGGAATATCAGCCCGGCTAAAAATATGATGATAGTTCCTAAAATGCGCGGGATATGCCACTTTTCCAGCTTTTCCACGGCTGGGTCCAATGCCGAAGAAATTAGAATAGCGAGGGAAAGGATGATAATTGTTTCACGGACGGTGAACAAGAGCGCGAGCAGAACCGTGATTGCAACGATCCTCCACAAACTCCCCCAGCTGATTTCGAGGCGGAGATGATCCATCTTGACTTTAATTCTACTCTACCCCTAGGAGCGGCTGCAATATTCCTCCAAGTATGGAGCCAGCTCTTTGATAGCCACGCGCTTCTGTTTCATCGTGTCGCGGTCGCGGACCGTGACGTCATCGCTTTCCAGCGAATCAAAATCAACTGTGATGCAATAGGGTGTGCCGATTTCGTCCTGCGAATAGTAACGTTTGCCGATATTCCCGCGGTCATCCCAGGCGACATAAAAGGATTTCTTAAGGTCGCCGTAGATTTTTTTAGCAAGGTTCACCAAATCCGGTTTGTTGGCTAAAAGCGGAAAAACGGCGGCTTTATAAGGGGCTATGTTGGGTTTGAGTTTCAAAACCGTCCGGTCGCCTTCCTCGCTGTAGGCTGTGCTCAAGATAGCAAGGATAGTGCGGTCAACTCCGAAGGTCGGCTCTATAACGTGGGGAATGTACTTTTTACCGGTCCGGTCGTCGAGATACTCCATATTCACGCCGGAATATTCCTGGTGCTTTGAGAGGTCGTAATCAGTGCGGTAAGCAACGGCCCAAAGTTCGTCCTGACCGAACGGGAATTCGTATTCCATATCAATAGTCCGTTTGGAGTAAAAGGCGCGTTCGGCATCGGGGATCTCATGGTCGAAAAGTCTCTTGCGTTCCAAGCCGACGACATCCATGAAACCGTGGATATAATCCACCCAGCCTTTGAAAATTTTCTGCCAATCATCATCCGGCGAGATGAAATATTCTATTTCCATCTGCTCGAATTCAAGCGTGCGGAAAATAAAGTTACCGGTCGTCACTTCGTTCCTGAAAGCTTTGCCAATCTGGCCGACGCCGAACGGGATTTTCCTCGAGCCGGAAGAGAGAATATTTTTATAGTCGGCGAAGATGGCCTGCGCCGTCTCGGGCCGGAGATAGGTTGTAACGCCCTCCTTTTCTATAGGACCAATCACAGTCTTGAACATCCCGCTAAAAAGCTTGGCTTCCGTAAACTCCCCGCCACAGTCGGGACATTTCGACGGATCTTTCAGCCTCGACGCATTGGTCGGGGCTCCGACCTCTTCAGGGCGTCGGAGCCTCGACGCATTGGTCGGGGCTCCGACCTCTTCAGGGCGTCGGAGCTTATCCGGCCGAAAGCGGTGGTGACATTTTTTGCACTCTACCAGCGCATCCTTGAAATTTTTGACGTGGCCGCTCGCCTCCCAAACTTTCGGACTTAATAGAATTCCGCCGTCCAGCCCCACCATATCGTTGCGCTGGTGAATAAAATAATTCCACCACTCACGCTTGATGTTATTTTTAAGCTCAACTCCGAGCGGGCCGTAGTCGTAGGTGCTCCCCAGACCGCCGTAGATTTCCGAGCCGGGGAAAACAAAACCCCGCCTTTTTGCCAGGGACACTATTTTCTCCATTAAGTTATTGTCTTTTATTTCCATTCCTCAAGTTAATCAATGCTTGTTACAAAAGGCGAGGCTCGCCCCGATTTATCGGGGCGGCGCGCCTCTTGCACAAGCTCACTAACTTTTCCATCAATTCGGGGTTTGTAGCCATTCTTAGAACCTATCTCAATAATAGCTCTCGGTTGAGATAGGTTCTAGTTTACAACTAGACCGTCGTTTTGGCCCACAGTCGGATCGGACGGAAGACGGGTGGAAATTGCATCGCCCCCGGCCGTAAGCGGTTGATTTGTGAAACTGTCCTGCGCCTTAACGCCCGTGGGCATCAAGAGATTCATATATTTACCGATATCCGATTCCTGCGGTGTCGCTTCAACTTGGAAAATCGCTTCCGGCGCATCAGTCAGAATCCCGCTTGTCGCCGGCACCTGGCCAACATCCCACACCACTTCATTCGTTGACGAATCAAATCGCGGCATCGCGCTCGTGTTTGCCTTAACCTGGCCCGTAAACTTAACGTTGTCGGCAAGTTTAACTCTGACCTCTACACTAGCAAGGTCAGTGGAGTAGTCTGTGAGCTTCCAATGAATAGTAAAATCAGTTGGAACGCCGACCTTTGGCGGCCACGGGCCATTGTTAAGCAAACCTGAAGGCGCATCGCGGAAATAACCGAGCGCCGCGACGGCAACCTGTCCGGCAACTTTTACGATTAGGGCGCTGGTGTTCACCGTACTGTTAGCAGCGATGAGGTAAGGTACGGTCGGCGATTCAATCCTAGCATCAACTTTTACCGAGAAGTTTTTGTCGTTCAGACGGCGAATGGGATAAATGCTTTTAAGATTCACGGAAAATGTTACATTACCGTCCACCCCTGCCGCCAAGGAAGCGAGTGCTGGAACGCCGCTAGCGTCCCAAGTGAGAGTATCGCCGTAAGAACTAAAGCGCGCGCCATTCGTTTTGAGTGAGTTTAAGTCCAACATCTCGCCGTTCAGACTAGCTTTAATCACGATGCTTTGTAATGCAACTGCGGTGTTATTCTTGTAACTTAAAATATAGTTAAGCGTCTCGCCGGGCTGAAAAACAGCGCGGCTGCCATCACCAACCGACACATTGAAAGCCAGAGGAGAGGGTGAAACCGAAACCTGCGCAGACTTAGAGAGCACAACATAATCATTGCCGAGGATGCTGGCCACGAGATCCGCGGTCATATTAAACGCCGCCTGATCCGGCAGACTTACCTTGCCGCGGACAATGGCTTTCCCTATATCGCCGCCCTTCATCGCGGCAATCGGCCATATGTTACTCCCGGTCCCGGTGGCCTGCGGGTCGGATGATGTAAGCGCAAAAGTGCCGGGGTAATCAAAACGCAACGATAGTAAAGGCAAATCGCTGGTGATGTTTGAAGAGGCATCGCGACCGTATGCCGCCGTCACCTCGAACTCTTCTCCGGAGAAAACCTTATCCGGAGCAGTGAGCTCTAAAGTCAGTGGCAGATCTTGGACATTTATATCAACCTTAGAAGTTTTATCGAAGCGCGCGGTTATGGATCCGATAGTGTAAGAAGCCGTCACGTTAAACGTCCTTTCAGCGCCTCCTTGCAAGGGCAGCGCAATCAGTTGGAAGGTCTCTTGGTGAAAACCGCCGCGGCTTATATCACCGGCACTTTTAGTCTCAATAGCGCGGCTTCCCCCACCAACGGGCCGCACCGAGTCCGGCAAGTCGAGCGAGAGGTTCACATCGCCCAAATCGTTGCTAGAGTTGTTGCTCAAGTTAACCGTGACCGCAAACGGCATCCCCACTGTAACTGTCTGCGGCGAGACTTGTGCCCCGAGCGAAATATCCTGCGAGGATAATCTACCCCAGAAATAAAAAGTGGCGGCTCCGATAATCAGGATTGCGATGACTGTTATCCAAATAACTCTTGGATTCCTGGCTTTAGATTCTAATAGCATCGTCTTCAGAAACGTTCAGTTTCCGCATTGAGTTCGCGCATAAAAATATTACCTCCCCAGGCAC
>Ga0100399_1003329_pt1 | contig 11258 bp, 10 predicted proteins | sample CryGeymeta201523_FD_81545 | JGI IMG/M metagenome (GOLD analysis project Ga0100399, IMG submission 81545) | Groundwater microbial communities from Crystal Geyser aquifers in Utah, USA - Crystal Geyser metaG 2015-23 | ecosystem: Environmental > Aquatic > Deep subsurface > Groundwater | place: USA...
AACCTGAGCTTTACGGTTGCATTTGAAGATTTCGATCTGAATACCGTCGGCTCTCAGGAGGTGATGTGGATTCCCGCCGGGAAGACAAACCAGTTGAGGGTCTCCGCCATGTTTGATATCTGGCAGTCATTCCTGAGCCTGGGTGTGACGGGCGGTTTGAAGCTCCAGGAAAAAGGGATAGCCGTCCATGACCAGTTGGAAAAGTGGTGGACGGGAATCCCGGATTTTGCATTTCCAGTACATGTGAAAGAAGGTTCTGCTGTGTTCAAGGCGGACAAGGCGACCGCAGTTTCGGCATTTAGCGGTACCTATCCCAAATAACCGTTTTTCAATACTGCGTGTTTCGGAATAGGATAAAGCGTTTCGAAACACGCAGTTGTTTTTTAAGACAGAGGATCCGGCATATGACTCAAAGGACTCAGAAAGACAGAAACACCGGTTTTTATGATGAAAAAGCCGAATGCATGGGCCGGGCGGAACGTCTCCGCTTCAAGCAGGGGGAGGCGGTCCGGGCTTTCCAATACGCCTGTGAAAAGGCCCCCGGATACAGAAGGTTTATGGATGAACGGGGCGTCGATCCGAAAACCGTTCGAAACATCGATGATTTTTCAAAACTTCCCGTCCTGAAAAAAAACGGCATGCCGGAGCGTCACCAGAGCAACCCGCCGTTCGGGGGATTTCTGGCCGTGCCGGTGGAAGAGCTCAAAAGGATCTATGCCTCCCCTGGTCCCATCTATGATCCCGAAGGAAGAAAAGAGGATTACTGGGGGCTCAGGAAATGCGTTTACAACATAGGATTCCGGCCGGGTGACCTTGTCATGAACACCTTTTCCTACCACCTGACCCCCGCGGGCATCTTCCTGGATGAGGCGTGCAATGGCATCGGTTGCGTCACGGCGCCCACCGGCGTCGGAAATACCGAGATCCAGGCGAAGACGATGGCGGGATTGAAAATAAACGGCTATATCGGCGTTCCTTCCTTTCTCATGTCGCTGATCAAGAAGATGGAAGAGCTGGGGTATGAGATTGAAAAGGACCTCGCCATGGAGATCGCCCTGGTTGCGGGGGAGATCTTGTCCCCTTCCCTGCGAAAAGGGCTGAACGACTACGGCATCATCGTACGTCAGGCATACATCACCGCCGACCTGGGTGGCGTTGCTTATGAATGCCCACAGGAAAACGGCATGCACATTTCCGATGATCTTTACATTGAGATTTGCGACCCCGTGACCGGAGAACCGCTCCCTTTTGGGACCATCGGCGAGGTGGTGGTCACCGATTTCAGCAACGAATGCTATCCGCTCGTCCGCTACGGAACCGGGGACCTTTCCGTACTGGATGAAGGCGAATGCCGTTGCGGCAGAACCTCTTATAAGCTGAAGGGCATCATGGGCAGAGCGGATGAGGTGACGAAGATCAAAGGCATGTTTGTCCATCCCCGCCAGATCGATGAAGCCGCCGCTAAATTTCCGGATGAAGTCGAAAAGATCAGGGTCGTGGTCACCCGGTCAGGCGTGACGGATATGATGACCGTGGAAATCCTGCTCAAACAGGGAGTTGCAGGAACAGACCTCCTGAAGACGGCCATTGACGCAAAGATAAGGGAATCGACAAAGCTGCGGGGAAACGCGGTCTTTGTCGCCGAAATCCCCGAAGGCAGCAAAAAAATCGAAGACAGGCGAAAATGGAATTAGAGCCCTTGCGGCACAAGAGGAGTATCCTGCCTCCTGGCGGTTAAGAAGTACTGCGCAGGATGGCGTCGATAATGGCGTCACTCATTTTCATGATATTATTGATCAGGTCGGTCTCCCCCATGGAAACGGACTTATTTGTGAAGACGACCTTCCGCTGCTCGATGCTGACCACCTTGCAGTTTGTGACGATTATTGTTCCTCGTTTTTCAACACTGCCGGTAATCACAAAATTGAGTCCTATTTTTGCGCCGATGTTGATCACATTCTCTATCTGGTCATTCTGCTGAAGATCGTTGGCAACCAGAAAAGTTTCAAGATCCTTCCTGTCCATCATGACAAACGCGGATTGCATTCTTGGGGCATTGATCAGGGTGTTGGTCACGGTGATGCCATAATTGGAAGCATCCATGTTGACCGGCTTAAAATGAAAAACAGAAACGCTGTAACGGGAGGCGCCTCTGGAAATGGCGGTCACCGCGGATTTTTCCATGGATATTGTTTTTTCGGCGCCCGTACGGGGCACAGCGGGAGGCGCCATGCTTGATTCCACCGAAGGGAGACCATTCACCACTGAGAAACCATAGCGGGCAGACACCACGTACCCGTTACGGCGATAGTTGTAATAGGCCCTTACCTCGTATTTCCCCGGTGAGGGAGAGTCAAAGGTTAGGACACCCTCACTCTCCCTCTTAGGCATGTATTTATAGTCCCCTGCATCAGTATCCGGAGAGCCTACCGGCACGATACATATCCAATCGCTTCCATCGCCTGGCGCGTTGAAAAAATGAACCTTGATCGTTTCACCGTGATTATAGATGTTCTTGTCGGTATTTACAATTGGCGCTCCTCCGACAGGGCTTGGCTGGAAGAAGAAGGGCACCACGATCAAAAGGACAATGGAAGCGATTGATCTAATCTTTTGATTTTTTATCTGCATCTGCTTCCTCCATTTAGTTGCGTAGGCCAGTTTCTCCAGACAAGATGTCAATCCTGTATCCGTCGGCCCCATGTCCCCACATAGAATCGCTCACCGATATTTAAGTCGTTCATACCACATTATAGAGGAAACCTCATCAGGTTAGTGAGAGCCGGTGGAAACTGTTTAGATAAACGTTCTTTGAGGATAGCAAAAGAAAAAAGAGGGGTTAACCGAATCTGGCTAACCCCTCTATTTTACTGGAGCCGATGCGCAGGATCGAACTGCTGACCTGCTGATTACGAATCTCTTTTTTCGTCTTTCACAACCCTTCACTTTTCGTCAAATAGTTCTTGACATTAATAATTTATACTGGACTTCTCCCACTTCCATAAAGCGAGCGCGGGGGAAAAGAGAATATGGCGACGAAATGGATTCCGACGGCGCACAAGGGTTTGAGGTACTACGAACACCCCACCAGGCGGCATGGAAAAAAGAAAGATCGCTATTATGCCGTCAGATTCCGCTGTGACAAAGAGCTCTATGAATACGGAGTCGGATGGTGGAGTGACGACATACCAGAAGAGGCACGCCGAAACGATCCCGACATGGGATTTGAAGAGTATGTGGCGCTGTTGTCCCTTCATTGTGGCCTGAGATTCGGCGAAATTTCTACCCTCACATGGTCCTGCTGGAATCGGGAGGCGGGAACACTGGCGATCCTGAACGCGAAAACGGGGAGCCGGACTGCCTACTTGACAGGACGAGCAAAGGAGATGTTGCAAGCACGGAAGAGAGCCGCAGAGAAGGCCAAAGAGAGAGACGGAAAGGAAGTTTCTCCCGATGAACTGATATTTCCAAAGCGAACCCAAATAACGGGTGGAGCAATGGCGCAAGCGTCAAAATCCTTTCCAAGGGTTGTGGAAGAGCTTGGGTTAAACCGGGGTATCACTGACCGAAAGCAGAGAGTGACTTTTCACAGGCTCCGACACAGCTTTGCGACACTCCTCTACGAAAGCGCGCATGACCTTTATCTGACGCAGCGGAGCCTGGGCCATGCCACGGGGGCCATGACGGCGCGTTATGCGAAGATGTCCGAAAGCAGGCTGAGAGAAGGCGCGGCGGCATTGGAGAAAGCATTTGCGGCGAACGCGGCAAAGCAGGCCGAGCAGGAGCAGGCCGAGCAGGTCGTGAACTTCACGAAATAGAAACTGCTTGCATTATACTTTCTTTTGGTATAGGGTGAATCTATGAAATGGACGGTTACGGAAAAGACAGGACTACACAAGCGCATCAGGAATTTGCCTGAAAACGTCCAGAACCTTCTTATCGCCTTGAAGAAAGACATGGAGGCAAATGGACCCATACGGGGCGACTGGCAGAACTTCGGCGCCCTGTCCGGTGGCCGTTATCACTGCCATTTGAAGAAGGGCCGCCCAACCTATGTGGCGATATGGGAAGTGACAGACAAAGAAATAAGATTGATCGAGGTGACTTATGCAGGAACACACGAGAAAGCGCCCTACTGAAACGGTTGAGCTGAGATTCATCGGACCGATTGTGAACATAGCGCGGGCCATTGAAAGCTTGAAGCCGTTGGGATTTGTGGACACGTCCGATTCCGTCCCGTGGCGGGAGGCTTACCCCGAATGTTCGGAAGCGCAGCTTATCGGCAAGGCGTTGGCCGGGGCAAGATACAGGGAAGGGTTGACTCAGATGAAACTTGCCGATCTGACCGGCATCCCGCAGCGCCATATTTCCGAAATGGAGAACGGCAAGCGTCCCATCGGCAAGGAAATGGCAAAGCGTCTGGGGAAAGCGCTGAACATCAGCTACAAGGTGTTTTTGTAGGAAGATCACGCCGGGGATAGGGGGCATCCGAAAGCAGCAATCCTGGGCCGTTTCCCCGGTATCATTCCAGGGCGCAAACATGACAATCTTTATTGATTTAGAAAGCGGCAGCAAAGACCCATTAGACTTGATTGTGCGGCATTTACAAGGGAACGGCATTGATGGTTTTGAAATAATAAAGATGCGCGATAAGTGACATTTTGTAAACCATATAAGGGTGGTGGAGGGAAAAAATAATTTATAAGAAAGGCGGATGCTATGAAATGGTTAATAGTTATTTGCATTTTGGCCTATACGGTCACGGGGCACTGCGAATCATGGAAACTGTTCTACAGCATGACTGGATATTATGACAAGGATAGCATAACTGCATCAGACGGCATGAAGCGGCTATGGGTAAAAACCACGGAGACAGGCGCCGCCTATAAAAAATATATGGTCGAGCTTGATTGCAATCTAAAAACCATATGCACCAAGGCCGTATACTTTTATGATTCGTTTGATCGCTTGGTCAAAACATATATTCCCCGCAAATCTGATAAAAGACAGATCCCGATCAATTTCCACAAGGTTTATTTTGACAGGACAATGGAAGAGTTTCTTTATTACTCAGTCTGCAAGGGTACGACTCCGCCGGTAGAGTAGACAGAAGGTAGGTAGGGACTAGCCATCGGACATTAAAGGGAGAACAGGCGCCCCCTGGCTATAATGGCCGGGGTTTTCTATGGCCTGAAAAAGTTCAAAAGCGGTAAAGGAGCGGTAAAGATGGCCGGACAAAGAAAAAGGGGCTACGGTTTTCATCCGTAACCCCTTGGTATTACTGGAGCCGATGCGCAGGATCGAACTGCGGACCTGCTGATTACGAATCAGCTGCTCTACCGTCTGAGCTACATCGGCCCTTTGCCGTATGACGGGCAGGTTCTTGAAGGAATTGCCTATTTATCGTAAGCCATACCCCTTGTCAAGGTTTTACTGTGCAAAGAACGTATCCTTCACCATCTCGATTTTCTTAAACATTCCGAAATTTTCCCCGGAGAGTTTGCTTGACTTTCGGGATTGCTTTGATATGATCCCAACAACTTGTGACGTCCGAGAATCCCAATCCCTTTTCTTTTAAAGGACCGGGAAGCAAGCGTCTTAACCCTTTCTCTTCCCCGGAGAAGCGCAAGCGAATAAAGGAGGAACGGTCATGAAGGAGCAATTGAAGAAGATCCTGTCGGTATCTCCGCTGAAGATTGCGGCCCTGGTCATCCTGATCGCCCTCGTCCTGTTCTTCGTCGACGCCCCCTTCCTCCGCTTCATGGAGTTGAAGGCCCTTGACCTCCGGATGGTCTCCCGGGGGGCAATGCCGTCGGGAGGGGAGACCGTCATCGTGACCATCGACGAAAAGAGCCTGAGCGAACTGGGGCGGTGGCCCTGGCCGCGAACGACCATCGCGAAGCTGGTTGATGCTTTGAAAGGTTACGGCGCGAAGGCGGTGGGTTTCGATATCGTTTTCGCCGAACCGGATGAGAACTCCAGCCTGAAGACGGTCGCCGACCTGGCGCGCGATGTCAAGAATGTCGGTATCGGAGACAGCCGGCTTTACGGCTTGCTGGAACAGAAGCAGAAGGCGGCCGACACCGACGGCGCCCTCGCCCGTTCCATCGAAAAGGCCAAGAACATCACCCTCGGCTACTTCTTTCACACCACGGAAAAAGAGGTGGGCCATCTGACCGAGCAGCAGATCACCGCCGGAGAAAATGCGATTGCCAACGGTCGATTCCAGATGGTCCGCGCAAAGAAGGGGGCGGACGAATCCCCGCTGATCCACGCCTATGCGGCGCAGCCGAACATTCCCCAGATCTCCGGGGCGGGAGAAAACGGCGGTTATTTCAACACCTTTCCGGACAGCGACGGCGTCATCCGCTGGTCACCCCTCGTGATCAAGTTCCGGAGCAACTACTACGCCTCCCTGGCGCTTTCGCTCCTCGTGCAGTATCTTGAATGGCCGATGCTGGTCCTGAACGTTGCCGAATTCGGTGTGGAAAACATCCACCTGGACAAGGTGGAGATCCCGACCGACGAGAGCGGAAAACTCCTTGTCAACTACCTCGGCCCGGCCAAGACCTTCCCCCATTATGCGGTCTCCGATATCCTCAACGGGCGGATCTCCGCGGATAAGCTGAAAGGGAAGATCGTTCTCGTCGGCGCCACGGCGACGGGCATCTACGACATGCGGGTCACCCCCTTCAGCGCCATTTACCCGGGGGTGGAGATCCACGCAACCGTAATCGACAACATCCTCCACCGGAATTTCCTGAGCCATTCGGGCTGGACCAAGTTCCTCGACGTCTGCACGATCATCGTGGTCGGCCTGATCATGGGGTTCGCCGTTCCCCGGGTCAGGGCCATGGCCGGAATCGGGCTCAGCTTTGTGCTGATCAGCGCCTTCGTCCTGGCAAACACGGCGATCTTCGTCCGGTACCATGTCTGGATGAACCTGATCTATCCGGTCCTGACGATGATGACGATCTACCTCGGAATCACCGTTTACCGGTACGTCACCGAGGAACGGGAGAAGAAGAAGGTCCGCGGCGCCTTCCAGTATTACCTCACCGCTTCGGTCGTCAACGAGATCCTGAAGGATCCGTCCAAACTCAAATTGGGCGGCGACAAGAAGAACCTCTCCGTCATATTCTCCGACATCCGGGGCTTCACGTCGATCTCCGAAAAGCTGACGCCGGAGGAGCTGGTCCGCCTCCTCAACGAGTACCTGACGGCGATGACGGACGTGGTCTTCAAGTACGACGGCCTCCTCGACAAGTACATCGGCGACGCCATCATGGCGGTCTTCGGCGCGCCGCTGGACCAGCCCGACCATGCGCTTCGGGCCTGCCGGACGGCCATCGAGATGATGTCCGAATTGCGGCGGCTTCGGGTGAAATGGGCGGCGGAGGGCCGACCGGATGTAAACATCGGCGTCGGCGTCAACACGGGGGACATGGTCGTGGGAAACATGGGTTCCCAGATGCGTTTCGACTATACGGTCATGGGAGACAGCGTGAACCTCGCCTCCCGCCTGGAAGGAACGAACAAGGAGTACAAGACGAACGTCATCATCAGCGAGTTCACCCACGCGCAGATCAAGGATGAACTCTTCTGCCGCGAGCTCGACTCCGTACAGGTCAAGGGGAAGAAACTCCCCGTCCGGATCTTCGAGCTCCTCGGCGATAAGAAGGATGCGGCGCAGTGGCAGGAGTTCGTCGGCCGCTTCGAGACGGCTCTGGCCAAGTACCGCGCGGGTCTCTGGGACGAGGCGATCGCCGCCTTCCGGAGCGTTCTGGAGATCCGACCCGAAGATTACCCGTCCCGGTTGTATGTAGGCCGCTGCGAGGCCCTCAAGGAACATCCCCCCGAAGGCGAATGGGACGGCGTCTTCACGATGACGACGAAATGACGAATATGAAATATCGCAGTTGGGTCGAGGTCGATCTCGGCCATTTTGCGGCGAACTGGGCGGAGATGAAGCGGCTGGTCGGCCCCGACGTGAAGATTCTGCAGGTGGTCAAGGCCGACGCCTACGGCCACGGGGCGATCGAGATCTCCAACGCCGCCCTCCTAAACGGCGCCTCCGCTCTTGGCGTGGCAAATGCCGACGAGGGGGTGCAGCTTCGCGTGAGTGGAATCACGGCGCCGGTTCTGATCCTCTCCCCCGCGACCGGTTCGGAGATCGGCCAGATCATCAAATACAACCTGACCCCTTCGGTCTCCGATCTCGCGTTTGCGAGAGAATTTCAGAAGAATGCCCATAAGGCGGGCATCCGCGCACCGCTCCACATCGAAGTTGATACGGGCATGGGCCGGGGCGGGACAATCCAAGCTGAAGCCTGCCGGACCATTCGGGAGGTCTCCTCCTTCCCGAACCTCAGCCTGGAAGGAATCTTCACCCACTTCTCCGAAAGCGAGATCCTCTCCTGCTATAACGACCTCCAGTGGCAGGCCTTTCGGGAGCTTCTGGATAAGTGAGAGGCCGGCGGCATCCGAATCCCGATCCGCCACATCTCCAACAGCGGCGCCATCCTGAACTACCCGGCTTGCCACCTGGACATGGTGCGGCCGGGGCTCATCTCCTACGGCATCTACCCCTCTTTGGCGACAAGCGGCAAGGCCGCCCTCAACCCCGTCATGAGCTTCAAGACGCGGGTGGTCCTCGTCAAGGAGTTCCCCGAAGGTTACGGCATCGGCTACGGCCGGACGTTCATCACCCGGCGGCCGACCCGGATCGCCACGATTCCGGTCGGCTACGGCGACGGCCTCGGCTGGCCGCTCTCCAACCAGGGGGAGGCACTGATCCGCGGAAAGCGGATCCCCATCGCAGGCCGGATCTCGATGGACATGTGCACCCTCGACATCAGCCAGCTCCCGGAGTGCGCCGTGGGCGACGAGGTCGTCCTCATGGGCGAACAGGGCGGCCTGCGAATCACCGCCGACTCAATCGCCGCGAAGGTCCATTCGATCAGCTATGAGATCCTCTGCGCCCTCGGGAAGCGTGCGCCACGGGTCTTTCTGCAGCAGGGAAAGACCGACCGGGTGGAACCGAGTCTCCGGAGGATCTTCATTCTCGATGAGGAAAAATCGATCGACCGGATTGACAGCATCATCCGCCGCTGCTTTCAGACGCGGGCGCGCAACGAGGAGTTGGGAGACGCCATCTACTACGAAATGTTCGAGACCCTCTTCGGCAAGGAGGACCGCCAGCTCGAACTCCGGAACGATTTTCGCTATCGGATTCAGGTGACGGAGTTCGCCCCGGATGAAGGCGTTTCGCGCGGGGACACGATGCGGCATCATGTCCCCGTCCGGGACTACTTCAAGGTGACGACCCATGTCGAATACACGAAGGCCATCCGGAACGCACGCTTCATGATCGGCTGCGCCCTCGACAACGAACAGCTTGCCTCCTTCTTCGAGGAGAAGCGATGCGAATACCGCTGGCTCCTCAACCGGGGGGAGGATCTCGTCCCCGAGCGGGACTTCCGGGTGAACCGCGTCCGGATCGATGGGGAAGATATCCCTCGGATTCTGTCGGAAAGCACGGAACGGGGCTACGAGGTCTGGTGCAGTTCGGAAGGGCTGAAGAAGAAGCTGAACCGCCAGGCCCGATTCGAGATCGAGATCGAGACCAAACAGAGGAAGAGCAACCGGCTCTTCTCCGCCTACCTGGTCTATCCAACGCGCGGGATGGAAATCTCCTTCCACTACGGAGGGACAGGGATAAAAAATGTGAAGGATGTCGGATTCTTCGCCGGGAAGCACCCCTATCCGGAGACAATCCGGGAGGAGGGTAAATCAGTCACGCTGCGGCTCGGCAACGAGGCCTGGATCTTCCCCACGAGCGGCGTGACGTTCCTCTGGGATTTGTAGGGGATGGAGGATATGGGAAAATTGCGTGTGGGTGTGATTCTGGGGGGCATGTCGTCGGAGCGGGAGGTTTCCCTCAACAGCGGCCGGAACGTGCACGACAACCTTGATCGGGAGACCTTCGAGCCCATCCCGATCTTCATGGATGGAGAGGGACGGCTCTGGATCCTCTCCTGGCAGCTCATCTCCCAGAACACGACGACAGACATCACCGAACGTCTCGAAAAAGAGGCGCGCCGGATCTCCTACGAAGGGCTGAAGGAGGAGATCGATTTCGCCTTCATCTCCCTCCACGGAAAGTACGGGGAGGACGGCTGCCTGCAGGGGCTGCTGGAGCTCCTCGGGATCCCCTACACCGGCCCCGGCGTCCTCGCCTCGGCCCTCGGCATGGACAAGCACCTCCAGCAGATGATTCTCCGGGCCGCCGGGATCGGCGTTCCCGAGAGCAGCCTCATCCGGGAGGAGGCGTGGCGGAACGACCGGGAGGGGGTCATTCAAACCCTCCGCGATCGTTTCGGATTCCCCATCTTCACGAAGCCCCCCCGCGAAGGATCGAGCATCGGCGTCACGCTGGTCCGGAACGAGGACTCGCTCGTCCGCGGCATCGAAGAGGCCCTGAAATGGGACCGGGCCGTCCTCGTCGAGGAGGCCCTCGACGGGCTGGAATTCTCCTCCATCATCCTGGAGGAAGCCGGCGAACTTCATGCCCTGGAGCTCACGGAGATCACCCCGCAGAGCGACTATTTCACCTACGACGACAAGTACATGCCCGGCCGCTGCCGGAAGTTCACGCCGCCCAAAAACATCGCGCCGGAGGCCGTAGAGGCGATCAAGAAGGAGGCGGTCCATGCCTTTCGTGCGCTGGGTTTCCGGTCCTATGGCCGGATCGACGGCTTCTACCTCAAGGATGGCCGGATCCTCATCACCGACCCGAACTCCTCCTCCGGAATGGCGCCTTCGTCGTTCTTCTTCGAACAGGCCGCCTGCGCCGGGATGCTCCCCGCGATGATCATCGGCCGGCTGATCGAAAACGCCCTCATCATCCACCGGGAGAAAAACGGGCCGCTGTAGCGGACTTCTCAGCACCGACGGGACCTTTATCAATGGCGAACGCATTTGTGGCAAAATGTTCCTGCTCGGTGTATGTGAACTTACGGTTGGCCGCTACAGATTGCGCGTAACCTCCGCAGCGGGAATGCTCGTCTGAACTTGCCGGTCCCCATGTTGGAAAAGTCGGATAAGAAGGATGGAGAATATGGACGGAAAATCTCTGGATGTCGCACAGGAAAAGATCCGCCGGCTCAGGGGCATTTTCCCCGAAGCCGCCACGGACGGAAAGCTGGACTGGGATCGGCTGCGGCAGGCGCTGGGCGAGAGCCTTGCCGGCGGCCAGG
>Ga0100399_1003338_pt1 | contig 11252 bp, 7 predicted proteins | sample CryGeymeta201523_FD_81545 | JGI IMG/M metagenome (GOLD analysis project Ga0100399, IMG submission 81545) | Groundwater microbial communities from Crystal Geyser aquifers in Utah, USA - Crystal Geyser metaG 2015-23 | ecosystem: Environmental > Aquatic > Deep subsurface > Groundwater | place: USA...
ATCGGACGCAAGAAAAACAACCCCGGCGGCAATTTCCTGCATCGTGCTGAGCCTTCGCAGAGGGATCTGAGCCAATACCCTCTTTTTCTCTTCCTCTCCTTTTGCGTCCCAGAGGCCCTGTATCCGGTCGCCGGTCATCGTGACCGTGGGCGCGATCGCATTGACGCGGATTCCCTGCGGACCGAAATCGTATGCCAGTTGCCGGGTCAACCCCTCGATGCCAGCCTTGGCCGCCGTATATTGAACGCCGGCAAGCGACGCCCGCCAGTGCCCGGCCAGTGCGGACATGTTCACAATGGCGCCTCGGCCCTGCCTCGCCATCGCCGGAATCACCTGTTGGCAGCAGAAAAACGCACCCTTCAGATTAACATTCACCACAAGGTCCCAATGTTTTTCTTCGATCTCTTCGAGCCTGTGCGGCGCGTTCAGCGCACCGCCGGCGTTGTTCACCAAGAGATCGATCCGTCCCCAGGCATCCAGAACCTGTTTTACCCCTTTTTCGACCTCAGCCTTGTTCGTCACGTCCATCTTGATCCCGATGACGTCCGCGCGATCCCTCTCCTTGATTTCTTCGACAGCCGCTTCGATGGTTTGCTGATGAATATCGGCAATGACGATTTTCGCCCCTTCCCGGGCGCAGGCATGGGCTATCGCAAGCCCCATGCCCTGCCCCGAACCGGTGACCATGGCCACGCGATCCTTCAGTCTCTCCATTCGCTCCTCCGTTTAGCGTAAAACGTAACTACTCAGATAGATAGGCTGAAGACTGTTAGGAAAAAACAGGGATGAGGCGCATTTTTGTATTTCCTGGTATTTCCCTGACCCCTAACCCCTGACCCCTGACCCCTGACCCCTATCTCCTATCTCCTATCTCCTCCCTGCCGGGATAATTTGCTGTTGCCGACGGCGTTCTTCAGCGTTGCCAACTGCTGCGCATTCAGCGGGAGAAGCGGCTTTCTGGGGAAGCCTCCGCAGAACCCGCAGAGATCCATCGCCGCCTTGACGCCGGCGACGCCGAACGAACCGGACACCTCCTTGTTCAAGGCGATCAGAGATGCATTCAGCCCTTCCGCCTCCGACGTTTTGCCCTCCGTGAACAGGGTATAGAGCTCCGCACAGGCGTCGGGAAAAACGTTCGCGAGCGAAAGCACCCCGCCGCTCCCGCCGGACTTTAGCAGATCCAGAAAATAATTCGCGCTGCCCGCAAGAACGAACATCCTTCCCTTTGCCGCCTCAAGGTTCTGCCGGTAGGTTTCGCCCGAGCTGTCCTTGATGCCGATCACATTCGGATGGTCGGCCACGAGATGGATCAGATCGGCCCGGATCGTGACGCCCGCCGCGACCGAAGGGTTGTTGTACAGCAACACCGGGACCGGAGAGGCATCCGCCACATCGACGATATACCCCGCAAGCAGATCCGTGGTCATCTTTTTCGCAAAAAAATGGGGCATGAGGAGGCTGACCATATCGGCGCCCTCGTCCGCCGCCCTCAGGGTCATATCGATGGTCTCTTTGGTGCTTTCAAAACCCGTCCCTGCCATCACAACTTTGTCTTTCGCCCTGTGTCGGACGACCGTTCCCAACACCTTGAAACGTTCCTCGACGGAGAGGGACTTGCATTCCCCGTTTGTTCCGAGAATGAAATACCCCGTCAGGCCGGTTTCGTTCATCTTTTCCACATTGTCGATGAGACCCTGAAACCACACCCTGTCATTCCTGAAAGGGGTAACCATCGGGGTCAGGACGCCGGAGAGTTCCCTTTTTTTCGCTGTCATGCAAGCCTCCTCAAGGATTCATGAATCGCACGAGCGCCTCCACCACGGTATCGATGAACGCATCGTCGTTGATGTTCCGGTCGATTTCGTCATACGGTATCGAAGAAGAGAGGCGCGCTTTCAATGCGCGGATAAACAACCCGTTGTCTTCGGGATCCCAGTGTCCCCGCCCCGGATGGTCGGGATAGGAAAACCCCCGGAGCGGGATGAAAACGTGTGTCGGTCCCTTGGCCATGTTGAGCCGGTCCGCCATAATCACCGCCGTCCGTTGCAGCTCTTCCCGGGTAAGCCTCACCAGGGTCAGTTGGGAATTATGGACGATATATTTCCTTTCCCGAATTTCCGGCAATAGCGTTTCTACGGGCCCCATGACCGCATAATTGATGCTTCCCGGCACGACAACCTGCGGGATCCCGAGCGCCCCTGCCGCTGTGAGCCGGCCATCCCCGATCGAGGCATGAAGGCCGTTCGCCACGGAATCTCCCAGTTCGTGGAGATTGAGGTCGAGCACGCCTTTGAAAATCCCTTCGCGGATCATCTCCTCCATGGCGATCCCGCCCGTCCCGTTCTGATGAAACGCGATGGCGTCGTATCCCTTTTCCCGTAGAAGTCTCTTCGCCCTCATCGCCCCCTGCGTGACGGTGCCGAGCATCGAAAGGGCCACCGGGAATTTACGGGGACACGATGCCGCATCATGTCCCCGTAAATTCTTGACCATGCCGCAGACCGCCGCCGCCGCATTGTCGAACACCCGCCGGGTCATGAAATTGACGCCCTGGATATCGGCCACGGAGTGCATCATGATGATGTCCTTCGTTCCCACAAACGGTCCGAACGTCGCCCTGCCGGAGGCGACGGTGGAAACCATGAATTTCGGAACGCCGAACGGAAGCTCCCGCATCGCCGCGGTCCCGATATCGGTCCCCTGCGCGCCGCCGATCGAAATGACGCCCGCGAACCCTCCCGCGTCGTAAAGCTTCCGCGATAGCGCGCAGGCCCCCTTCCGCATGGCGTCGATGCACTTCCCCTTGTCTCCGGAGGCGACCATCTCCCGGATCGACGATCCTCCCGCTTTCGCAACCTCGTGGCGGTTGATATCGGTTACCGTCCCACTTTCCAGAAGAATCCCGGTGTCCATGGAGAGCACCCTGCATCCCAGGGACTCCATTTTCCGCCGGAGGTACAAAGCCTCTTCGGCCTTGGTATCAAAGGTCGCGATCAGCAAGATCGCGGGCATATTATCCGCCGTGTTCATCTGCCGCTCCAACGATCGACATCATTTACCAATCTCATTTCACCTTTCCCTGGAGGGCCGCCCGGATGAAATCGCGGAAAAGCGGATGGGGGCTTGTCGGCCGGGATTTGAACTCGGGATGGAACTGGCAGCCGAGAAACCAGGGATGCCCCTCGATCTCGACGATCTCGGCAAGAGATCCGTCGGGCGAGGCGCCCGTGATCCGGAGCCCCTTTTCAACCAGCGCATCCTTGAACGCATTGTTGAATTCATAGCGGTGACGGTGGCGCTCGCCGATCTCGTTCTCCCCGTAAGCGGCGCAGGCAAAGGACTCTTTTTCGAGGACGCAGGGGTAGGCCCCAAGGCGCATCGACGCCCCCTTTTCGGTGATCTGCTTCTGTCCGGGCAGCAGATCGATCACCGGATAAGGGGTAGCCTCATCGAACTCGGAGCTGTTCGCCCCGTCCAGACCACAGACGTTCCGCGCATATTCCACGACGGCCATCTGCATTCCGAGACAGATCCCGAAGAAGGGGATTCCCCGGGTCCGGGCCTGTTCGATGGCGGTGATCATCCCTTCGATTCCCCGGTTTCCGAATCCGCCGGGAACGAGGACCCCGTCGGCGCCCTCCAGCGCCTTTCCCGGACCCTCTTTCTCGATCTTCTCGGAGTCAACGAAGCGGAGGTTCACCCGACAGTCATTGGCGATCCCACCGTGGTAGAGGGCCTCGTTCAGGCTCTTGTAAGAGTCGGTCAGATTGACGTATTTTCCGACAATCGCGATCGTCGCCTCATGGGCGGGGTGGAGAGACCGTTCGACCACATTTTCCCACTCCGCGAGGTGGGGCCGGCCGGTCCAGATGTTCAGGAGATCGACAATCTTCTGATCCACCCCCTCACGGTGAAAGATCAGCGGCACCTCGTAGATGCAGGCCACGTCCTTGGCGGTGAAGACCGCCGCCACCTCCACATTGCAGAAGAGGGCGATCTTGGCCTTGATCGCGTCGGAGAGGAAGTTCTCCGTCCGGCAGAGAAGGATGTCCGGCTGGATGCCGATCTCCCGGAGGGCCTTGACGCTGTGCTGCGTCGGCTTCGTCTTGACCTCGCCCGCCGTCTTGATGAACGGGACCCAGGTCAGGTGGATGAAGATCGCGTTCTCCCGCCCGACCTCGTTGCGGAACTGGCGGATCGCCTCGAGGAAGGGAAGGCTCTCGATGTCGCCCACGGTGCCGCCGATCTCGACGATCGCCACGTCGAAGCCGTCGGCGGTCTTCTTGATGTAATCCTTGATCTCGTTTGTGATGTGGGGGATCACCTGAACGGTCTTGCCGAGGTAGTCGCCCCGCCGCTCCTTGGTAATCACCGAGAAATAGACCTGCCCCGTCGTGAGGTTGTTCCCCTTGCCCATCCGGGTTCCGCTAAAACGCTCGTAGTGGCCGAGGTCGAGGTCGGTCTCCGCGCCGTCGTCGGTCACGAATACCTCGCCGTGCTGGAAGGGGCTCATCGTTCCCGGATCGACGTTGATGTACGGGTCGAGCTTCTGGTTGGTCACCCGGAGGCCCCGGCATTCAAGAACGGCCGCGATGGACGCCGCCGCCAACCCCTTGCCGAGGGAGGAGAGGACGCCGCCCGTCACAAATATAAATTTCGTCTTCATCATTGCTCCTTCTTAAATCTGTCCCGCCCCCCGGATCTGCCCGGCGATCACCTCGACCGGTTCGCCCAGAAGAACGCCGAGGGGGATCTCCCCGAGACAACGGTCGTCCCACGCCAGGTTGAATTCCTGGATGAGATTCCGGATATCGTTGACCCGCTCGCCGAGGAGATCTTTCCGCTCCTGCACCGAGAGCGCCTCGTTAAACGTCACATGGATCAAGAGGAGATGCCGGACCTGTTCTCCCTCCCCGAGCAGCGGGATGATCACGACGGAGGCGCCGTCCGATTTTCCCTGCCCCACATAGATCCGCCCGGAAGAGACGATCCCCTTCTTGGTTCCCATCAGACGTCCCGATTTTTCGACCCGTGAATGCATCCCGAGGGAAACGCCGCCCCGCTTCCGGATCGCGATCGTCGCGTCGTCCCCCGGCTTCCCCTCGGCATCAAAGTGATTCACCGCATAGAGGGTGTAGCCGTTGACGGCGATAACCGCCTTTTGCATCCGGCCGAGGGCCTGAACGTTCGTGTTGAGGAGTGAACGGGGGGAGAACGCGAGTTCCAAAAGAAGATCGAAGAGGAGACCTCCGAGCGGCGCCTCCTTCCGGCTCGTCCCCACCGTCACCGTCTTCGCCTGGTGGCGGATCGCATCGATCGGGCGCGAGAGCTCATCCACCGCATGACCGAGCGTAATGTCCAACAGATCGATGGGCGACGTCGGCGCCGCCTCTCCGGGGAAATCGTGCCGGAAGTCGTCAAGCGGCAGTTTCCCGGCCGCGTATTTCAACAGGAGGACCAGATCGGAGATCGTCCGCACGCCGGTCTCGGAAAAATCGCCCTGATTCTTTCTTTGCTGGAAGTGGCGCGTGAAATCGTTCACGAGGCGCCTGAGACGGCCGTCGGCAATGCACTCATCGACGGAGAGGTTCCGCTTCGCATGTTCGACCATGATCAAATTGAGGCGGCTCTTGAACGCACGGAGGAAGAGGGCGTCGGCGTCGATGCTGCACGCGGCGTAATAGCCGAAGAGGTGGCCCGCCATCGTGTTCAGGATCACGGGAAGCGGCAGCGGCGCGCGGGGTATGGGGATCACGGCATCGGCGATCGCGTTGAAGCGCTCCTCTCCCTCGTCGGCAAAAACGACCACCGCGGACTTGTGGGCCTTGAAGATCGCAACGTCCTTCAGAAGGTCCCCCGTAACCGTTTCCGGACTTCCCGCCGCGCAGACGATGATCAGCGGTTCGGCGGAAAGATCGATATGTTTCTTGTTCTCCACCACATCGGCAGAGATCGTCTTGTAGCAAAGCTCGCTCAGCTTGATCCGGATCTCATCGGCCGCCGCCTTGTTCGGTCCGCTTCCGACGACCGCCCAGTAACGTTTCTGTTTCACCAGTTTTTCCACGGCGTCGCGGATTTGCTCCTTCCGCGCGAGGACCTTCTCCATCCGATCCGGGGCCTGTTCGAGCAGGCGGAGTTCCTCCGCGATCCGCTCGTCGGTCATTGTCGAGAGGATCCGGGCCAGCGCAAGGGCCAGGATGTGACCGGCGACGATCTGGGAATAGAAGGCCTTGGTCGAGGCGACGGCCATTTCGATGTCCCGGCCGTCGGAGGTGTAAAAAACGCCGTCGGACTTGGTCGTGATATCGGACTGGCGGCGGTTTACGATCGCGATGATCTTCGCGCCCCGCTCCACGGCCATCGCCACGGCGCGGTTGGTATCCGTCGTTGTTCCCGACTGGGTGATCGGGATGACCAGGGTTTCCTGCAGACCGTCCTCCAGGCAGAAGCCGCTCAGTTCGGAGGCGATCCGGGCCTCCACACGGATCCCGCTTCCTTTGAGGCAGCGTCCCATCGCGTCGGCCACGGCGCTCCCGGCGACGGCCGCCGTCCCATGACCGATCACGACGATCCGCCGGATCTTCCCTCCGCGGAGCGCCTCCCGGATTCCCTCCGGGATGATGTCCGGGCCGAGGTTGAAGACGGCGCGCGCCTTACCCCCCTCCCGCTCGATCCGGTATTTTCCCAGCAGGGTCTTCCGGACGGAGAGGGTCGATTCGGTAATCTCCTTCAGAAAGTAGTGAGGGTAGTCGCCGCGATCGATATCCCTGGTCGTGATCTCCGCCCGCCTCACCGCCTCTTTACCGAGCGGAAGCGGCGTCCCGTCATAGAAGAGCCCCCGAATGCCGGCCGCCCCTCCCGGGGCATCCTGATCCAGGATGAAGATCTCTCCCGTGCGCTCCGGCATGTCCGGATGAGAGGGCCGCTCGCCCTCCATCTTGATGAAGAAGGGGGTCTCCTCCACCAGACCGTAGAGTTCCGAGGAGAAGAGATACCGGTCGGGGGTGATCCCTACGTAGATCGACTGGCCGCTTCCCCGGAGGGCCAGGAAAACCTTTCCGGGCTCGGCGCTGCTGATCATCGCAATGGCATGGGATCCTTCAAAATCGTTCACGGCGCGCCGAAACGCGTCGGTCATGTCATGACCCGCCCGCAGGTATTTTTCGATCTGCAGCGGGATGATCTTCGTATCGGTCGTCACCTCCGGCGCGATCCGCCCGCACTCCTCATCAAGGGCCTCCCGGAGCGCCTGGTAGTTGTCGATGTCGCCGTTCAAGACCACATGGATGATCCCGTAACCCTGCCCGCAGTCGGAACCATTCAAGGGGACAGTAGGGGCTCGATCAATCGAGCCCTTACAATCTGTCATCGCACTAACGGGGACACGATGCGGCATCATGTCCCCGTTAGTGCGATGCGGCATCATGTCCCCGTAATTCTCGGAGGGCAGTGTAAAGTTCCCGATCGGATGGCAGTTTTCTTCCGTGATCGATCCGACGGAGGCCCAGCGGGTGTGGGTGAAGGCGGTCTCGAAGGCAACCGGGAGACGGGCGAAGGCGTGGAACAGGCGGTCCGTCGCTATGTGGCGCCTCAGTTCCCGGACGTTCCGTCCCAGTTCGCCGATGATCTCGGCGGTCTTGTAGGTAAAGGAGATCGCCCGGCTCAAGGGGACAGATTTGAAATCTCGTCGGGGCCACGATGCATCATGGCGGGGACACGATGCGGCATCATGTCCCCATGCAACAACCGGAGAGCAGGTGATGGAACCGTCGGCGAGATCCCCGGGCGCCAGCCGCCGGTCCAACTCATCGCCCTGCCCTTTTTCCCGAAGAGCGGTCATGATCCCGCCGAAGGCCCCGGCATCCGCCGCAACGAAAGAGATCTGGATCCCCGCCGAATCCCGGCCCCTTACCTCCAGGCGATCAAGGCCGTTCAGCAGGAAGTTCATTTTCCGGTATTTCGGCAGGGCCTCCGGCGCCACGTCAGTGACGCCCCCGGCGCCGGCCAGGCGGCAGATTTTTTCGACGTTCTCCCGAATATCCCGATCGAGCCCCCAGACGAGATCACGGATCACGACCAGGCCGTGGTTGACGGCCTCCAGATCGGCCGTCGAAATCCGGCCCGCCTGCTCCTCCAGCAACCCCTCCTCAACCGCGAGAAATGCTTTCATTTTCCCAGAAAGAAGGGATAGAGTGCTTAACTCACCGGGATCGTAGAATATTTTTTCAAAGGCCTCTTCCCCCTTCATGCGGAGGAGCGCCTGTTCCATCGCCTCCTGGGCCGGGATCCCTCCCAGATACGCCGTTATGGGGACAGATTTGAAATCTGTCCCCTTTGCGCCGCGCAGAAGGGCCGGCAGGTTCTTTTCCGCCGCCCGGGCAAAGAGAACGGACAGGTCATCGCCTGCCGCCTGCGGCGGCGTCTTTCGGCGGAGGGTCAGAATACCGGCAAGGCCGCAGCAGAGGATCGCGGAATGATGGGGAAAGAGGATCAGCGCCGGCGCATGAACCCGTTCGGGGTTGCGCCCGACATGGATCTCGCACTCCGTCAGAAAACGGACGATCCTTCGGTAAAGTCCCGGCAAGATGTGTTCAGTAAACATTTTTTCCTCTTCCCGCCCTCTTAAAAACAAGTGCCGAGGACTGAGTGCTGAGTGTTTTTCTTCTCAGTCCTCAGCACTTTTAAAATGCGACAGGTTTTGGCGCAAACGACCCGTCACGGCGTCACCCGCGGCAGGAGGGGACGCAGGCAAGCGCCCTTTTTGCGACGGCATCGACCACCCGCTGGAGCCACAGCGTCCCGAGAGCGGCGATACCCCGGTCCAGCGACCGGATCGCCCGGATATAGTCGTTCCCCTGCGCCTCCCGGACGGGGAGCAGACCCGCGAGAAATCCGTCCCGTTCCTCCCGGCCGGCCGCTTCCTCCTGACGGTCCGTCAGGCACGCCTCCAATTCCGGCCACCGTTCCCGGAATTCCCGCTGCTGCCGGAGGATATCCCCGCGGGTCTCCCCCGGCAGGAACCTTTCGCCCTGTTCCAGCGATTTCTCCATCTTTTCCGCCAGGGCCTTGAAACGCGCCAACCGCTCCGCCGCGGCCGCATCGAGAATCAAGAGCGCCCCCTGATAGAGCGCCTCCCCCAGCTCCGGATCGCCAAGGAAGGAGCGGCGCACGTGGAGATACCACTGTTTCAGGGCCAGCAGATTCGCGAGATAGAGGACGTTGTTGGTCACCCGCCGGCGGATGTCGCCGTAGAGCCCCGGATGAAAAGGCTTCGCGGCGGCCTGTTTTCCCTCCCCCTGGAGCAATTGGCCTCCCTCGGGGCAATCCCCCCGCCAGACCTCCCCGGCGGCGATCACCGTCCCGAAACCGATCCGGGCCGGCCCGACCAGCCCCCCCTGTCCCCCGAGAAAGATCGGAGGCTCCCGCAGCATCACGCCGCGGGGGACGTCACCCAGGAGGGAGGCGGTGGCCTTGTCCTGGTTGGGGGTGTAGTTGAAATGGATGTAGGAGCTTCCCACCTCGCTGTGATCCTTGCGGCTGGTCCCCCCGGCGAGCAAGGCGTCGCAGAAGTTGATCAGGCTGCCCAGCGTGACAAACGGAAAGAGAATGGTCTGCTTTATGCCGACGGTGTGGCGCCCGTTCGCCTCCTCCTCGAGAAGGCACCCCTCCCGGACCTGGGCGCCGGACCCCATGTTCGCCTGATCTAAGAATACGGAAGAGCTGAAAAAGCCCCCTTTGAGCTCCACCCCCCGGCCGAGACGGCAATCCGCAACGGTAACCGGCGCTTCGCCGCCCAGTTTCGCCCCCGATGAGATCAGGGTTTTCGCCCCGGAGATCTTCGTCCCCGTATAAAATACAACCCCGTTTTTTGAAATGCGTTCCGGATCGACCTCTTCGCCGACATCGACGGAAAAGGGATTCGGAATCCGAACGCCCCTCTCCAAGAGCCTTGCCACCGGTTCCGGAAGTTTCATCTCCGACACTGTTTCTCCTTCACTGGGCCGTTTCCGCTCCACCTTCAGCGGATGGGGACACGATGCGGCATCATGTCTCCGTTCGTCCGGTCTCTCCATCATTCCGGATCGTGATCGATGCCGAGCTTGACCATCTTCTTCTGAAAGGTGTTCCGGTTGATCCCCAGATAGGCGGCTGCGGCGCTCTTCACGTGATTCGACCGCCGCAGCGCAATCCGGACGAGCCCCCTTTCCACCATGGCCAGCACCTCATCGTACAGGCGGCTTCTGTCCGTCTCCGACTTGCACAGGATCGTGGCGATGTCTTCGAGTTTCTCCTCCAGAATCTCCTCGGCGACGGCGGCCGGGGTCGTCCGCCTCTCCCGCTCTTCCGGACCGGCCATGGATTGCTGCTTTATGAGAGTCATAAATCACCGGATACCTTTCGCCCGCTGGGCGCTGATGACTTTATACGACAGCATCATCCTTGCCGTCATGCCATAAGAGGCAACATTTTGATGAGGATGATGCCGACCATGAACGCCGCCGCGGTCCACGCCAAAGCGGTGTGGACGATCCCCGACGGGGAACGTCCCGCCTGAAGGCGGACCTCTTCTTCCACCCTGGCAGGATCGACGCGGGAGACAATCTCCTCCACCAAATCGGGAAATCTCCCATAGGCGTTGGAGATGATGAAAAACCCATTGACGGTCGTCAGCAGCAGATAGACCTTGTTATGGATGCCAAGACCGCCGACATGGGTGATCCCTTCCCAGGGAACTCCCTTTTCTCTCAACAGCTTCCGAATCACAATCCCTCCCCCATCCACCGTGACCCGGCGGAGCAGACACGCGAAAAAAACATACAGAGAAGGAACGAAAAAAATGGCAAAGACGAGTCTTTCTGTTGCGGAACCCTGTGGCAGCAGGGAGATGACCGTTAGACAGAAGAGCAGAAAGGCGTCAACGCCGAGCGGAACGAGAAACGCCCTTCTAATCGTATAGACGTGCTGCGACATATCCTCTCCCGGCGGGAACGAACCCGCTTTTAAACCGTTGGTTCCCGTCTGACGAAGGCGCCGCTCTTGCCGCCTTCCTTGGCCATCAGCCGAATATCCGTAAGGACCATCTCGCGGTCGACCGCCTTGCACATGTCGTAAATCGTGAGCGCGGCGACGCCGACGGCCGTCATGGCCTCCATCTCAACGCCGGTTCGACCCACCGTTTTAACCTTCGCCTCGATCGCCACCTCGCCCGCCGCGGCCTCGCACGAAAACCGAATCTCGATTCCGGTCAGCTC
>Ga0100399_1003345_pt1 | contig 11241 bp, 10 predicted proteins | sample CryGeymeta201523_FD_81545 | JGI IMG/M metagenome (GOLD analysis project Ga0100399, IMG submission 81545) | Groundwater microbial communities from Crystal Geyser aquifers in Utah, USA - Crystal Geyser metaG 2015-23 | ecosystem: Environmental > Aquatic > Deep subsurface > Groundwater | place: USA...
AAGGCGCGGATGCGGGCCGTCTGCCTCGCCATCTGCGCCGACATCCACCCGGTCGCCAACCTGCGGGTGCTGAACCGCGTCGCGGCGCTGGCGGGCGAGGGCGCGCGCAAGGCGTGGGCGGCGGACGTCATCCGCGAGGGGCTGTGCGCGGTCGAGGCGCTGCTGGCGCAGGCCCCGCCCGGCCGCCACGCGCTCGGCGGCGCGCTCAGCCAGGCGGACCTCTGCATCGCGCCGCAGCTCTACAACGCCGCCCGCTGGGGCGTGGAGACCGCCGATCTGCCGCGCCTGACCGCCGCCGCCGCCGCCGTGGCCGAGCATCCCGCCTTCCTCGCCGCGCACGCGGACGCCATGCGCGCCGAGGCCGCCTGACCGACCCCATAGCTGACCGACGCCATAACCAGAAACCCGGAGGAACCCATGAAAAAACTGATCCTGGCCGCCACGCTCGCGTTGTCCTGCGTCCTGCCCGCTGCGCCCGGCTTCGCCGCAGACGTGGAGCTGGCGCTGTCGAGCTGGCTGCCGCCGCGCCATCCCATCGTCGTCAACGCGATCAAGCCCTGGGCCGAGGAGATCGAGAAGGTCACCGAGGGCCGCGTCAGCGTGCGCATCCTGGGCAAGCCGCTCGGCACACCGCCGGCGCATTTCGACATGGCCCGCGACGGCGTGGCCGACATCACCTACGGGCTGCACAGCTTCAGCCAGGATGACCGCTTCGGCGGCTCGAAGATCGGCCAGTTTTCGTTCATCGGCGACGACGCGGCGGCCGCGTCCGAGGCGTTCTGGACGGTCTATACCGAGGATCTCGGCGCCACGGAGGAGCACGCCGGGACAAAGCTTCTGGGCCTGTTCGTCCACGGCCCCGGCCTGATCCACAACAACATGCGCCGCATCGAGACGCCCGGCGACTTCGCGGGCATGAAGATCCGCGTTCCCGGCGGCTATATCGCCGACCTGACCCGGGCGCTGGGCGCCGACGCGCTGTTCATGTCCTCGCCCGAGGTCTATGAAAAGCTGTCACGCGGCGTGATCGACGGCGTCGCCTTCACCTATGAGGCGCTGACCGCGTTCAAGCTGACCGACTACGTGAAATATTCGATGACCGTGCCGGGCGGCGTCTATAACACCACCTGGTTCCTGGTCGCCAACGAGGCCAAATGGGCGCAGATCGCGCCGCAGGATCAGGCGGCGATCGAGGCGATTTCGGGTCTCGCCTTCGCCCGCCGCGTCGGCGCGGCGTGGAACGACGCCGACAAGGCGGCGATCGGCAAGATCGAGGCGGCGGGCATCGCGCTGCATCCCGCATCTGAGCCGGTGCTGGCGGCGATCCGCGCGCACGCCGCGGCGCTTGAGCAGGCGTGGGCCGAAGCCTTGGGCGAGGACCGCGACGGCGAGGCGGCGCTGGCGCGCCTGCGCGGCATGACCGGCGTGGCGCGGTGATCGCCGACAGGCTGGCGCGGGCGCTTGAGATCGCCGCCGCGGCGCTTCTCATGGCGCTGATGGCCGTCACGGTCATCGATGTGGTCGGCCGCTATCTGCTGAAGACGCCGCTCGCCGGCGCCTTCGAGCTCACCGAGCTTCTGCTCAGCGCCCTGGTGTTCTGCGCCCTGCCGCTGGTCAGCCGGGCGCGCGGTCATGTCGAGGTGGACCTGCTGGTGGGTCGCCTGCCCGCCGGGATGGCTCGTGCGCTCGGGATCGCCGCTGCGGCGATCTCGGCGGTGGCGCTGCTCTACTTCGCGTGGCGGCTGGCGATTGTCGCCTTGGACCTGCTCGCGACCGGCGCGCGCTCCAACGCGCTGGCGATCCCCTTCGCGCCCTTCGCCGCCTTCGGCGCGCTCGCCTGCGTGCTGGCGGCGGCGCTTGGCGTGCTGCGGGAGACAGGGCGATGACCCTGTCGCTGATCGCGCTCGCCGTCCTGCTGGCGCTGATCTTCGCGCGGGTTCCCATCGCCTTCGCCATGGCGCTGGTCGGCGCCGCAGGCTTCGCGTCGATGCGGGGATGGGAGGCGACCGGCGCCATGGTCGGCGCGGCGGTGTTCGAGACCGGGCGCAGCTATTCGCTGTCGGTGGTGCCGCTGTTCATCCTGATGGGCGCGATCCTCGCCAAGTCGGGCATCGCGCACGGGCTGTTCGCCGGGGCGGACCGTCTGTTCGGGCGGATGCGCGGCGGTCTGGCGCTGGCGACCGTGCTGAGCTGCGGCGGCTTCTCCGCCGTCTCCGGCTCGTCGCTCGCCACCGCCGCCACCATGTCGCGGGTGGCGATGCCGCCGATGCGGCGCTTCGGCTACGCCGACAGCCTGGCGGCGGGATCGATCGCGGCGGGCGGCACGCTGGGCATCCTGATCCCGCCCTCGGTGATCATGATCATCTACGGGCTGCTGACCGAGAGCGACATCGGCAAGCTGTTCATCGCCGGGCTGCTGCCGGGCCTGCTGGGCCTTGCGCTCTACCTCGTCGCCGTGGTGGTCGCGGTGCGCGTCAACCCCTCGCTCGCCCCGCCGGTGACGCGGCCCGAGCCGATGAGCGGGCGCGACCGGCTGGGGGTGGCGGGCACGCTGGCGCTGTTCGCCTTCGTCATGGGCGGCATCTACGGCGGCTTCTTCACGCCGATCGAGGCGGCGGGCATGGGCGCGGGCTTCGCACTGCTGCTGGCGCTGGCGATGCGCGGGCTGACGCGGGCCTCCTTCGCCGAAGCGTGCCGCGAGACGCTGATCGCCTCGGCGATGATCTTCGCCATCATCATCGGCGCCGAGATCTTTTCCGCCTTCGTCAATTTCGCCGGCCTGCCCGACGCGCTGGTCGGGATGGTCTATGACATGGACCTGTCGCCCTGGGCGGTGATCGGCCTGATGATCGCGATCTACCTGGTGATGGGCGCCGTGTTCGAAAGCCTGTCGATGATCCTGCTGACGGTGCCGGTGTTCTATCCCATCGTGGCGCAGCTCGACTTCGGCGCCGGACCGCTGGCGGACCCGGAGGCCGCGCTGATCTGGTTCGCGGTGGTGGTCGTGGTCGTGACCGAGATCAGCCTGATCACGCCCCCTGTGGGCATGAACGTGTTCGTGCTGCGCGCCACGCTGCCCGATGTGGATCTCTGGACGATCTTTCGCGGCGTACTGCCGTTCTGGATCGCCGACATCGTCCGGCTCGCGATCCTGGTGGCGCTGCCGTCGATCTCGCTGATGCTGCTGCGATGAGCGCGCCCCGCCATCCCCTGCCCGCGCCCGCAGTAGCGCCCGACGCCGAGCCCGAGGCGTTTCCGCCGACCGGCCGCTCGCTGCCGATCGCGCTGTTGCGCGCGCGCGAACAGGTGATGAGACCGATCCGGGAGATGCTCGCGGGCGCGGGCGTCACCGAACAGCAATGGCGCGTGCTGCGCGTGCTGGACGAGCGCGGGCCGCTGACGCCCTCGGAGATCTGCGTCGAGGCCTGCCTTCAGGCGCCCAGCCTGTCGCGCATCGTGCAGAGCCTGCTCGAGAAAGGCATGGTCGCGCGGCTGAAGAATGCCGATGATCGCCGCAGGCGCCAGGTCTCGCTGCAGCACGCCGGCCACGTCGTGATCCACGCCAACCTGGCCGTCTCGCGCAGGATCGCCCGCGACGTCGAGGCCCGTCTCGGCCCAAGACGGCACCGCCAACTCCTCGATCTGCTGGAGGCGTTGAATGCGATCGATCTCTGATCACGTCCGTTTTCGGGGCATCCATCGACCGCAGCGGGGGTCTTTTTCGGCCCGGCCGCGGGTCCGTTGGCGCAATCGGGAGTGCGGCTGATCCCGGAACACGCCGCCACCGGCGACGCCTGGGCGGCCTCCGCCGCGACCTGGGCGGCCTCCGCCGCGACGCCTGGGCGGCCTCCGCCGCGTCGTAAGGCGCGCGCCACGCGCCGCCCATCGCGCCGCAAGAACCGGGTCTCCAGCCATCGCCAGATCCGATGAGACCTGTGCGCCACGGCTGCATGCATGACGGCAGACGCCTGATCCTCGCCACGCGCCTGATCTTGGCGGTGCGCCGGTCGGCTCTGCGCCGCGTCGGGCGTGTCGCGGACCAGGCCGATGCGATCACGCGGGCGGTGGATGTCCTGATGGCGGGCGTATAGCGGGCAAGACCGGCGCCATTTGCAGCCATCACCAGGTTACAGGTTTTATATCAGGGCTTTATAGGCCGTGTGCCGACAGCGCGCCCCGCCTCTCGCCGCTCGGCGGAAGTATCCTTGTTCCGTGTCGCGTTTCGCAGAATTCCCTGGCCCGCCACCATCGAGAATCGACGCAAGACGCGGTAGTGGATTGCGCGTTCCGTTCCCCTGAGCATGGACGCCCGCCGCATGTCGATTCTTCTTTCCGGTCTGGTGAAACGCTTCGCCGGGGTCGCCGCGCTCGATGGCGTCGCGCTGAGTGTGCCCAGCGGCGCGTTCTGCGTGGTGCTCGGCCCCTCGGGCTGCGGCAAGAGCACGTTGCTGCGGCTGATCGCAGGGCTGGAGACCGCAGATGCGGGCGAGATCGCGCTGGAGGGCCGCCCGGTCTCCGCCCCCGGCCTGCATACGCCCCCCGAGGCGCGCGGCGTCGCGGTGGTGTTCCAGTCCTATGCGCTGTGGCCGCACATGAGCGTCGCCGACAACGTGGCCTTCCCGCTGCGCGTCGCAGGCTTGCGCGGCGCAGCGCTGCGCCGCGAGGCCGCCCGCCATATCGACACCGTGTCGCTGGGCGCGCTGGCCGACCGGCGCCCCGCCGAGCTTTCGGGCGGCCAGCGTCAGCGCGTGGCGCTGGCGCGCTGTCTGGCCAGCGGCGCGCGCACCGTGCTGATGGACGAGCCGCTCGCCAATCTCGATCCGCACTTGCGCCAGCGCATGGAGGGTGAACTGGCCGCGTTCCACGCCGCCTGCGGCGCGACCACGCTCTACATCACCCACGACCAGCGCGAGGCGATGGCGCTCGCCGACATCGTGGCGGTGATGCAGGAGGGCCGCCTGCTCCAGGTCGGCCCGCCCGAGGAGGTCTATGCCCGCCCCGCCTGCGCCGCCGTCGCGCGCTTCATCGGGCGCGGCGCGATCGTGGAGGGCGTGCGCGCGGGCGGCGAGGCCCGTTTCGGCCCGCTCGGCGTCGCCGCGCCCGGCGCGGACGGGCCGCTGCGGGGGCTGCTGCGCCCCTCCGACATTCGCCTCGACGCGCAGGGCGCGCCCGGCGTCGTCGCCGCCGTCACCTATCGCGGCGGCCATTACGAGGCGCAGCTGACGGTGGAAGGTCTGGCCGTGTCGCTGGAGGCCGAAACCGCGATCCGCCCGACAGTGGGTGAGCGGGTCGGCGTGCGCCTCACCGGCGTCTGGCCGCTGCCGCTCTAGCGCCAGGGCACGACGCCCGCAGGCAGCCGCCGCCCCAGCCGGTCGAGCGCGGTCATCAGCGCGATGGTCGCGATCACCGTCAGCACCGCCATCGCGGCGGCGAGGCTGGTTTGGCCGCCGTCCTCGTAGTTGAAGATCGTGGTCCCGATCAGCTCGTTGCCGCTCGACCACAGCAGCGCCGAGACCGTCACCTCGTTATAGGCGGTCAGAAACACCAGAATGGCGCCCGAGGCCGCCGCAGGCGCGGTCAGCGGCGCGAAGATGCGCCCCATCCGCGCGCCGAATCCTGCCCCGCACACCCGCGCCGCATCGTCGAGGCTGGGGTCGAGCTGGGCGCAGGCCGCCGCCACCGGCTTCAGCGCGATGGCGAAGAATGCGCAGAGATAGGCGAGGAACACGATGGCGAGCGTGCCGTAGAGCGACACGCCCAACAGCGGCAAGGGCCTGATGAACGCCAGAATGAAGGCGATCGACACCACCAGGCCGGGGATGGCGTAGGTCATGTCCGCCAGCCCCGCCACGGTCGCGCCGACCCGCCCGGCCGCGCCGCGCCGCGCCTGAAGATAGCCCGTCGCCATCGCCGCCGCCGCCAGCGTCAGCGCCGCCGACCCCGCCACCAGCGTCGAGTTTGCAAACGCCCGCGCCGTGGCCGCCTGACGCAGCACCACCTCGTCGAAATGCGCCCAGGTCAGCGTCTCCAGCGTCAGCCGCACGCCATAGGTCGGCGTCAGCGCCGTGGCTGTCAGCGAGATCAGCGGCAGGAACACGGTCGCGGCGATCAGCGCCCACAGCCCCGCCTCGACCCAGGCCCGCGTCCGGCCGAGCCGCACCGACAGCGCCGCCTGCGGCGGGCCGATCAGCACGGCGCGCGCCCGCGCCTGCAACGCCATCTGCGCCGCCACCGCCGTCAGCGCCAGCAGGCAGATCAACCCCGCGATCACCGCCACGTCGCGCAACATGCCGGGGCCGAAGCTCGACAGCCGCTGCCACATCAGCACCGGCAGGGTGGTGAAGCGCCCCGGTATCCCCAGCAGCGCGGGGATGCCGAAATTGCCGAGCGCCGCGACGAAGGCCAGCGTCACGCTGACGATCAGGCTGGGCGCCATCAGCGGAAACACGATGCTCGCCAGCAGCCGCGCCGGCCGCGCCCCGGCGACCCGGCCGGCCTCGATCATCTCGCGCGGCAGCGTCCGCAGCGCCGCGCGCATCACCAGAAACGCCAGCGGCGCATGCTGCAAGGCCAGCAGCGCGATCACCCCGCCGCCCGAATAGAGCGGGTTGGCCGCGCCCGGCGGCGGCGCCAGCCCCAGCGCGCCCAGGATCGGACTGCCCGGCCCGACGGTCTGGATCCAGGCGATCGCGGTGACATGCGGCGGGATCATCATCGGCAGCAGAATCAGAAAGATCAGCGGCCCCTTGGCGCGCACGTCGGTCAGCCCCACCAGCAGCGCCAGCAGCGTTCCCAGCAGCGCCGCCAGCGCCGCCGAGACCGAGGCGCTGAGCAGCGAATTGCCCAGCGCGCGCCGCACGGCGCGGCTGCCCAGCGCATCCAGCAGCGGCGCCAGCGACGGCGCGCCGTCCGCGCTCAGCGCCACCTTCGCCAGCAGCGCCAGCGGCAGGGCGAGAAACGCCAGCGCGAACAGCCCGACAAGGATCAGCGTCGCGGGCTCCGCGAGGGGGCGGCGCCAGCCGCGCCCCAGCCCCCCGCGCGCCGCCGTCATCCGCCAAAGATGTCGGCGAACTTCAGCTTGTTGGCGGCGTCATCGCGCAGCGCCGCCGCGGGGTCGAAGTCCAGCAGCCGGATCGCGTCACGCGCGGGAAAGCCCTCGGGCGGCGCGATCGCGGGATGGGCGGGCAGATAACCCTGATCCGCCGCCAGTTGCTGGCCCTCGGGCGACAGCAGAAAGTCCACGAACGCCTTCGCCGCCGCCGGGTTCGTGGCGGTGGACAGGATCGCCACCGGCTCGGTCACCGCCGAGACGCCTTCGGCGGGAAACACGAAATCCACCGGCGCGCCGTCGGCCTTGCTGCGCAGCGCCAGATAATCCACCAGAAAGCCATAGAGCTTCTCGCCGCCCGCCACCGCGCGCAGCACGCCGCCGTTGCCGCCCTGCGCCAGCGCGCCGTTGTCGGCCAGCGCCTCGTAGAACGGCCAGCCCAGATCATCGCGCGCCGTCAGCGCGACCATGTGGATCGTCGCCGCGCCCGAGGTCAGCGGCGAAGGCATCGCGAAGGTGTTGGCGGGGATCGCGCGCAGATCGGCGTAGGACGTCGGCGCGACGGGGGCGGCGGTGTTGTAGATGATCCCGGTGGTGATCAGCTTGGTCGAGAAATACTTCCGCTCGGGGTCCATGATCGCGGGGTCGTAGGCCGCGATGTCGGCTTCAGGGTAGGCCATCAGCCGCCCGTCCGCCGCAAGGCCCTCCATGGTCACGGTGTCGGCGATCAGCAACAGGTCGGGGCGCGGCGCGCCGCCCTCGAACTCGGCGGCCAGCTTGGCCATCACCTGCGTGGTGCCGTCGCGAAACCACTCGATCTGCACGCCGGGGTGCTTTTTGGTGAAGGCGTCCACGGTCTGCTGCGCGTCGGCGTTGGGCTGGGACGTGTAGAGCACCAGCGGGCCGGAGACCTCCTGGGCCTGAACCGCCGTCGCCAGCATCGCGGCCAGCGCCGCAGCAAGAATGGGGGGCATCGTCGTCTCCTGATAAAGCGCGCGCGGCGCCGGTGCGGGCGCTACGCTGGACAGTGGCGGTGGTATCAACTGTCTGTGACAGTTTGCCGACAGCGCGCAACGCGCAAAAGGTCTGGAACGCGTCAGGTCGGCGACAGCCGCATGATCCCGGGGGCGGTGGCGCGCACGCGCTGCGCCCCCGCCAGGGGGATGGCGACGCCGCCGGTCTGCGCTCACGCCCCGGAGACGCGCCCCGAAGACGCGCCCCGGAGAAAGGCGGGCGCGCCGGTTCGGTCATCCCAGGGGTCGGGTTCAGGCCGTCACACGCGGTCCCGCGCCGTCGATGGCCGCCCTATCCGCGTGACTTCAGTCTGCGCGTTTTCGTGCAAATGCGCATTTACCGTCATTAATGTGTCAGCATGTTTGTGCATCGTCAGTTCCAGTCGTGAGACAGGGATTCGCGTGTGGTGCAAAGAACGACGAAACTGGCTGTTTCTGGCCGACAGGTTCGTCTGCTGGATCGCCTGCGGTCGCGCGTTTACGCGGAGACGCAGGATCTGTCGGTCTTCCTTGGCGTCTCGGAGGCGACCGTGCGTCGCGATCTGATCGATCTCGAGTCGCGCGGCCTGATACGGCGCACGCATGGCGGTGCGATGCCACTGGCTCAAATCACCAGGGATTTTCCAAACCATGAGCGATTGGGCCGAAACACGGTGGAAAAAGCCATGATTGGCAAGGTCGCGGCATCCCTTGTCGCTGATGGAGACGCAGTATTCCTGGATGCCGGCACGACGACCCTTCAGGTGGCCAGCCACCTTGGCCGTCGAACCGGGCTGACATTCGTGACCAACGGGATAGACATCTTCAGCAGTCTCGTCGCGGCTGGCGTGTGCCGGCTGTTTTTCACGGGGGGCGAGTACAATGAGGTCAATCGCAGTCTGACGGGCCCGCTGGCGGTTGACGCGATCCGCCGGTTCAACGTGGACAAGCTGTTCCTGTCGGTTTCAGCGGTGGACCTGCGCCGTCGTCAGATCGCGATTTCGCGCCCCGCGCTGGCCGAAGCACAGCGCGCGATGATCGAAATCGCGCAGCAGACGATCGTCGTCGCGGATCATTCCAAATTCACCCGCAGCGCGCTGACCGTGATCGCGCCGCTGGAGTCCATAGACCACATCGTGACCGACGCCGCCTGCCGCGACTGTCTGGGCGATGTTCCCGACGCGCTGCGGCGCAAGTTCATCTTCGCCTGAGGACCGTGCATGCCGATCCTGACCCTCTCTGCGCTGAACAAATCATGGGGCGACACCCACGTGGTGCGCGACCTGTCGCTGGAGACGCGCGAGGGCGAGTTCATCGCGCTCCTCGGCCCGTCGGGGTGCGGAAAATCCACGACGCTCCGTCTGATCGCGGGTCTGGAGGAACCGACATCGGGAAGCATTCGCCTCGACGGGCGCGACATGACCGCCGTGCCGCCAGCGCAGCGCGGCATTGCGATGGTGTTTCAGTCCTACGCGCTGTTTCCGCATCTGACGGTCGCGCAGAACATCCTCTTCGGGCTTTCGGTGCGCGGCGAAAGCCGGAAATCGCAGGCCGAGAAACTGGCCCGCGTGGCGCCGCAACTGGGGTTGGAGGCGCTGCTGGAGCGCAAGCCCTCGCAACTGTCGGGCGGGCAGCAGCAGCGTGTGGCGCTTGGCCGGGCGCTGATCGCCGAGGCGCCGATCTGCCTGCTGGACGAACCGTTGTCGAACCTCGACGCCGCGCTCCGCGCCGAGATGCGCGGCGAGATCCGCAGACTGCAGCGCCGCCTTGGCGTCACCATGATCTTCGTCACCCACGACCAGACCGAAGCGATGAGCATGGCCGACCGCGTGGCCCTGCTGCGCGACGGGAGGCTGGAGCAGTTCGACACGCCAGAGGCGCTCTATTCCCGCCCCGCCAGCACCTTTGTCGCCCGTTTCATCGGTGCGCCGCCGATGAACATCCTCAGCGTGGCAGATCTGGGCCGGTTGGGCGCGGATCTGCCCGGCGATGTGCTGGTCGGTCTGCGCCCCGAGGACATCACGCTTGTCGAGGGCGGACTTTCGGGCCGCATTCGGCAGGTGGAGTATTTTGGAGCGGACTCGATCCTCTCCGTCGATATTGGCGGGCCGCATGTCGCGGTGCGCCTGCAGGGCCGCCCGGCGCTGGCGCCGGACGACATCGTGCATCTGGGATGGCCGGCGGACGCGCTGCATCTCTTTGACCACACCACCGGGATGCGGCGGGATGCCGTCGCGCCCCATTTCTCACGCAGCAAACTCCAAACAGTCTGAGGACACCATGAACAGGATTTCCATGACACGCGCGCTTCTTGGCGGCGTCGGCCTGAGCCTTATGGCCCTGTCGCCGGCGCTGGCGCAGACCAAGATCACCTTCTTCTACCCCGTGCAGGTCGGCGGCCCGCTGACGGCGGTGGTCGATGGATATGTCGCTGAATTCGAAGCGAAGAACCCCGACATCGACGTGGAGGCGATCTATTCGGGCAGCTACACCGACACCACCACCCGCGCCCTGACCGCCGCGCGCAGCGGCACGCCGCCCACGGTCGCCGTGTTGCTGGCCACCGACATCTACACCCTGATCGATTCCGGGTTCGTGGAGCCGATCGACACGTGGATCAAGACCGACGAAGACCGCGCCTGGGTTGACGGCTTCATGCCCGCCTATCTCGCCTCGGCCAATGTGGAGGGGCATCTCTGGGCGGCGCCGTTCCAGCGGTCCACTGCGGTGATGTACTACAACAAGGAAGCCTATGTCGCCGCAGGACTCGATCCGGAAAGCCCGCCCAAAACCTGGGACGATCTGGTGGCGCACGGCAAGGCCCTGACGGTGCGCGACGCCTCCGGCGCCGTCACGCAATGGGGGATCGGCATTCCAGGCAGCTCCAATGCGGTGCACTGGCTGTTCGGCGCGCTTGTCGCGCAGAACAAGGGCAAGCTGTCCAGCGAGGATGGACTGCATACATTCTTCGACACGCCCGAGGTGATCGAGGCGCTGCAATTCTTCGTCGATCTCAGCGCCAGGCATGGCATCCACCCGCAGGGCGTGCAGGAGTGGGGCACCACCCCGTCAGACTTCATGGAGCGCCGCCTGGCCATCGCGTGGACCACGACCGGCAATCTGACCAACATCCGCGCCAATGCGACCTTCGACTTCGGCGTGGCGGCCTATCCGGGCAATCCCGAACCAGCCTCGGTGCTG
>Ga0100399_1003356_pt1 | contig 11225 bp, 9 predicted proteins | sample CryGeymeta201523_FD_81545 | JGI IMG/M metagenome (GOLD analysis project Ga0100399, IMG submission 81545) | Groundwater microbial communities from Crystal Geyser aquifers in Utah, USA - Crystal Geyser metaG 2015-23 | ecosystem: Environmental > Aquatic > Deep subsurface > Groundwater | place: USA...
ATTAACACTTGTTTTTGTTTTAGTTGCCTTAATACTTCTAGGTGGAGTGACGATTAAATGGTTTGCGGTAGCTTTATTGATTGGGGCAATTTCCGGAACTTATTCTTCTCCCTTCAACGCCGTGCCTTTGTTAGTGCTTTGGGAAAATCTTTCTCAAAGAAGAAAAAAATAAACTTTTGACTTTTATTTGGAAATTTGATAATATTTGGCCAACTGCCTCCTATAGATTATTTTCACTAATTAAACATAAATATGGTGGAGCGACTTAAATATAATGCCGAGGAGATAGTTAATAATAGTAAAAGATTAGCAAAAGTTGATGTTTTTGAAAAAAAATCTCCGCTAAAAGAGTATTTTCCTTCACAAACAGAGATACTTCTTGAAGAGATGTGTATATCATTCAGAACAAAATTAGAACAAGCTTATGTAAATCCAATTAATGAAACTAAACTGGTAAGATTATCAAAACCGGTTGTTGTTACTAACAGATATACTGGCGAAAAGAATTTACTTGCCATGCAGTATACTCGTTTTTCTCCTCTTCATGATTTGGGGGAAGTGGTTGAAGTTTACAGAAAAAATAACCAACGTTCTTCTAGAAAATCCTCTGAAAAGATTGTAGACGAAATATATAGAAGAGTTAGGGAAAAAAACAATGGGAAATGGGATACATTTCGGGAAATTACCAATGTGGAATTTATTCCAGATGTTAAAGTTGGAAAGTGGCGAAAACAATTTTATTTTGCCTTATTCAGATTAGGTGAGAAGACACCAGAGCAAGAAATTAAACCATTTGAAATTTGGGATAGGGGAAGGGTTGGGGGAAATCTGCCTGATGTTCATATAACCTTCACGAGAGAACCGCTTTTTGTGATAGGTCACAGAAGACTAAGAATCGAAGGAAAAGAAAAAAGTGATAATATTTATATTAGCTTTCCGCGTGTTTGGAATGAAACGATATCCTCCATAGAGGAAGCCCAGCGATTATGTCTTGTGAATAAACTAGATAAAAGCGAGTTTAAACAGGTGTGTGATTCTTCTGGCTTAGATTTTGAAGTATCTATGGATTCAGATTTAACTTTAAGTTTTATTCAAAGGTATTTAAACAATAGATGTTTTGGCACTACTTTATAAAAAATTCTTTGTTAAGTGTTGTTTATTTTAATTTTCTGGCGATTTGTTTAAGACGTTTGAGGAGAGCTTCTTTTTCGTTTTTGAGTTTTTTATCAACGACTTCTTCAAAAAGTTGATTTAAAAGCCTGCCCACTAAAGGTCCGGGATGGATTTTTAAGGTTTTCATCACTTCATTGCCGTTAATTTTCAAATCAGTAATTAAAAAGGGTTCTTTTTGAACTTCAATAAGTTTTTTCTTAAACAATTCCATCCGCCAGGAAGTTTCTCTGGCACCGCCACCCAAGCGGTCAGCCGTTCTTAACTGAAGCATATCTTTTATATTTTCTTTGCCGACATTGCGGATAAAACGGCGGATGGCCTTATCCGTTTGCTTCTCATCAACTGAGAATTGGTGCCAGCGGACGAGAGTCACCAGTTTTTCTTCCTGTTTTTTGGAGAGTTTCAATCTTTTGGCAATACTCCTTGCCAATGAAGCACCAACCATCTCATGATTATAGAAAGTAATTACCCCGTCTTTTTGGACCCTGGCAACGGTTGGTTTGCCGGCGTCATGGAGAAGAATAGCCAGATTGACAATTGGATCTCTTGATTTTGAATTTCTCAATGATTCAAGGGAGTGGTTGCCAACATCTAAAAGATGATGACGACCTGGGCTTTTTTGCTGAACGCCGAATCCGGCTTCAACTTCCGACAGAATTTTTTCCGCCAAGCCGGAATTGCGCAATAAAAGATAGCCGTCAGCGGCAAAGGGATAAGATAAAAGTTTTAAAAGTTCGTCTCTGGTTCTCTCGGCCGAAATTTTATCTAAAAGGTTAATATTATTTTTAATCGCCTGAAAGGTTTTTTCTTCAATAGAGAAGCCTAATTGAGTGGCGATTCTAATGGCTCTCATCATGCGCAAAGCGTCTTCCTGAAATCTTTCTGCGGGGTTGCCGACGGCTCTAATGATTTTCTTTTTAATATCATCCTGTCCGTTATGAGGATCAATTAGAGTAAAAAGGGCTTGCCGTTCGGCTGAGGCCTCAGGCTGAAGCCCTGAGCCCCGTTTAGTGGGGCGAAGGGCCATGGCGTCAATGGTGAAATCACGACGGATTAAGTCTTCTTGAAGTGTTTTTCCCCAAGAAACTTTATCTGGATGTCGGGCATCGGAATAGCCCATTTCTTTGCGGAAAGTCGTAATCTCATAAAGCGAGGATTGATTAAGCACGCCGACCGTGCCAAAGAGATTATCGTAAAAACCGTCAGGGAAAAGTCCGAGAATAATTTCCGGCGTGGCGTTGGTGGTAAAATCCCAATCATGGACTTCTTTCTTCGTTAAAATATCTCTGACAGCGCCGCCGACAATATAAATTTCGTGGCCGGCATTAAGAAATTTGTTTAAAATTTGTTCAACGAAAGCTGGTAAGTTAACTTTCATATTGATGATATAATATTAACACAGTGAAGTGGAGAATATTAAGTAAAACTAAAAATAAAGAGATTATCAAGATTCTTCTGGCGAATCGCGGCTTGAAAGGCAAAAAAGAAATTGAAGAATTTTTAAATCCGAAAAAGCCGGAAGAGTTAACCTCTAAAGAAGTCGGTCTTGATTTAGCGCAAATTAAAAAGGCCGTCCAGCGGATTAAAAAAGCCATTAAAAAAAATGAAAAGATTATTGTTTATGGCGATTATGATACCGATGGTGTTTGTGGCACGGCTATTTTATGGGAAACTCTTCATCGCTTAAAAGCAAATGTTCTTCCTTTTATTCCTAAGCGCGAAGAAGGTTATGGTTTGAAAGTTGAAAGAATTGAAGCGATGGCTAAAGAGGGCGTTAAATTAATTATTACCGTTGACCAAGGGATTGTTGCTTATTTGCAAGTTGAGCGTGCTAATAAACTGGATGTTGATGTTATTATTACTGACCACCATGTTTTGGGTGAAAAAAAACCAAAGGCTTTAGCCATTGTTCATACGACTCAATTAGCTGGTTGTGGAGTAGCCTGGTTTTTGGCAAAACACCTTCAGGGTAAAAGTGATTTAGATTTGGTGACAATTGGGACAATTACCGATATGGTTTCTTTAATTGGGCCAAATCGCTCTTTAGTTAAGTACGGATTGAAAATTTTACAAAAGAGTCAACGACCTGGACTCTTGGCTCTTTTTGATTTTGCCGGCTTGAATAAGAATAAAATTGGTGTTTTTGAGGTGGGTTATATCATCGGGCCAAGGATTAATGCCGCCGGTAGAATGGATGACCCCATGGAATCTTTAAGATTAATTTGTACTCCCGACGAAAACAGGGCGATTAGTTTGGCCCAAAAAATAGACCAAAGAAATCGGGAAAGGCAAATTCTCACTGAGAAAACTGTTATTCATGCTCGAGAGATTTGGTTAAAAGAAGGCAGGGGAAACAATTTGATTTTTGTTGGTGACGAATCTTATCAGGAAGGTGTTGTTGGTCTAGTGGCCAGCAGATTGTCAGAGGAATTTTACCGACCGGCAGTTGTTCTTTCTTTGGGCAAAGAATTTTCCAAAGCTTCAGCCCGGTCAATCAAGGAATTTAATATCATTGAAGCTCTTCGCAGCTGCGCGGAAATTTTGGTTGCTCACGGCGGTCATCCCAGAGCGGCCGGCCTTACGGTGGAGACCACCAAAATTACCCTTTTGAAAGAAAGACTTATGAAAATTGCTCAAGATAGATTGAAAAACCAAGATTTGTCGCCGACTTTAAAGATTGATCTGGAGTTAAATCTGGAAGAGGTGAATTTTGAATTATATCAGCAAATAATGAAACTGGAACCTTTTGGACAGGATAATCCCCAGCCTATTTTTATGAGTCGTCAAGTGAGTGTTGTTGACGCCCGAACCGTTGGTAACGGCCAAAAGCATCTTAAGCTTCGTTTGGCTTCTCCCTTGTCTCGCTGCGTCTTTGAGGCCATTGCTTTTGGTTTGGGGAATTTGTTTCCTCAATTGGCAACATCAGCAAAAATTGATATTGTTTATAATTTATTGGTTGATGAATGGAATGAACATCAGCGATTACAATTAAAGATAAAAGATATCAGGATGACCGGTGTTTGAACATGGAAGAAAAATTCAATCAGCTTTTAAAAAAAATCAAAAGTTATCATCCTCAAGCTGATTTGAGTTTGCTGAAGAAAGCTTATGATTTTGCTTCTCAGGCCCATCAGGGGCAAAAAAGACTTTCCGGAGAACCCTTTATCTTTCATCCCTTATCCGTGGCGGAGGTTTTAGCTGATTGGCGTTTGGACATTGGCTCAATTGTCGCTGGTCTGCTTCATGATGTTGTTGAAGACGGCGGGATTAAAAAAGAGAAACTGGAAAAAGAATTTGGTCGAGACATCGCTCAATTGGTTGACGGCGTGACCAAAATCGGTGAAATTAAATTACGGGGAGCTGCCCAAGATGTTTTTGTGGAAAATCTGCGCAAGATGATTGTCGTTATGGCTCATGATTTGCGGGTGGTTTTAATTAAACTGGCGGATCGTTATCACAACCTGCAAACTCTTCATGTTTTACCCCTGGAAAAGCAAAAAAGAATTGCCCAGGAGACTTTAGAAGTAACGGCCCCTTTGGCCGAAAGATTAGGCATTGGCGAGATGAAAGGGAGATTGGAGGATTTGGCTTTTCCCTATGCTTATCCTGAGGAATACCAATGGGTTAAGGATTTTGCCTGGCCTTATTATCAGCAAAGCGAAGATTATATTCAAAATTTGAAAAAAGAAATTCTAGATGTTTTGTCTAAAAAAGGGGTTCAAGCTGAGGTTTGTGGTCGGGCCAAGCACCTTTATAGTTTATACAGAAAACTGTTGCGCCCGGGGATTGATAAGGATATTATTAAGGTTTATGATTTGATGGCTTTGAGGATTATTGTCAAGACAATAGAAGAATGCTATATGGCGTTAGGTTTAATTCATCAACTTTATAAACCTGTTCCTTCCATCGGGATCCGCGATTTTATTGCTCAGCCCAAACCAAATGGTTATCAGTCAATTCATACCAATGTTTTTGCCCAGGGAAAAATTGTGGAAATTCAAATCAGAACTAAAAAGATGCAGGAGGAAGCAGAAGATGGTATTACCGCCCACTGGTATTATAGTCAACAAAAAAACAAGAAGGCTGAGGATACTCAAATCCAAAAAGGCTTTTTCGCTCCCACCGAAAAAATGTCCTGGGTTAAAGAATTGGTTCAATGGCAGCAGAAACTGGTTGATTCCCAGGAATTTTTAAACTCTTTAAAATTTGACGCTTTAAGCCATCGGATTTTTGTTTTTTCTCCCAAGGGTGATGTTTTTGACTTGCCGGTTGAAGCTACCCCGGTTGATTTTGCTTATGCAGTTCATACAGAATTGGGTGATCAATGTTGTGGAGCCAAAGTTGATGGGAAAATGGCCCCCTTGGATTTTCATTTGAAAAGCGGACAAATGGTAGAAATTTTAGTTGACAAGAACAAAAAGAAGCCTTCTCATGACTGGTTGAATTTTGTTATGACTCAGCAAGCTCGGCGTAGGATTGCAAAACATTATCGTAAAAGATAAAATTGTTTTTATGGAAAGAACTTTAGTTGCTCAAACTCCAGAAAAAATTGGCCAAAAAGTTAGACTTTGCGGTTGGGTGAATACTCGCCGTGATCACGGCAAAATGGTTTTTATTGACTTGCGAGATCGTTCAGGTCTTGTTCAAATTGTGGGTGATGAAAAATTAGGTGAATTACGTTCAGAGTTTGTAGTAGAAATCGAGGGATTGGTTAAAAAGCGCCCCCAGAACATGGTTAATGAAAAAATTTCCACTGGAAAGATTGAGATTGATGTTGAAAAAATGACGGTTCTGGCTAAATCTAAAGAACTTCCTTTCCCCTTAGAAACCGATGGATATGAGATCAATGAAGAATTAAGATTAAAATATCGCTATTTGGATTTACGCCGCCAGCGCCTAGTTAAAAATTTAGAAATTCGTCATCAGGTTATTAAATATATTCGCGATTTTTTAGATAAACGAGGTTTTATCGAAATAGAAACGCCAATTTTATCCAAGTCCACCCCAGAAGGAGCTAGAGATTTTATTGTTCCCTCAAGATTACAACCAGGGAATTTTTATGCTTTACCACAGTCACCTCAACAATACAAACAGCTTTTAATGGTGGCGGGTTTAGAAAAGTATTATCAGATTGCCCGTTGTTTTCGTGATGAAGATCCCAGGGCTGATCGGGCGTATGGAGAATTTACCCAACTTGATCTTGAGATGTCTTTTGTAAGTCAAGAAGAAATTTTTGTTTTAATTGAAAATTTATATAAGGAAATTACCGAAAAAATTTTAAAGAAAAAAGTTTTTCAATTTCCTTTCCCTCGGCTTTCCTATGATGAAGTGATAAAAAAATATGGCACGGATAAGCCCGATTTAAGACCGGATAAAAAAAATTCTGATATCTTGGCTTTTGGCTTTATTAAAGATTTTCCTTTGTTTGAATGGAAAGAAAAAGAAAAACGGTGGGGTTCAATGCACCATCCCTTTACACGACCTAAAGAAGGGGATTTATCTTTATTAGATAGTGAGCCTGGTAAGGTTCACTCTTATCAACACGATTTTGTTTTAAATGGTTATGAAATTGGAGGTGGGAGTATGAGAATTACAGACCAGAAAATTCAAGAAAAAATTTTTGAAATCCTTGGTCATAGCCAACAGCAAATTCAAGAAAAATTTGGTCATTTATTTAAGGCTTTTGAGTATGGTGTTCCGCCTCACGGTGGAATTGCTCCTGGCGTTGACCGTTTTTTAAAAGTTGTCTTAGGAGAACCATCATTGCGTGAAGTAATAGCTTTTCCAATGAATTCTGGTGGTCAAACTTCGGTAATGGAGGCTCCTTCTAGGGTTGACAAAGAACAATTGAAAGAACTGGGGATTGAGATTAAAAATGTTTCCTCTAAGAAAAAATAATCAAGTTTTAATTTTGAAAATTAAGCGGGCTTCACTTTTTGTTTTTTGTCTGCTTTTCTTTTTTATTCCCAGTCAGAATTTTTACGCTGTCATTCAGGCAACGCCTTTACCTTCATCGACGCAAGAATTAGATTTTCCCCTACCAACAGTGGCTAATTATCCAGTTAATTTAGAAAAGACACCAACGCTCTCATTAACCGCTCGTTCCTTGGTGGTTGTTGACCGTGATTCAGCTGCTTTGCTGGTTGGTCGCAATGAGAATCTAAGGGTTCTGCCGGCTTCAACGGTGAAGGTGATGACGGCTTTGGTGGCTTTGGACTATTATCGTTTGGATAATGTTCTGGTGGTTGGGAAAATGGAGAAAAATGGCCAGGGGATAGACTTGATTGAAGGAGAAAAAATAACAGTTAAAAACCTACTTTATGGCTTGCTGGTTTCTTCGGCTAATGATGCGGCTTTGGTTTTAGCCCAGAATTATCCTGGAGGTATGGTTGGCTTTGTTAAAGCCATGAATCAAAAAGCGCAGGCTTTGAATTTAACCCATACTTATTTTGCCAATCCGACTGGTTTGGATAGTGACCCAGAAGGAAATCTTTTAACTGATTTTTCCTACACCACCGCCTTGGATTTGGCCCGTTTGGCTGCCACGGCTTTAAAGAATCAATTTCTTTTAGAGATTTTTTCTACATTATCTATCACCATTACTGATGTTGAAGGAAAAATTAGTCATCAGCTTGATAATATTAATGAGCTTTTGAATTTTCTGCCGGGGATGAAGGGAGTTAAAACCGGCTGGACTGAAGAAGCTGGTGAATGTCTGGTTGGTTATACTGAAAGGGACGGGCATGGAATTATTACCGTTGTTTTGGGTAGTCAGGATAGATTTGGAGAAACAGTTAAGCTAACTAATTGGATTTTTGATAACTTTCGTTGGTTGGAAATTACTCCGTCCATTGATTAGCAACAGCTGGGACAAAGCCGATAAAATTATTGTCGCCTTCAAAAACATAAATTGGCTGCAGAAAGTTTTGTGGTTGATCAGCGTCATAATAGGCTAAAGAGACATTTCTGATAACAATATTGCCGTTTTCGTTCTGGCCAAGATTGGCGATATAGCCCTTACCTCCTTGCATTTCCTGCCAGGCAGTCTGAGCGTTTTTTAAGGGATAAGTGGCGAAAGTTTCTCTTTCAATTGGATAATAGTTGTAGTTAATTTCGACAATTCTTCTGCCTAAAGTTCTGACACCGGAGAAAAGAAAAGAAATCAGGGAGTTTTTGGGATTGGGTGGAAGGATTTTTAAACCATCCAGGTCAGCCCGGAAAAGATTAGCGCGGACAAAATCAGCTTCGGAAAGAGAAGTAGCAAGAGAAAGATTATTAGGAGACGAATATTTCAAATAGACAAATTCAGCGCTGCCGGTGGCCAAGTCAGCGGTCAGCAATCCCTGAGCATCTAAAAAGTTCTTGGCTTCCTGGGCGGCTTGTTGGTTAGCGGGTAAATCTTGACTATTAATAACTTCGGCGTCATTTTCGTAAGCATAGAGCAAATGGAAATTGCCGGTATTGATGTTGATGTCTAAAGTGGTTAATGGCGTCGCCCCGTTATTCCAGCGATAAATTGTTTCGTTTATTTGCTGCGGTTCTGAACTAAAACCTAATCTTTTAGCTTCTTGGGTGGCGCGCTGGAGCGCCAAAAGATTAGGGCCTTCTTTAGGAATGAAGAAGACTTTGGCAATTTCCGGTAATTTTGGCAAACCGCCTTGGATTGTTTCCAGGCGATAGTTTAATTTTGTGCCTGGATCGTTCTTCTCCGGAAATTTAATAACTGGTAGTTTGCCGAAACTGACGGTTGGCGGTGGTGGTGGCGGCGGGTTAAGTTTTTGCCAAACAGAACTAAAAAGCCTCAAAGAGAATCTTAAAAAGATAATGGCAATTAAGAGGAAAGCGCCAATTTTTAAAAGGCGTCTTGTCCAATAGGCCGTTTGAGTTAAGTTGAACATGGCAGGCTTCTTTGAGTATAAAAGTTCAGTATGTTAAAATCAAGGCAGAATAAGAACCTGTCGCCTCAGGCAACAGAACCTTGTTTTTCGTAAACTCAAAATGAAAGAAATTCGCACCAGATTTGCTCCTAGCCCAACTGGGTTTCTTCATGTCGGTGGTGTTTATACGGCTTTATTTAGTTATTCTTTTGCGAAAAAAAATAAAGGGAAATTTATTTTAAGGATTGAAGATACCGATGTGAAACGCCATGTTTCAGCAGCAGAAAAAATAATTTTTGAGGGGTTACGTTGGTTGGGAATATTTTATGATGAAGGTCCGGATATTGGCGGCAAATATGGGCCTTATCGCCAGTCAGAAAGATTAAAAAAATATCAGGAATACACTCAACAGTTAATCCAGAAAGGTTTGGCTTATTCAAAAGAAGGCGCAGTTTGGTTCAAAGTTCCTCAGGGTAAAACTGTTTGGGATGATTTAGTCAGGGGGAAAATAGAATTTGAAAATAACCAAATTAAAGACTTTGTTATTTTAAAATCAGATAAATATCCTTCTTTTAATTTTGCCGTCACCGTTGATGATTGGCAGATGAAAATTTCCCATGTTATTCGGGCTGAAGATCATATTTCCAATACGCCAAGACAAATAATGATTTATCAAGCCTTACGAGCTCCTGTTCCGGAATTTGCCCATCTACCCTTATTAAGAAATCCCGATCATTCTAAAATTTCTAAAAGAAAAGACCCAGTGGCCATTTCTTGGTATCATGAGAAAGGTTATCTGCCGGAAGCACTTTTGAATTTTCTCTGCCTTTTGGGTTGGTCGCATCCCGAAGGAAAAGATGTTTTTTCGATTGAGGAGTTTATTAAAAACTTTTCTTTTCAAAGAATTTCCAAATCAGCCCCGATTTTTGATTTTAAAAAACTTGATTGGCTAAACGGTGTTTATATTCGTCAAAAAACAGACAAAGATTTGTCAAAGTTGCTCAAACCCTTTGCCGACAAGAAAATGACGGATGGTTTAATTGGAAAAACCATTCCTTTGGTTAAAGAAAGGCTGGTAAAATTAGCCGATTATCCATCTTTGGTTGATTTTTTCATTAGAGAGCCAAAAATTGAGCAAAAATTGCTTTTAGAAAAAGGCGGCAAGGATAAAAAATTAATTAAAAATCAGTTTGATATGATTTTAAAAGACTTGGAGAAAGCGGAGTGGAAAGCGGCAGATTTAGAAAATTTATTTAGGGGGATTGCCCAAGCGCAAAACTACCATGTGGGTAAATTTTTTATGGCCGTCAGAATCGCTTTAACTGGTAAAACCGCCACCCCGCCTCTTTTCGAAACGATGGAAGTTTTAGGAAAAGATAAAACAATCAAAAGATTAAAATTGGCATTAACTAAACTTAATTCGTGATGACAAAAAATAACCCCAAAATTATTTTAGAGGGGACTCCAGCTAGTTCAGGGAAAGTCACTGGCAAAGTAAAAATTTTAACAAGCCCCAAAGATGTCAAAAAAATGAAAAAAGGTGATGTTCTTGTGGCCCCAGAGACTAATCCAGAATACACGTTAGCCATCATTATGGCCTGTGCCATTGTTACCGAAAGAGGTGGAATTTTATCTCATCCGGCTATTGTGGCAAGAGAGATGGGAATCCCCGGCGTTGTTGGCGTCAAAGACGTAACAAAGAAATTAAAAGATAATATGACAATCGTGGTTGATGGGAATAAGGGTATTATCTATGAGCAATAGAGAAAATATTTTGGAGGCCTATAAAGCTTTAGCCAAATTTGTTGTTTTTGGCGCTAGAGGCCAACCACCTATTTGGCCCTTTTCCATTATCGAGACCAATTGGTATTACACCAAGTTTTTCCCATATGAGATATATCACACTATAAAAGAATTGGAGGAAAAGGGAATAGATATTGAAAGAATTTCTAAGTTATGTTGGGGACCGTCGGCTATAAGCCATTGGTTTTATATTATTGAACCGACTTTGGGAGACCCCAAATTGAATCCTTTCGAAGGATTAACCAAAAAAGAAGGCAGAGAATTTATAGAAAAGACCATAGAATTGCTTACTCACCAAAGAAAAGGAGATAATTTCTGTCGAGATATGAAGAATATACTTTTATCTCAAGATGAGGTAAATAAAATGTTGGG
>Ga0100399_1003358_pt1 | contig 11224 bp, 10 predicted proteins | sample CryGeymeta201523_FD_81545 | JGI IMG/M metagenome (GOLD analysis project Ga0100399, IMG submission 81545) | Groundwater microbial communities from Crystal Geyser aquifers in Utah, USA - Crystal Geyser metaG 2015-23 | ecosystem: Environmental > Aquatic > Deep subsurface > Groundwater | place: USA...
ACCACTAGGCAAGCAAAATCCATCTGACCGACCCTTTCCCATGGACCGGACTTGCCTTCTGAGCGTCTTTCGATATGCCTGCCAGCGTGCCAAAATTCAAGACTTCACCTGGCACGACTTGCGTCATGAAGCCATGAGCCGCCTAAGCGAAAAGAGCGATTTCTCGATTCTTGAGCTTGCCTCCATTTCCGGCCACAAAACACTGCAAATGCTAAAAAAATACACCCACCTGCAGGCTGAAAAACTGGCTGAGAAGATGGGGTAGCGACCAAAGGTTGCGTTTGTCCGTTCTACTGACTACTGGGAATTGATGACGTTTTCAGCATCCCCAAGTTCTCGCAGCAACACGTCAAAGCTCGGCGGCTCGGTCATGAACATGGGGCGCATCGTCGCGTAATCGCGCGCCAAATCACCCTGCCGTGCCATGGGTGGCACCAGCCGGAACGACCTATGGCAGGCCAAATCGTAACGCGCCCAGCCTCTGGCAAACACACGGCTTTTCCAGTCCACAACGCGCTCGCATTGCGCCATATCAGCCAAAGATAGAAGTTCCTCTAGTTGCGAATCATCGCCAAAAAAGCCAAGGCAACGACCACCCCGATGATGCCGGAAACAGCAACTGCGCCCCATGTTCCCAACTTTGGCTTGAGCCAGTAATAGCAGCCGAAGGCGACCATCCCACCTACGAAGCCGAATAGCTTGACGATAATTACCGCCAAAATTGAGGGCCAAAGCCAGTCCCATGAGCCGGATTTCTTTTCGGGGGTACTCGCTTGTACCGCTGTGGGTTCGGACATCGGTGACGGTGCATTTGGGTCTTCGTAAGCCATTGGTTTCTCCTGTTGTGGTTATCGATTTCCTACCGCGTTCAATGCGCTAATCAGAATCAGCACGCAGAAAACAGAGGCGGTACAAACAAGCGCGCGAAGTACACCCCACTTTTTATGGAGCACTACTGCTTTGGCAGATGTATCCCACAACGTTGTGCCTGTTTTCGCGAGCCGCCGATATGCAAACAGTTGCGTGAACAATGCGATGAAAGGAATTCCAAGCCCTACACCCTGAATAAAGACAAGAAATGAGCGGTTAAGCGCCTCTGAAAAGGACAGCAAGTCGCCGCCCGGATGGGTGACGCTGATACCGAACAACCACTTTGCTGGGGTAGTTCCGAACAGCGAAAGAAATACGGCATCTGCAGGCAACCAAACCAGATAAAGCACGACCCCTGCAATAATTGGATTTTCAATTGCCCTTGCAAAGCCCGCCGCCTGTGCGGGCATCATTGCGCCCACAGCAAAGATCAAGACAAGGAACAAAAGCAACCCTACAGTACAAATATCAACCGTGCGCGCAAACAATCGCCTCCATGGGTGATGCAGCCCTCCAAGAAAGCTCTTGCTTTGATCGACGGGTAAGTTTGATTTTTGTGTGAAGTCGCCAGGAAATGGTGACGGCGCATTTGGATCTTCGTAAGCCACTGGTTGTTCCTATTTTTGTTACCGAATCACGATACTGCTTTTTAAACGGTTGTGTGCCGCAATTGCCTGGGGATTGCCTTCGATGTATGAAAGCGTGATCAAAGTTTTCTCGGGGCCAAGCGGCACATGGTACTGAGTGACCCTCATGGTCTCCGCAGGATTGGCTGTCGAGGTGCGCCCGTAGCTGATGATCAAAGCGGTCTGACCACCAATGGGTTCGACTGCAAAACGCGGATGCCCAACCTCCTTTACGCCATTTTTTGCCATGGCTGTCCACATCACTGGCGACTCCTCGAGCCAGAAATCCGCCAAGTCTTTGAGCACCTGTTGCTTATTGCCCTGAACTTCCTGCCGGACATCCTCTTGAGAAAGCGGAGGCTCCATCGAGATGAACGACACCCTGACCATAGCATGTGAAGGGACTGGGTAGGACTGCGCCGATAGTGAGGCTGTATGGATATTTGGAATGCCAGTGAGCTTCTCGCTTTGCTCCTTGATGCGCTTACGCTGTTCCGCATCGCTGATCGTCCAGTTGTTCGGCACTTCAAGCTGAACCCGCCCCTTGACATTGAGCTTGGTGTATCCGACTGGCTGCGCAGCGACCGAGAAGGCGAGCGAGGTCAGTAAACAGAGGCACAGGGCAGAGAATATTGTTTTTGCTTTATTCATCATCAATTCTCGGTGAGAAGGCTGTTCAGCAGTTCCTGTTGGACAGCTTGCAACTGGCCACGGCTCTGTGGTGAACCGGATCCTTCGTAGACGTTGATCGAAAGAGGGAGGGAGTTCAGGAGCGTGATCCCGCCAATCCCCGTAATCGGTCGGTTACTGCCTCCGACGCTCATATTCATCTGCATGGAGAAATAGACCGCATTTCCATCTCTGCCGATCGGTTCGAACTTCATTTGAGACAGGCTGACGTCACTATTTTGAAACGACTCCTTCAGCCGTCGACTGACCTCGTCAGGATTCACCCGTGGACTCGACTTTGAAAGGCTTGCAAGGAATGCTTCCCGCACCATTTCGACTCGCTGAAAATTTCCCTTTGGGCCGATAAGCTGGATTTGCAGCCAGTGATCAAGTGTGTCCCTCCGCCCCGTCTTGTAGTCATCCAGTTCGGAACAACGGACTGCCGCATGTACGAGGCGAGAGCCTTCCCCGAGGGAGCGTCTTGCCAAGTCCATCAGCTCTATTTCTCGCGCCAACTTGCCCGGAGTGCAATAGCCACTCGGATTCCTGAACACGACTTTCTGGCCAAGCACGTTCACCGATTCCGTGTCCGCGCTTCGTTGGCTGAAGGCATCTTGAGCAGGCTGCCGACTCTGCGTGACCGGCGAAGCAGGCGGCGGTGGATAGGCTGGTACAGCAGTGGTCGGTGCTTGCGCAATAGAAGCGGTCGTCGAATGGGTAGAATCGTTCCTGGTCGAGTTGACCAAGACAATCAGCAGAACTCCAATTCCCAACCCAATGCCGATCATCCATTTACCCGTGGAAACGTCCGGCGAACTGCCAATATTTTCTGCGACAGGCTGGGATGAAATGACGTCAGAAGCGGAAGCTTCGATATCCAATCCAGATGTGGATTTGACGGCTGGAGTGTCGCTAAGCGCTTGGGCTACAACTGGAGCAGAATCCCCGAAGGGACTGCTAGTTTCGACATCCGAAACAAGCGTTGAAAGGCCTGAGAAGCCGGTGGCACTTCCCATATTTTCGTCGTTTGATGTCGCGGACCCCATCGTTTTCGTCAAAGTCTGAGCTTTGTATAGACGCCCTCGACCATGCAGTCGTTACCATCTTCGAATCTCAGCCTCCCATAGCCAGAAGAAGCGATAGTCAGGTATGCCTCCTCACCAAGAGCAAGTGAAAGACAACTCGAAGTTTTGATATACGAGTTAGTTCCGGACACCTCGTACCAGTCATCGTCCTCGTGGCTGACGGTCACGACATATTTGCCGGGCTTTTGCGAAGAAACACCAAATACGGCCTTCACGTCGCACTTGTCCTTGCTGTCAAAGAAGATGATCTCGCCGCCATACCCCGCTGTCTTAAAGATTGCTTCCTCAGAATAAGCATAGACATAACAGTAGCGGGTTTGGATGATGATGTCCTTGCCATCCACCTTGTAGACGTTGCTGCCTTTTCGGGTCAAATTGACCTCGTAGTTGTCAGTCCACGCTGGCACTGCATGAAAGCACGTCAGGGCCATAAGCCAAAAAACTAGCGTATTCTTCATTTTACTTTTCTCAGAAATCTTGCTGATAGCGATGTACGCCTTACTCCATCCGGACTCCCGCTCGGATACTTTTTATTCGACGAAATAAAAACGCTTTGTCTTCATTACTTTCACCAAATGAGTTGAATAAAAATTCCATTTGTCTTTCTCTAAGGTGAGAAAGGATCACCTGTAGGAAACAGTGACGTTGATTCTCTTATCGTCTTTTCCAACGATGTTGAAAGACTTATCTGCGTTCCAAATCTGAATCTGAATCTACCCCTATGAGAGCACATATTCAATGAAGTAAATGGCTTCCGTGAGGGATGTTTGCAAGTTGAAACTGGTGGACAATAGCGACAAATGATTGAGAAAGCGCGACATGTGAACACTCGTGCCAGGTTGTCACACATATAGACTGCCACTTTCAAGTTTCATAGCGACTTACGCGACTGCTTGGAGACGTTTCCAGACCCGCGCTGCAAAGTGATTCTGCTCGTGTATTCATGATCGATTTCAAATTTCCTTACAGGGGTGACGCTTACCGAGTCCTCGTTACCGATGGCGAGGAAATAACTTCCTGGACACAAATTGTCAAAGCTCACACGACCCCCTTGGGATCGCTGGCTTGTCACGGTACGCGATCTGCCGGGTTCGCCAGCTCTCAACTCCACAGTCACGTTCTCTCCAAACGTTTGAAGTTCAATGCTGAAATCGATATTACAGGCTTTGGCCGAGAACGACATTACCAGACCGAAAATTAGTACGAGAAATTTTGACATAACTACCTCTCCTTTAAATAATTGTGTAATTTTTAAGATGTTTGTTTTTGAAAAAACTAAAATGATATCAAGTTATGAGTATCAAAATTAAAATAACATAATTGCAACCTTATACTAATGTTTGCGCTAGAGCAACCGGAAGTAATGCATAATTCGTGTTATGAAGTCTTTACTTATTTGACATCAATTCTTTTGATGCTTTTTTGTAGTATACTTCTGATGTTGCATAATTTGACAAATCAGCCATTGACTTATCCAAGAAAAGCATCCCGTTTTTAATATCTTTATTGACGCCCATTCCACGAATTAGCATTAATCCGACATTATGTGATGCTGTTGTATCACCATCATCACTTAGTTGTCTGTATATCTGAAATGCTGAAACGTAATTTCCGCTCAATATTAGACTATCCTCCATCTTTGTTTTTATATTTAAGATAAATCCAACGTAGGGTTTGTTAACATTTTTTCCGCCTAGCATATGTATTTTCGCTCCGGAGGTGAAACCGTCTTTTAAGATTATTGTTTTATGCGTAAAATTTGGAGGAGCAATTGGCTCTAGATTGCCATTCTTGTTTTTGGATAAATTTATAGTTGTATTTTTTAATGGATCTTTGGAGATATCAATTGTTGAATTTTGAGACTTTAACGAAGTTTTTTTATCATTTTCACCCGATGAATTATTAATCCAAAAATATAGTGCAATAGTAGCCACCAATGTAGTGCCGATCCACATCCAATTCGACTGAGTCTTACTGGGTATTGCAGTCTCTGTTTCATTTACATCAGGTACATCCCTGCTTGGACTAGATTTAGACGAGCCACTCACACCTGACATGGCAGTCCCTGTTTTAGGTGCATCGACTACCGAACTCTCTTTGCCCGGAGAATTTGGAGGCGATGTGGTCGGCATGTCTTCGAAAACTTCATCAAGTTGACTTCCGCTTGTGAGAGATGAAAGTCCAGAAAATCCAATATTTGGACCCCCATTGACTACCGTTGAACTGACTGACGACGCGCTTGGCTCCGTGAATCCACCAATGAGAGTGAAACCACTTGGTGCACGCCTTGAGTTACGCTTGTGATAGGGTGTAATATAGACAGTGGCTACCATAGCACCGTTGACTGTGATTGAATAGATATCGATGCTTCCATCGGATATAGTGGAAATCTTTGAACCCAAGCGGACTGCTTTTACTGCTTGTCCAGAGAACCTCAGATTGTCGAGATAGCGATTACTTCCTGCAATTGATATCGTAGGAATAGGATTTCGCTCATCAAGTCCGTATTCACCAGTACCTTTAGGAATCACGTCGGTAGTGACCCCAGATGCCCTTATGACTGGGATTTGCGCGACATAACTTGCCAAGTCTGGTGGAAGTTTTCCACCTAATGACTGAGCATGTCGAGAGAATTTATCAAGTTCCTTAGCCTCCCCTTCAAAATAGGCATAAACTTGATAAGCTTCTGTTTCATTGATTCGACCGTTGGCTCGCCTCAAGATGCTTTCAAGTAACTCTTCCTCTGTGTCACCAGATGTGTCCATCAGGCGTGTTTTACACCCTCCTACAAATCCTCGCAAATCAGGCCCAGAGATCTTTCCGTGAACAAGCGATTCAACTCGTTCGCAGTCTCGTATGAAGTCGATTTCACCGTTTGGAAACAGCAATGCGTTCATCTGTCTAAAGAGGTCGTCAGCTTTCCGCTCCTGCTTTGAACCCTTAATAAAGTCGAATATACTCATATTTCCTACTCGATATATCCATAATTAACATTATATTGATAATATTTTATTAGTCGAAATAATCACTTAGTTTGGAAATACCTTTTTTGAATCCAGATCTGATTAGGTGATCTAGTAAATGAGTATTCCAATGATTCATGTAGGATGCTGATCCATATGTTTTTTTGTCACTTTTTGATCCGATAAAAAATTCACCATTAGCGCTCCAGACAGTAACATCGCTCCATGGCAATCGAATATTTTCATTAGAACTCAATAACTTGTGTTTCACTAATGTGACAGAACTATCTTCAATTAACATGTCTCCGAAATGCAGGGATCTGCCTTCTTTAAGCGCCTCACTCATTTCGATCATTAATCGAACGCACACGGCACGCCACAATGAATTAACGAAACCAGTGTTGGTAGCCTCTTTTTTCAAGTTGATTTGAGTAGAGCCACTCCTGGTTGCAAAGGCAATTGTATAATCTGTACCTGTGGGTATACCATTTACAGAGTGACTAACACTTCCCCATCGCACTGCAGTTATTGAATCGAGTGAATATTTAGTGTTTTTCCAAATTACACCATCTGGAGAAATACTGAGCGTGTCCTTGAATAGAACACCAACATCTGCGCTGAAGAATATTTCACGTTCCCATTCTGCCTTGCGTTGCTTCGCTTGGGCTTCGGACTGCTTGCGTTTGAATTGAATTTCTAAAAGTGCACCAGCATCTTGCTCGACACGTTCAGCAACTTCAGGCAACTCAGCAAATATTTCTTTAATTAAGCCTGTCAGTCGCTGAGACGATGCCAGCATGTCATGGTTGTTGAAGAGATCAATTGCAAGGCTGCGAATAGAGTAGGCCAAGGAACTACTTTGGTCATGGTCAATACCGCGAGCCTTGGCGCTTAGCTGAATGGGTTGAGCCACTCTATCCCAATTTCGTGCAACTCTTTCTATCTTGTCGATGTATGGCTTGACGGCATTTTCACCCGACTTGACAGAATCACGTGCAGATCGAATCAGCTTCTGTACATTATCCGCCTCTTTTTCCAAAATGCCTTGAACTTCGACTGCATAACTATCGACGATTTCATCGATGAGTTCAGGCGCATGATCGTCTCCACCATTGGTAGCACCATCAACTGCAAAAGTCATCGTATCAAGCAAGGTTGAGGGAGGGAGGCGATCCAGTGCATCCTTGATGGCAGTCCTGAAATAGCGTTTTCGATCAGAAATCTCCGTTTCGATTTGATCAATCGACTTGATCTCTGGAAACCCAGATACAGAACGATCTTCGTTGATGTCACGCATAGCTTCATCGGCATCAAGTTCGTCGACAAGGCGCGCCATTTCCTGAATAAATGCAGCCACATCAACAGCAGGGTCATTGGCATTCACCGCTTCAAATGCTGCGGCCATGAGGTTGCAGTGTGCGAGAGTTGGCAGGCCTGACTCTCCTCGAATTGACATCGCATCGCGCAACAATCCGTCTAGTAATTGCGAAGTTTTTCTGGGAGAAACACCCGGCAACCACGCAATTTCAGCAGCTAATCTATTTCTTGGATTCGTCAGATCACTGCGTGCCTTCTGGCAATCGTCGTGATTTAGTTCCAGCGACTTCTCCTCGGCTTTTTCAACGATCCGTCTCCGATCATCCCTGCTAGTCACTCCAAGCAGTGAAAATGGACTCTTATGGAGACGAGAGGTTTGAAGAGATCGTTTCATACTTTTGTGATTTTGTTAGGCGTGCGCCCCACGGTGGTCTTCGAATTGGAATCTATTGATGAGGTGGCAACGTATAGGCTAGCGGGAAAGTCTGAAAGAAGCTATAAGTCGTCATCTATTCGATTTCCACTGATGGACTGCATGTAAGTTCAAAATGCACTGAGCAGTGTCAAAAGATAGAAACGCACTTATCACCGCTTTTTTTATAGCCGTCATTGCAGTACCAATTCGATCCACTCACCCAAGCATGATCTGGAACATTGAGTGCATCGCACCTATCACCGTTTTTCCGATAACCGTCATTGCAGTACCAATTCGATCCGCTGACCCAAGCATGAGCTGGAACATTGAGTGCATCGCACCGATCACCGTTTTTCCGATAGCCGTCATTGCAGTACCAATTCGATCCGCTTACCCAAGCGTGATCTGGAACATTGAGTGCCTCGCACCTATCACCGTTTTTCCGGTAGCCGTCATTGCAGTACCAATTTGATCCGCTTACCCAAGCATGATCTGGAACATTGAATGCCTCGCACCTATCACCGTTTTTCCGGTAGCCGTCGTTGCAGTACCAATTCGATCCACTTACCCAAGCATGATCTGGCGTCGTAGATTGACTACCGCCTAGTGCGGAAGTTGTTATCGGCATTGGGGCAGATTTCTCTTCACTTTTCCCTTGCGCACTAAGGTCTAGCGTAGGTGACAACGGTCTTGGTGCTTCAGGTGTACTGTGGACAAATCTGCTTCGTCCCTCCGCTTGTAGCAGGTCACGGTATTGTTCAACATCTCTCTTCGCACTTTCAAGTGTGCCCTTTCGATAGCGGAACTCACCGCAACGACTGTTGTAATCGTTGACCATCTCATTGAACTGATCCACATCGAAATTGGCATAGTTGTTGATCACAACTTCTGCCGCATCAATCCTGATCTTCTCCGCAAGGCAGTAATGAATCTGGACAGTTGAAAGCACATTGTTCCGTCCTATTGATGGTTTTTCTTCAGCTGGTCCATTGAGTGCCTGAGGCTGTACAACTGGCGGCTGAAAAACCGGAGCCGCGGAGGCTGAAGAAGATCCAGGTGAATACGCGGGGCTTGATGATCTGTTGGAATCTGATTGGTTGGCAAGCCATATGACGCCTAAAACCGCAGCAATTCCAAACAACCACTTTCCAGTGGATCCCGATGGCTGCTCAGGTGCTTGATAAGTCTGTGGACTTGGTTTTGGCTGTTCTTGGTGGTTCAGGTGACCGGCCTGAGAAGACTGCTGTGTGGATGAAGTCGAGACCTCACTTGGCGCTTTCGTCGGAGCGCTGGCTACCGCGGCGTCAACATCCGACACCATTGAAGCTAAGCCAGCAAAGCCTTTACCTTCACCCTGTTGTTTTTCATTTTCGGATGCCATATCCTCTCCATTAAATGAAGCCAATTCGCCTCTGCGTGCCGCCTTCGCGCTCTCGTGCAGGTGCGGCGTCCATCGCGTTATTGAGGCTCTCTTGGTCTAGTTTGTCCTTTCCGGATCTAGCAGCGAGTCGCGCGCCTTCCCTGACAATGAACGCGACGTCAGACAAAGGCCTACCGGCCATTTCTTGAGCAAATGGCCTGGCATCTACGTCGTCGCTCGTTGGAAGCGTTGAGAGCAGCTTTTCCAACAAAGACAAGACTTCTACCTCGTTTGCGTAGTCGACTTTGATGACATGATCGAACCGCCCCCGACGTAAGATGGCGGGATCTATCATGTCAACGCGGTTGGTCATCGCTACGATCAGGACATCGTTCTTGGTGGCCTCCGGTATGCGACGAAGGAACTCTGCAACTTCTTCCACGCGATGATGTCCAGATCCCATTTCGCGATCCGCAAGAAATGCTTCCATCTCGTCAATCACCAACACTGAAGGTGCGCTCTGTATAGCCTTGTCGAAGACCTCTGCGACCTTTTTGCTGGTCTCGTGGATGTAGGGGCTGGCGATACTAGAGGCATCAATCTGAAAGCTCGGCCACCCCAGGAAGTCGATCAAACGATCAACTGCAAACGTTTTGCCGCAACCAGGTGGGCCGTGCAGTACAACCGCAGACGGGAAGTCGATACCGAGCACCTTGTACCTATCTCGGTTTTGAACAATATCAATAACATGCTCGTTGAAGAAATCGGCAAGTTCTGCGCGTCCCGCAAGTTCGAAAGGCTTCGAGGACTTTGGTTCGCTGGTCTGATCTTTTTGCTGCTCTTTGTGCTCCACCACCGGTAAAGCATCCGCTTGATTTGGCGTTGGATCGATTCGCCGTTTTTCAGCTGGAATCAGTTCAGCAACATCAAAGCCGCCCGCTTGGACTACATCTTTGAGGTGGCTTGCACCGAGCCAACTCATTGTTTGTCGGAGTCTACGGAACGACTTGGCTGAAACACTGGCTCCACCAGTAAGCCAGTACCCAAGCACTACATCATCATCCATTCGCGAGCTTATGCTGTAAGTTGGCAACAGGCGGCTGATCTTTTCAACATACAAAGCGTCCTGGATCGGCGACTCTGGATCGATTGAACGCGTAGCGCTTAAAGCCAAGGCGAACGACAGTGCCTCTGCCTTTGTGTCAGGGGACTTGCCGTCGGTAACCGGGCAAAGAACTTGGCTGGAACTGCAAGAAAGCGACCATATACGCCGCTCACCATAGTCAAAAGGGCTAAACAGTCCTGGTTCGATCAATCCTGCTGCAATCCAGCTTTGGGCAAGCTCATCAGCGGCAAGGAGTGCCCGTCCATTCCCGTCAGTTTCAAGAATCTGCCAATTGGAGCCTTCGAACAACGCGACTCGTGCCTTCGCCCCGTCCGGCAACTTGTAGCCAACCGGTAACCAAGCGTCAAGTGCCATGTATTAACTCCGAACGATGTTTGCGCCAGCCATCATTTCGTCGTCGCCCCCTGATCCAATACGGACAGAATCAAGCTTTGCAACAACGGCTCGCAATTTTTCGATGTCGTTAGCTTTGAGAGCTTCGGAGCCCGTACTTACCAAAAGGGCGTGCTCCCTAGCGTCTGGGAATAGATACGAGTCAGCGGCAAGCCATTTGAATCGGTCAATGACGAACCAGTCCTGTCGCCAAAGAATCATGAAGTTCTTGCCGCGCAGATCATCAAGGTGCGATTCAAAATCACCGCTATTGCTTCCAATTGCACGCTGAGCGGTTTTTGCTAGGTTGTCAAAGGCGCTCGCCTCGGTCTGACGAGCGTGCTCACGAACAAGCTTGTCAAAAAATTCGACGGCCTTATCAAGTTCCATTTGACGAATCTCTTTAAGGTGTTCTTTGCGT